>Ga0247739_10000958_pt1 | contig 10393 bp, 7 predicted proteins | sample UWRJL058202B2_FD_180943 | JGI IMG/M metagenome (GOLD analysis project Ga0247739, IMG submission 180943) | Plant litter microbial communities from Arlington Agricultural Research Station in Wisconsin, United States - UWRJ-L058-202B-2 | ecosystem: Environmental > Terrestrial > Plant litter >... | reverse complement strand
CGACGAGGGCCTCGGTGTACAGGGTGCGGACGGAGCGCTTGGCCTCGATGAGGTTGTACATCAGCGGCTGGGTCATCGACGGGTCGTCGCCCTCGTTGTGGCCGCGGCGGCGATAGCAGACCAGGTCGACCACCACGTCGCGGTGGAACTCCTGGCGGTACGCGAACGCCAGCTCGGCGACGCGGACCACGGCTTCGGGGTCGTCCCCGTTGACGTGGAAGATCGGCGCCTGGATCGTCTTCGCGACATCCGTCGAGTAGGTCGAGGTGTGACCCTCTGCCGGTGGCGTGGTGAACCCGACCTGGTTGTTGATGTTCACGTGCACGGTGCCGCCGGTGCGGTACGCGCGCAGCTGGGACATCTGCAGGATCTCGACCACGATCCCCTGGCCGGACATGGCCGCGTCGCCGTGGACCATGATCGGCAGCACGGTGAACGACCCGATCGGGCGGCGGTCCTGCTTGGCGCGGACGATGCCCTCGAGCACGCCGTCGACGGCTTCCAGGTGCGAGGGGTTGGCGGCGAGGTAGACCGGGATCTGCCGACCGGATGCCGCGGTGAAGGTGCCCTCGGTGCCGAGGTGGTACTTCACGTCACCAGAGCCCTGGACGGTCTTCGGATCCTGGGTGCCCTCGAACTCACGGAAGATCTGGCCGTAGGTCTTGCCGGCGATGTTCGTGAGCACGCTCAGCCGGCCGCGGTGGGCCATGCCGATCGCGACCTCCTCGAGGTTCTCCTCGGCGGCGCGCTGGATGACCGCATCGAGCAGGGCGATCGTGGACTCGCCACCCTCGAGGCTGAAGCGCTTCTGGCCGACGTACTTGGTCTGCAGGAACGTCTCGAACGCTTCGGCCTCATTGAGCTTGCCGAGGATGCGCATCTGCATGTCATGGCCGGGCTTGGTGTACTTCTGCTCGACGTGCTCCTGGAACCACTGGCGCTGGGCCGGGTCCTGGATGTGCATGTACTCGATGCCGATCGTGCGGCAGTACGAGTCGCGCAGCACGCCGAGGATCTCGCGCAGCAGCATGGTGCGCTTGCCGCCGAAGCCGCCGGTGACGAACTCGCGGTCGAGGTCCCAGAACGTGAGGCCGTGGCTGGAGATGTCGAGGTCAGGATGCGAGCGCTGCCGGTACTCGAGCGGGTCGGTGTCCGCCATCAGGTGTCCACGCACGCGGAACGCGTTGATGAGCTCCTGCACCCGGGCGGTCTTGTCGACGTTGTCCGCGAGGTCAACGCTGATGTCCGACGCCCAGTGGATCGGGTCGTACGGGATGCGCAGGGCGGCGAAGATGCCCTCGTAGAACTGGTTCTCGCCGATCAGTCGCTCGTGGATCTTCTTGAGGAACTCGCCCGACCCGGCACCCTGGATGACGCGGTGGTCGTAGGTGCTGGTCAGCGTGATGGTCTTGCCGATCCCGAGCTCGGCGAGCGTCTTGGGGCTCGCGCCCTGGAACTCGGCGGGGTACTCGAGGGCCCCGGCACCGACGATCGTGCCCGCGCCGCGCATCAGGCGAGGCACCGAGTGCTCGGTGCCGATGCCGCCCGGGTTGGTCAGCGATATGGTGTTGCCGGCGTAGTCCGCGGCAGTGAGCTTGTTCGCGCGACCGCGTGCGACGACGTCCTCGTAGGCGACGAGGAATTCCGCGAAGCCCATGGTGTCGCAGCGCTTGATTCCGGGCACGACGAGCGAGCGCGTGCCGTCCGGCTTCGGGATGTCGATCGCGATGCCGAGGTTGATGTGCGCAGGGGTGACCACGGACGGCTTGCCGTCCGGCTCGTCGTAGAAGACGTTCTGGCTCGGGAACTCCTTGAGCGTCTCCACGATCGCCCAGGCGATCAGATGAGTAAACGAGACCTTGCCACCGCGAGCGCGCTTCAGGTGATTGTTGATGACGATGCGGTTGTCGATCATGAGCTTGGCGGGGATGGTGCGGACACTCGTCGCGGTCGGGACGGTGAGGGAGGCGTCCATGTTCGCCGCGAGGCTCTTGGCGGCGCCCTTGAGCACCGCGGCCTCGTTCTCGCGCTCGGCCTCGGGGGCGGCGGCATCCGTCGCGATCGGCACCGGGGTGGTCTTGGGCGCTTCGGCCGGGATCGGCTGCGGCTTCGCCTGGATGGACGTGGTGCGCGCGATGGGCTGGCTGCCGGTGATCGGCGCTGCGGCGGCTGGCGCGGGTTCTGGAGTGGCGGCGGGCTCAGGGGCGGCGGCGGGTTCGGCCGGTTCTGCGGGAGCGGGCTCCGGGGCCGAGGCGATCTCCTCAGGGATCTGCGCCTGCCCGCCGACCTGCGACTCGGATGCGCCGGACTCCGACGGGTGGTAGTTCTCGAGGGTCGGCCACCACGACTCGTCAACGAGGTTCTTGTCCTTGACGAACAGCTCGTACATCTCGTCGACCAGCCACTCGTTGGCCCCGAATTCGCCTGAGGAATCGCCTTCGGATGCGACTCCGGTCACTTGGCTCGACACAGCCGACCGCCCACTTTCAGTTCACTTTGGTTTGGAATTCTCCGGGTGCTCGACGTGCGGCACACCACCCCACAGCTTAATCGCTCAGGATGTGCGACGGCTGGCATTGCGCGAGTGGCTATAGCGTTAATTTCATGCGCTTTTATGAGACCTCGCCTGTGCACGACCTCACCTACTCGGACGTGTTCCTGGTGCCGTCGCGTTCGGCGGTGGGCAGCAGGCTGGATGTCTCACTCGCACCCGGCGATGGCACGGCGGCGAGCATCCCGATCGTCTCGGCGAACATGAACTCGGTGACCGGCCCGCGCCTGGCCGCCACTCTGGCCCGCCGCGGCGGCCTGGGAGTGCTGCCGCAGGACATGCATGCCGAGGACCTGGATGCTGCGATCCGCTGGGTGAAGGCGCAGCCGGTGGGTTTCGATGCGGCGCTTGACCTGCGGCCGAGCGACACCGTCTCCTCAGCGCTCGCCCAGCTGCCGCCGGTGGAGGGGCATGGGATCGTGATCCACGACGAGCACGGCGAGTACCTCGGCGTGATCGCCGCGGAGCGGCTCGCCCACGCTCTGCCCGGCGCACGGCTCGGCGACCTTCTCGGTCCGGCGGTGCCGGAGATCGACCTGGATGAGCTCGACGGTCCGCGGGCGGCGTTCGACCTGATGGTCGCAGCGGACGTCCAGTTCGCTCCCGTGCTGCACGAGGGCAAGGTCGTCGGCGTACTCAGCCGCAAGGGAGCCCTTCGTTCCAACCTGTACGCCCCCGCACTCGACCGCCAGGGACGGCTCTCCGTCGCTGCGGCAGTCGGCATCAACGGCGACGTGGCACGCAAGGCCCGGGCGCTGATCGACGCCGGAGCGGACGTGCTCGTCATCGACACCGCCCATGGGCACCAGGACGGGATGATGCGCGCCATCGACGCCGTAGCCGCACTCGACCTCGGCGTGCCGATCGTCGCGGGCAACGTCGTCACCTCGGACGCCGTGCGCGACCTGGTCGGCGCCGGAGCGACGATCATCAAGGTCGGGGTCGGGCCCGGTGCCATGTGCACCACCCGGATGATGACCGCGGTCGGCCGCCCGCAGTTCTCCGCCGTGCTCGAAACCGCCGAGACCGCACGAGAGCTCGGAGCGCACGTCTGGGCGGATGGTGGGGTGCGGTACCCCAGGGATGTGGCGCTGGCACTCGCCGCGGGTGCTGCCTCCGTCATGATCGGCTCCTGGTTCGCCGGGACCATCGAGGCTCCCGGTTCCCTCGCCCTCGACGAGTCGGGCCGCGCCTACAAGGAGAGTTGGGGGATGGCCTCCACCAAGGCCGTCAAGGAGCGGTTCGACCAGCTCGACCCCTACGAACTCGCCCGCAAGACGCTGTTCGCGGAGGGGATCTCGAGCTCGAAGATCTACCTCGACCCGCTGCGCCCGTCGCTCGAGGACCTCCTCGACATGATCACGTCCGGCGTGCGCAGTTCGCTGAGCTACGCCGGCGCGACCACGCTGGCCGAGTTCCACGAACGGGCGCTGGTCGGCATCCAGTCGGCTGCCGGTTACGAGGAGGGTAAAGCGCTGCCGGTGTCTTGGTAGAGTCGTCAAGATAATGGACGACCCTCCCAGTAGACGCCGTTCCGGGGCCTTGAGTGCCTGACGGGATCCTCCTCATCATCGGGGTGCTGCTGACCATCGGCACCGGCTTCTTCGTGGCGTCCGAGTTCGCCCTCGTCAACCTCGACCGGTCCGACCTCGAGGTGCGCGAATCCCGCGGCGAACGTGGCCTCGGCGTGGTCATCGCCGCGCTCAAGAAGACCTCGACGCACCTGTCCAGCGCGCAACTGGGCATCACGCTGACCACGCTGCTGACCGGCTACACCCTCGAACCGGCGTTCAGCGGGCTGCTCGAACCGCTGCTGGCCGGAGTCCTGCCCGACGCCGCCGTCAGCATCGTCGCAACGATCGTCGCGATCGTGGTCGCCACCCTGCTCTCGATGATCATCGGCGAACTCGTGCCGAAGAACCTGGCCCTCGCGCTGCCTCGAGCCATCGGCAAGATCGTGGTGCCGTTCCAGGTGGCATTCACCGCGGTGTTCCGCCCGGCGGTGGCACTCCTCAACAACTCGGCCAACGGCATCCTTCGTCTCATCGGCATCGAGCCGAAGGAGGAGCTCTCCGGCGCACGGACTGCCGAGGAGCTGACCTCACTGGTGAGGCGCTCGGCCAGCGAGGGCAGCATGGACGTCGACACCGCGACCCTCCTTGCGCGCACCCTGGCGTTCGCCGACCACACCGCGCAGGACGTGATGACACCGCGTCCCCGCCTCGCGAGCGTGGATCGCACCGACAATGCCCAGGACGTCATCGACCTCGCCCGCCGAACCGGCTTCTCGCGGTTCCCGGTCGAGGACGACAGCATCGATGACATCGTCGGCATCGTGCACGTGAAGCAGGCGGTGGCGGTGCCGCGGGAGAAGCGCGCGGACGTGCCGGTCTCGGCCCTGCAGTCGGATGCCCTGCGCGTGCCCGAGACGATGAAACTCGATTCGCTGCTCGCCGAACTCCGCGGCAAGGGTTACCAGATGGCCGTCGTGCTGGACGAGTACGGCGGAACCGCGGGCATCGCGACCCTCGAGGATCTCGTCGAGGAGCTCGTCGGCGAAGTGTCGGACGAGCACGACCGCACCAAGGCTGACGTGGTGCGCTCCCGCGACTGGTTCACGTTCCCGGGCATCCTTCGACCCGATGAACTGCTCGAACGCACGGGCGTGAGCGTGCCGGAGGAGGGCCCATTCGAGACCGTCGCCGGATGGCTGATGAGCGAGCTCGGGCGACTGCCCGTGGTCGGTGACGTGGTCACCATCGAGACCGGTGTGTTCCGCATCGAGCGGCTCGAGGGGCGACGGATCGACCGGGTGCGCTACACGCCGACGCCCGTCGCGGCCGAGGGTGGTGAGCGCTGATGGACGTGTGGGGAATCGTCTGGCTGTTCGTGCTGCTCGCCGTGAACGCGTTCTTCGTCGCGTCCGAGTTCGCGGTGATCTCCGCGCGCCGGTCGCAGATCGAACCGCGTGCGGAGGCCGGGTCCCGCTCTGCGAAGACGGCTCTCTGGGCGATGGAGCATGCCACGCTCATGCTCGCCGCCTGCCAGTTGGGGATCACCGTGGCATCCCTGCTGATCCTCAATGTGTCCGAGCCGGCGATCCATCACCTGCTCGAGATCCCGCTGCAGCTCACCGGCCTGCCCGAGGAGGTCATCGGCACGGTCGCCTTCGTGATCACGCTGCTGCTGGTGTCGTTCCTGCATGTTGTACTCGGCGAGATGGTTCCGAAGAACCTCTCGTTCTCCGTGCCGGATCGTGCCGTGCTGATCCTCGCGCCGCCGCTGGTCTTCGTCGCTCGCGTCTTCAACCCGATCATCGTCGTGCTCAATGCGACGGCCAACGGCATCCTGCGGCTGTTCCGGGTCACGCCGAAGAGCGAGGCGAACAGCATCTTCACCCTCGACGAGGTCGCGACGATCGTCGCCCAGTCCACCAAGGAGGGTGTGCTCACTGACGCTGGTGGCACCCTCAGCGCGGCGTTCGAGTTCACCTCGAAGAAGGTGCGGGATGTCGCGGTCGGCATGGCCTCGCTCGTCACCCTCCCCGAAGATGCGGCCCCGGCCGACGTGGAGCGGGCGGTCGCCCAGCGCGGCTTTTCGCGCTACATCCTGGTCGACGCTGACGGCGAGCCGACGGGGTACCTGCACCTCAAGGACGTGATCGACCTCGACGAGGACGAGTACGAAGAGCCCGTGCCGCCGAAGCGCATCCGCCAGCTCATCTCGATCTTCCGGGGCACCGACCTCGAGGACGCCCTCGCGACTATGCGCCGCTCCGGCGTGCACGTCGCGCGCGCGTTCGACGAGAACGGGGCGACGCGCGGGGTGCTGTTCCTCGAGGACATCATCGAGGAGTTGGTCGGCGAAGTGCAGGATGCGACGAGGCGAAACTAGCTAAGGGAAATCGCGGAGCGATCTTCCGCTGTTTCGCGGGTGAGTGAGCAACGCACTGGCCGATACATGGCCCCGAGGCGAATGCCCTAACCCACCCGAACCCGAACCCGACTGCGCACCGCGATCGCCGCGCAGGCGATGACCACGAGCGCACCGACCCAGACCAGCCAGTCGAGCTGCTCCCCGAGCAGGAGGGCAGACCACACGATCGTGAGCACCGGCTGGACGAGCTGGATCTGGCTGACGCTCGCGATCGGGCCGATCGCCAGTCCGCGGTACCAGGCGAAGAACCCCAGGAACATGCTGAACAGGGCCATGTAGGCGAAGGCGAGCCAGGCAGGGGCGCTGGCCTGCGGCCAGCCGGGCAGGACGTTGACGGTCGTGATCGTGATGGTGATCGGCAGGGACAGTACGAGCGCCCAGCAGATGGTCTGCCAAGAGCCGATCTCCCGCGAGAGCAGCGCGCCCTCGGCGTAGCCGATGGCCGCCGTGACGACGGCTCCGAGCAGCAGCAGGTCGCCGGGGCGCAGCCCCTGCAGCCCGCCCGCGGCGAGTGCGACGAACAGGATGACCGCCAGCACGCCCGCCCCGCTCGCGATCCAGAACGCCAGTGAGGGTCGCTCGCGGCCGCGGATGACGGCAGCCACGGCGGTTGCTGCCGGCAGCAAGCCGATCACGACGGCACCGTGCGATGACGGCACGGTCTGCAGGGCGAAGGACGTGAACAGCGGGAAGCCGAAGATGACGCCCCCCGCGACGATCGCCAGCCGCCACCACTGGGAACCACGCGGCCGCGCCTGGCGGCTGATCGCGAGTACCGCGATGGCAAGTGCACCGGCGACCACGGCGCGCCCGTTGCTGATGAACAGCGGTGCCAGCTCGGCCACCGCGATGTGGGTCATCGGCAGCGTGAAGGAGAACATCAGCACGCCGAGGAACCCGAAGAATAGGCCTCGGGTGCTCAGGTCGAAACCTCGGTCGCAGGCTCCCTCGGCGCTGGCGTCGCGGAAACGCTGGCGCGTTTCTCCAAGCTCCAGCGCGCTCTCAGGTACTGCGGCGGGTAGTAATCCAGCTCGACGCCCAGTTCGGCGGCGGCACGCCACGCGAAGTGGGGATCGCGCATCATCTCGCGGCCCATCATCACGGCATCCGCCTTGCCGGAGGCCACGATGTCCTCGGCCTGCTGCGCCTCGGTGATGAGCCCGACGGTGCTCACCGGCACCCCGGCCTCGTGCACGTGCTCGGCATAAGACACCTGGTAGCCCGGCGACAACGGGATGCGCACCCCGCTCAGCAGCCCACCCGTCGAGATGTCGAACAGGTCCGCGCCGGCATCCTTCGCCCAGCCGGCGACCGTGGCGGTCTGCTCCTGGTCCCAGCCGCTGTCGGTCCAGTCTGTGGCCGAGAAGCGGACGAGCAGCGGGATGCCCGGCCCGACCTCAGCCCGGACGGCGGCGACGATCTCCAGCAGCAGTCGTGCGCGGTTCTCCAGGCTGCCGCCGTACGCATCATCCCGGGCGTTGGACGCCGGGGACAGGAACTGGTGCAGCAGGTACCCGTGTGCGGCATGCACCTCGAGCAGCTGGAATCCCGCATCGACAGCGCGACGGGCGGCCGCGACGAACGCGTCCACGATGCCCGGCAGCTCATCGAGACCGAGAGCGCGGGGGATCGCGTAGCCGCCGAACTCGAGCTCGGAGGGGGCGACCGGCTCCCAGCCGCCGTCGGCCTCCGGAACGGTGCCGTGCACGCTCGCCCACGGTCGCCAGGTGGAACCTTTGCGACCGGCATGGGCGAGCTGGATGCCCGCCACCGCGCCCTGGGATCGGATGAAGTCCACCACCCGCGACCAGGCTGCGGCCTGCTCGTCGTTCCAGATCCCGGTGTCCTCGGGGGAGATCCGCCCGACAGCGCTCACGGCCGTGGCTTCGGTCATCACGAGGCCGGCGCCTCCCATCGCGAAGGCTCCGAGGTGCACGAGGTGCCAGTCGGTCGGGACGCCATCCTGCTTCTCCACCGAGTACTGGCAGAGGGGTGCGACCCAGAGGCGATTGCGGAAGGTGGTGTCGCGGAGGGCGATGGGCGAGAAGAGTGAACTCATATTGCGAGGGAACGCAGGAATGCGTCCAGTCCTTCCACATCGGTGAAATGGTGCGCGGTGACGCCCAGGGCGGCGGCGGCATCCGAGTTGGGCTTCTTGTTGTCGATGAAGACCATCGCATCGAGCGGGATGCCCAGCTCGGCGGCTACTTCGGAGTAGATCGCGGGATCGGGCTTGATGGCGTCCATCTCGGCGCTGACGAACACGCGCTCGAAGAAGCTGGACATCGGCGACCGACGGAACGGGCTCGAGAAGTCGAAGCCCGCGTTGCTCAGGATCGCGAGGCGGGTGCCGCCGTCGTGCAATTCCTCGATCAGGTCGAGGGTGCCGGGTTCCAGGCTCCACCAGCTGCGGAAGTCCGCGATCCACAGCGCGTGCACCGTCGATGCTCGCCACGTCACGCCGAGGTCGGCCGCGACGAGGGCCCAGTACTCCGGGATCGACGTGGTGCCCTGGTCGAGGCCGTCGCGGTGCGACCAGTACGCCTCCCAGAACTCGGAGTCGTGGCATCCCGCGATCGACACCAGCGCGGCGCGGTCGGCGTCACTGGGGGAGCGGGAGATGACCTCCCCGTAGTCGAAGACGACGACACGGCCGGGGATCGAGATACTCACTGCCTAACCGTATCGTGGGAGCCATGACCGACTTCGTCGTGTGGACCGAGGATGACGCGGCCGCCCGCATCCGTGTGCCCGCCGAGCACGACGACAAGTACAGCCGCGGGGTGCTCGGCGTGATCACCGGCTCGGCGACGTACCCGGGAGCCGCCGTGCTCACGGTCGATGCCGCGGCGCACACCGGCATCGGGATGATCCGCTACCTCGGCGAGGCCCGCGACCTGGTGCTGCAGCGCCGTCCGGAAGTGGTGACGGCCGACGGTCGCGTTCAGGCCTGGCTGCTGGGCTCCGGCATGGACAAGCCCGCCGCCGACCTATTCGCTGCCGCCCTCGCGCAGGACGTGCCGGTCGTGCTCGACGCGGGCGCGATTGCCCTCCACGACCGTGCAGCCGGGCCGGTCGTCATCACTCCGCACCACGGTGAACTCGCGCAGCTTCTCGGCGTCTCCCGTGATGACGTGGCCGCCGACCCGGCCGGCTTCGCTCGCCGGACCGCCGACGACCTCGGGGTGACCGTGCTGCTCAAGGGCCACAGCACGCACATCGCCGGACCGGGCGCGTCCCTCGTCGTCCAGTCCGCCCCGACCTGGCTCGCAACCGCCGGTGCGGGCGATGCGCTCGCGGGCATCCTCGGCGCACTCGTCGCGACGAACCCGACCCGCGACCTCGCCGAGCTCGCGGCGACCGCGGCGGTGCTCCACGGGCTCGCGGCATTCCGCGCCTCCGGAGGCGGACCGCTCACCATCCTCGGGCTCGCGGCGGCGCTGCCCGCGACGATCGCGCACTTGCTCGCTCGCTAGCGGCGGAGCCCAGAGGCGGCGGAACCTACTGCAGGAACCGCGACAGGAACTCACGCGTGCGCGGCTGCTGCGGGTTGCCGAACACTTCGGCGGGCGTGCCCTGCTCCGCGATCACGCCGCGGTCGAGGAACACCACGCGGTCCGCCACATCGCGCGCGAAGGCCATCTCGTGGGTCGCCATCACGATGGTGGTGCCGTCGGCCTTGAGCTCGCGCACCAGGTCGAGTACCTCGGTCACGAGTTCCGGGTCGAGGGCGCTGGTGATCTCGTCGAGCAGCAGTAGCTCGGGGTTGGTCGCGATGGCGCGCACGATCGCGGCCCGCTGCTGCTGTCCGCCGGAGAGCCGGTCGGGGAAGGACCGGGCGTGGTCGGCGAGCCCGATCCGTTCGAGCAGCTCGAGTCCGCGGGCCTCCGCCGTCGGCCGGGGTCT
>Ga0247739_10000957_pt1 | contig 10395 bp, 7 predicted proteins | sample UWRJL058202B2_FD_180943 | JGI IMG/M metagenome (GOLD analysis project Ga0247739, IMG submission 180943) | Plant litter microbial communities from Arlington Agricultural Research Station in Wisconsin, United States - UWRJ-L058-202B-2 | ecosystem: Environmental > Terrestrial > Plant litter >... | reverse complement strand
GGAAAGCGCGATACGCAGACTCCAACCATTGATACCTATGCAACCAGCATTGTAACACATCCCTATTGGAATGTTCCTAAAAATATTGCTATCAAGGAAATCCTTCCAAAAGCCAAAGCAAATTCAGAATATCTGGCAAAGAATAAAATTGAGATTATTAATACCAAAGGTGAAGCACTGAACCCGGGAGATATTAATTGGGACGAATTATCCTCCGAGAAATTTCCCTACCGTTTTCGTCAGGAAACAGGGGAGGACAATTCTTTGGGTTTATTGAAAGTAGAGATCAAAAATCCGCTGGCTATTTATCTGCACGATACCAATGCCCGTTATTTATTTAAAACTAACGACCGTTGGAGAAGCCACGGCTGCGTGCGGGTTGAACGTCCAACTGACCTTGCTAATTTTATGGCCGGTACCGAATTGCTCAGCAGTGATTTTTTAACTGAACCTGATACCATTTCGATTCCTCCAAAATGGCACAAGCTGCAAAAAAGAATTCCTGTTTTTCTTCTTTATCTCGGAGCAGATTGCAATGAAAAAGGCGATTTAATTTATTTTGAAGACGTGTACAAAGCAGGAGCCGTAGTTCCCAAAGTCTGATTTTCTTCCTGAGGCGTCAGTCCGGATAATAAGTGTGACGATTTGAAATACTTTTGATCCATAGAATAGATAAAAAGACCGGCACCATTGTAAAGCATATCAATCAATTTTTTGCTGTCTAAAATCGATACGGCAGGGCAACCCTGGCTTCGTCCTAACCTGCCTGTATTTTTAATGAATGACTCGCTCACATAGTCAGCACCGTGCATCACGATCGCTCTTTCAAAAGCACGGTCGTTGATGCCTTTTTCGACCCCTTCCAGTTTTAACGAAAGTCCGTGTTTGCCCTGGTAAGTTCCTAACGTTTTGTAAAAACCAAGGCTGGACTGAAAAGAAGAATTATTATTGGAGAAATTTTTAGCAAATTCTTCTCCTGAATTTCTTCCATGCGCTACGTAAGTATTCATCAGTACTTTTTTCTTCAGAAGATCAATCACATATAACCTTTTTTTGCGCGACGACTGACTGAAATCAGCAATGGCCAGAATTGGATTGTGTAATTTCATTTTTTGAAAGCCAAACCACGCATAACGAAAAGCTGTTTCCGACAAACCCTGTTCTCCTAAATGAAGAGAATCATAAAGTGTTGCCCATTCAGGACGGACAATGGAATCGGACTTTGTGGAAAGGGAATCTGACTGAACAGATACGGAATTAGGGATTGTACTGATTTGTTGAAAAGCGAATGAAACGCTGACTACTGCAACTACTGCTAATAAAACTGCCTGAAATCTTGTCATTACGAATCGTTTAATTGATACTTTTACGGTTCATTAATTTATGGAAGTAGGAGGTGAAAGAATTAATCTTTCGAAGGTACATTGACTAACAGCAGGTTACCCAAAAATGGTTCCTGGCTGCTATTAAATTAGTTGTTAATTGATTGATTATTAGCCTCTAAATTTTAAAATTTAAAGAAAGAGTTTGCCGCGCGGTGCATCCGTGGCATCAAAACTAAATCACTATGACAGATCGTAGATTTCCTATTGGCGCATTCGTATTGCAGGAAGATTATTCAAATGAAGAATTGAACAGCCTTATTCATATCCTTGAAACAATCCCGGCTGAATACCGCAGGCTGACAGAAAAACTCACAGATGAAGAATTAACCAAAACCTACCGCGAAGGCAGCTGGAATATCCGTCAACTGGTACATCACGTGGCCGACATCCAGTTTCTTCAATATTTCCGAATGAAAAAAGCCCTGACGGAGCCTGATTACAAAGAAATGACCATCATCGACATGAACGCCTGGGCTGCAACCTCCGACGCAGTAAATGCTCCCATTGCACATTCGCTGTTCATTCTGGAAGGCGTACTTAACAGGCACGCATTTTTCGCTAAAACACTCACGCCGGAACAATTATCCATTACTTATTTTCATCCCGTGCGAGGAATCTGGATGAACCAAAAACAGGCAATTGCTATGGCTGTCTGGCATGTACAGCATCATCTGGCGCATATTGGGTTGGCTTTGGGGTGAGTAGTATTTTTAACTCAAATGGTCTTTGTATCTTGTCAGCCTGATACTCAACCCTCTTCCCATGCAACAAGGTCTTTACGAGCAATTGATTACCAAACTTATTTCTTCCAAATTAGAATCTATTAGTAAAGATCAGTTTTTTGTAAAGGAAGTAATTGTTGAAAAAAACGAAGCAGCGAAGGTTTTAAGCCATTATGTGAGCGAGGTAATTAATTCAGCTTTGGGATTGATCACGGGTGAAAATGTAATTGAACATCAGATAGAAATAGCGAACAAGATCATTCGGTTGTTGAGGGAAGAGTTAAATGATGAAGAATTTGATGATGATTTGATTACAGTTAATGGCAGAATTTTAAACGCAGTATTTTCAAAAGTCGATTCGCCGTTTTCTGATTTTGACAAACATCTTAAGGAAATTACACCTTACACCCGACTAAGTCAAAGCGAACTATTCACCGGCTCCAACGTCGGTATTTCGCTGGAAAGCGAGTTGAAAAAGGAAATTCTTTCTTCTGATAAAATCTATTTTTTGGTATCTTTTATCAAATGGTCAGGAATCCGGATTTTTCAAAAGGAACTCGAAGAATTTACGAAACGGGGTAATCCGCTTAAAGTTATTACCACTTCGTATATGGGCGCCACAGACCTGAAAGCGGTGGAATATCTTGCCAATTTACCCAATACAGAAATCAAGATATCTTATAATACAGAGAATGAACGGCTGCATGCCAAATCTTACTTATTTTTCAGAAATACAGGTTTTCATACCGGATATATTGGATCTTCAAATTTGTCAAGAAGTGCTTTAACAAGCGGTTTGGAGTGGAATTTAAAAGTAACTACTAAGGAAGTAGGGCATATTATTGATAAATTTTCTAAAACCTTTGATACGTATTGGCAGGATAATGAATTTGAATATTTCCGTTTGGGCGAACATACAGAAAAGCTCAAAACCGCATTAAAAAAAGAAAGAAATAAAGATCAGAATGATGCATCTTCTTATTTCGAGATCAAGCCGTTTCAGTTTCAAGAAGATATACTGGAAAAATTAGAAACAGAAAGAACCGTTCATAATCGCTATAAAAATCTTTTAGTTGCTGCAACCGGAACTGGTAAAACTGTTATTTCTGCTTTTGACTTCAAAAGATTTTGTCAGAAAAATCCAAATTCGAAATTATTATTTGTGGCGCATCGCAAGGAAATTCTTGTTCAGGCAAGAGCTGCTTTTGCAGGAATTTTAAGAGACAATAATTTCGGGGAACTTTGGGTAGACGGGCAGGAACCTGATCATTATGAAGCGGTTTTTGCTTCTGTTCAAACTTTGAATAATAAGATTGACAATCTTTCTTTATCAGAAAACTATTTCGATTTTATAATTATTGATGAAGTGCATCATATTGCTGCAAATAGTTATCGTCCAATTTTAAACAAATTCAAACCAAAGATTTTATTAGGATTAACAGCAACTCCAGAACGAATGGATGGCGCTGATATTTTGGATGATTTTTGTAATACGATTGCAGCAGAAATAAGATTGCCAGAAGCGTTAAACAGAAAATTACTTTGCCCATTTCAGTATTTTGGAATTACGGATAGCATTGATCTTTCAAATGTCTCCTGGCAAAACGGACGATATTTGCCGGGTGAATTAACCAGGATTTATACGCAAAACGATGTTCGCGTTGGAGAAATTATAAACAACTGCAAAAAGTATCTTCGTGATTTTGAAGATGTACGTGCATTAGGATTTTGCATCACGAAGGAGCACGCCATCTACATGGCCGAAAAGTTTACGCTTGCAGGTTTAAAAGCTAATTATCTGGTAAGTGGAAGTGATCGGGATGAATTACGTTCAACCATTAAATCGAAATTTAGGAAAAAGGAAATCAATTATTTATTTGTGGTTGATATCTTCAACGAAGGCGTAGATATTCCAGAACTGGACACCGTTTTATTTTTAAGACCAACTGAAAGTTTGACCGTTTTTCTTCAACAATTAGGTCGAGGTTTACGATTGGCAGAAGGAAAAGAATGTCTGACTGTTTTAGATTTTGTAGGAAATGCCAGAGCAGAATATGATTTTGAAGGTAAGTTTCGTGCATTGATTGGCAAAACGAATACTTCCACGAAAGAAGAATTGGATCGTGATTTTCCGCATTTGCCGTTGGGCTGTTCTATTGTTTTAGAAAAAAAAGCGAAAGAGTTTATTCTACAAAATATCAAAATTGCTACACAACTCAATACCAATCAGCTCATTAATAAAATTGCCAATTACAAACATCAAACCACTTTACCATTAACGCTCAAAAATTTTACATCATTTTATCATATTCCAGTTCAGTCTATTTTTAAAAGAGGGACATGGAGCAGGTTATGTTTTTTAGCCAATCAAATTTCTGACTTTCCCACTCTTTATGAAAAAGAAATTCAAAGAGCAATTGCCAGAAAATGGCTTTGTTGCAATTCTTACAGCTATTTGTCTTTTATCCTGAAATTAGCAAGACAACACTTCCAGGTAAAAATCTCCGATTTGAGTGCTGACGAAAACCTTATGCTCACCATGTTGCATTATGATTTTTGGCAAACAAACGGAGGAGCTAAAAACTTGCAAGCGAGCATTGCAAGAATAGGCGAGAACCCAGTTCTAGTAAAAGAAATCATTGAAGTGCTAGAACTTTTGATCGACAAAATTTCACACATTGAACTGGACATTAATTTACCTTATGCACAGCCGCTTAAAGTGCATAGCCGATATACCAAAGATCAAATTTTAGCTGCATTTGGAGATAATACATTTGAACGAAAATCAAGTAATCGGGAAGGTGTGGCGAATTTGCCTAATAAAAACACGGAATTGCTTTTTGTAACACTGGAAAAGACTGAAAAGAATTACTCTCCCACTACCTTATATAATGATTACGCCGTTAGTGAAACATTATTCCATTGGCAATCTCAAAACTCAGCAAGGCCGGAAATCGGGAGCGGACTATCTTATGTTCAGCAACGTGAGACAAATAAGACAATTCTTCTTTTTGTAAGAGAAACAACGGATGATGAATTCGGGAATACAATTGCCTTTGTATTTCTAGGCTTAGCCAAATATCAAGATCATTATGGCTCAAAACCTATGAGCATTCACTGGAAACTAGAAGAACCGATTCCGCATTATATGTGGAAGGAGACGGCGAAGATGGCGGTGGGGTGATAAATCAAGAAATACATCTGAATAACTACCCAATTCAGGTTTACCATAAAAGTAATATAGCTCAAATATGGATTCACATCAAATGAGGCAAAAATCTAAAAATATCAAGGAAGACAAAAAAACCAGGCGGCACATTGAAAAATATGGATGGAGTGTAATCATGATTGAAGCGACGGATTATTTACCCTCATTTGCTTACAGTATTGGACTTTGGGAGAAATTCAATCACCCGGAAATTATAAGTTTTGGACTGTCATTAAAAACTTTACATGCAATAATTAATGATGCGGGCAGATTAGTTAAATCTGGATTAATCATTGAAACACGAAGGGATTATGATGATTTTTTTGAAAATGGCAAGAGCCAATTTATATCTATTATACCAAACTACGTAACTAATTATTTTGGGTATGCAATTGATTTCTATAATACTCGTGATTTTCCTGCTTTACAACTTACTTGGACTGATAGAAATAATAAATTTCCTTGGGAACCAGATTTTGAAGAAGAATTTAAATATCGACAACCTTTATTAGATAGAAATGTTGATTTTAAGTTTAGAGAAGAAAAAAACCTTGGTGTTTTTACGACAAGACAATTTCTTGAAGAGAATAAGCCAATTTTAAGAGTTGTTCATGATGGTGATGGAGATTGGCAATTTCTAACAGGTGACCAAATAGTTGACGATGCCAGGTTGGTCTCTTTGCAAGAAATGACATTACGGGATATCACGTTAAATGAAGTTTTTAATCTCGATTATGGACAAGCTGCCGATCGTAATTTGATAGGCGATTTTTGGAGAAGAAGTAATATTGAAATTGAAAATGAGAGTGAATAAATATACTAGTAATAAAAGTAAATAGTCATTTAGAACTTAAAATTCCTTTCCCATGAAAATTAAAACAGCTTTTTTCTTTCTCCTACTTGCTCTTCAAACCTATGCAAACGCCCAAAATAAAACCAACCTCACCCTAGTCTTCATCGGCAACAGCATCACCCAGGGCAAAGGAGGCACAAACGGCCAGCCACCACCAACCCACACAGTCAATTTTCTGAAAGAAAAGAAAGGAATAGAAGACATCTCTTTTATCAATGTGGGAAAGAGCGGGTCAACTACTTTGGATTGGCTTCCGCTTAGTGGAAAGTGGTATGGATTGGCTACGAAAGCGGCTGATAGTTTGTTTTTGCAAAAGGATCATCAGTTGATTTTTTCTGTGAAACTGGGGACGAATGACAGTGCGATACAGGGGCCGAATGGTGCGCCGGTTTCCAAAGAAGGATACAGGAAAAATATGGAAACGATTATTTCTGAGCTGCTCGACAAATATCCGGGCAGTAAGGTGATTGTGCATCATCCGATATGGTATAGCGAGAATACTTACAATACTTCCAAATACATGAAAGAAGGCCTGGAAAGATTGGAGAGTTATATTCCTGAAATTGATGATATGGTTTCGGATTACAAAAAAACGTATCCGGACCGGGTTTTTAAAGGTGATACAAAGGCATTTAAATACTTCAAAAAAAATTACCTCAAATTATTAAAACCGGAAAAAGGTCAGGCCGGAACATTCTATCTGCACCCAAATGAGGAGGGCGTTGAGGTGCTTGGAAAGTATTGGGCGAAGGCGATTGAGAAGGCGGTTTTGTAAGAGAATACGGTCTGAACGCAAAGCGGGCTGAACGTTCTTAGGATTTCGATTTCCGTTCAGCCTGCTCCGCATGCAGACCGGGTCACGCAGACCGGGTCACGCAGACCGGTCTTACGTATGATGGTATGGTTATTGAAGGTATAAAACAACATCCTGTTTATTCCTGGCCATTTACGTTAACAACCCAATCTATGAAAATTCTTCTCACAGGCGCAACAGGATATATTGGTAAGCGCCTGCTTCCGGTATTACTCGAAAACGGACACGAAGTAATCTGTTGTGTACGTGATAAAAACCGTTTTCCTACCGGAGGAATTTATTCCCAACCAGGAATTTCTCTTTACGAAGTTGATTTTTTGAAAGATACCGCTGACGCAACTGCCATTAAAGACATTGATGCGGCTTATTATCTGATCCATTCCATGAGTTCCGAAACAGGGGATTTTGAGAAAATGGAAGAGCAATCGGCAAAACATTTTATGGAATTGGTCCAACAAACCGCTGTTAAACAGATCATTTATCTGGGTGGAATTACCAATGGCAACGATCTTTCCAAACATTTGTCTTCCCGTAAAAAAGTAGAAGAAGTACTGAGCAAAAGCGGGATTCCGTTAACGGCTGTCAAGGCGGGAATTATTGTGGGCTCTGGTAGCGCTTCTTTTGAAATTATCCGCGATCTGGTTGAAAAGCTGCCCATCATGATCACACCTAAATGGCTGAATACCAAAAGCCAGCCTATCGCGATCAGGAATATACTGGAATATCTTCATGGTGTTTTATTGAAAGAAGAAACCTTTAATCAGTCTTATGATGTAGGCGGGCCGGAGATTTTAACTTATAAAGAAATGCTGATGCAATTTGCGGAAATGCGCGGTCTGAAACGTTACATTATCACAGTGCCGGTAATGACGCCGAAGTTGTCTTCGTACTGGCTTTATTTTGTCACATCTACTTCCTTCAAACTGGCGTCGAATCTGGTCAACAGTATGAAAGTGGACGTGGTGCCGGAAAATAATGATTTGGAAAAAATGCTTGGGATTAAGCCCGTTTCTTATAAGGAATCCGTCTCACTCGCGTTCCAGAAAATCGAACAAAATAATGTTGTTTCAAGCTGGAAAGATTCGTTTGTTTCAAGTTATGTGAATAATTATAGGCTGGAACATATCCGTATTCCCAAAGACGGCTGTTTTACTGATAAAAGACAAAAAGAAATTACGGAAAATGTGGATCAGGTGGTGGAAAATATCTGGTCTATTGGTGGCCAGCGCGGCTGGTATTATGGTAATTGGATGTGGAAACTGCGCGGATTTATGGATAAACTTGTGGGCGGTGTAGGCCTCCGTCGCGGAAGAACCAACGTGCATACGATTTATAGTGGCGATACTCTGGATTTCTGGCGGGTGCTGGTGGCGGATAAAGCAAACAAACGGCTTCTGTTATATGCTGAAATGAAATTGCCGGGAGAGGCGTGGCTGGAATTTAAGATTATTAAAAAAGACGCGAAAAATTATCTTCAGCAAACTGCTACTTTCCGGCCCAAAGGATTGCTTGGCAGATTATATTGGTATTCAGTTTTGCCATTCCATTTTTTTGTTTTTGATGGTATGGCTGAGAATATGATCCAGTTTAGTGAAAAGCCGGTCTAAATGCGACCCGGTCTGATCGCGACCCGGTCTGAACGTGACCCGGTCTGAACGCGAAGCGGGCTGAATGGATATATTCAGACGTTTAATATAGATAAAGTAAAATGCTAAGCAGATTGTGTATGCGTTCAGCCTGCTGCACATGCAGACCGCGTCGCGCAGACCGAGTCGCGCAGACCGCGTCATTCATCCGGTTCGATATGTATCAAAATATTTCCCAGTTCCGGAATTTGCTGATGCAGCGTATCTTTTAGCAAGTGTGCTATTTTATGTCCCTGCCTTACCGTAATATTGGCATCAACATTTGCATGCAGATCCACGTGATAAATCATGCCCGATTTTCGGATCAGGCACTTTTCGGTACCGGTTATTCCTTCTACTTCAAGAGATACTCTTCTGATTTCCAGGATTAAATCTTCATACAAATTTTCATCCATGATTTCCCCAAGCGCTGGCCTGAAAATGCCGTAACTGTTGTAAAGAATAAATCCTGCCGCAAAAAGCGCTGCCCAATCGTCGGCTGCTTCGTAACCTTTACCTAAAATTAATGCAATAGAAATACCGATAAATGCTGCGATGGATGTTATAGCGTCACTTCTATGATGCCAGGCATCTGCTTTTAATGACGAACTATTTACTTCTATACTTCTTTTTAATACCAAGCGATACGAGGCTTCTTTCCAGACAATGATTGCTCCAAGGATAATGAGCGTCCAGGGCTTGGGTAAGCCGTGAGGCGTCCGGATGTTTTCAATACTTTCGTAAGCAATAATAATGGCGGAAGTAATCAAAAAACCAACTACTAGGAATGTTATCAAAGGCTCGGCACGTCCATGTCCGTAAGGATGATCCTCATCAGCAGGTTTGTTGGAATATTTAATTCCGATCAATACCAGCAACGACGCAAAAATGTCACTGGTTGACTCAATTGCATCCGCTACCAGTGCATAGGAATTTCCAAAATAGCCGGCAAAACCTTTTATAATTGCTAATGCAGCATTTCCTGTAATACTAAAATAAGTGGCTTTAATAGCCTTCTGTTCATTAGTCAGTGCCGGTTTCAAATTGCTGGGTTTTTTAACTGAAAAATTGAATTTCCAAAGCTATAACCAATTACTGCAAACCCAATAGTACATACGCAGTATAGCATATAATTTGGATCAAAATTCAGGCAAGCTTACATATTTTCAATAAATACAACAAGACTAATCAGGTCCTGGTTGATAGAACGGATGGTGGATTGCAATTGATTGATCATCGAAGAACGTGTATGCAGATCGTCTGCATGATAATTGCCGCCGTCTCCAAATAAAAGTTTTTCCTGGTCACTATCCGGTTTTCCATCAAATTGAAACTGGACCCACCGGTCTTTTATGCTTTGGGCAAGGGTAATATCGCCTTTATTACTGAATTTTTTCTCGTGCAGCATCATCCATACAAAAACCGGATAATCTGCATTGGAGGAAGTTTCAGTCCAGATAGTGCGTAATAAATTTCTTTTATGATAAAATTCCAGTTTTCTGCCTTTTGGATTAATAGTGAAAGCGCCCAGGCCGGCACTGACCAAACCACCGCTGATACCCACTGCTACCTGTGTGCTATTCTTTGAAATTGTAGCGGTAGCAACGGTAGTCAGTGCGCCAATAATTACCGAGCTGACTGTAAAATTCTTGTTCCTTTTACTATTTAAGTTGTCAAGATAATCAGCCGCCATATCCGCGCGTTCTCCCTCGCAGTCCAGCTCAGCGGCTACTGCCTGTAATTCGGATTGGGCTATTAACAACCGGCCGGCAATTTTCTGTTTTAATA
>Ga0247739_10000955_pt1 | contig 10406 bp, 9 predicted proteins | sample UWRJL058202B2_FD_180943 | JGI IMG/M metagenome (GOLD analysis project Ga0247739, IMG submission 180943) | Plant litter microbial communities from Arlington Agricultural Research Station in Wisconsin, United States - UWRJ-L058-202B-2 | ecosystem: Environmental > Terrestrial > Plant litter >... | reverse complement strand
GGAAAACCGGGTAGCGCTACTGATGCAAAACCATCTGCAACGCCACCGCATGCAGAACTAATGCCGCCGTTAATCATTGTAACAACATAAATATTGAGATAATTTTTCGGATTCCAGCTAGCAAGGCTTTTGAGGGCCAGTTCAGAACATCCCAGAGTGCAATTGTCGGCAATACCTTCGCCAGTGTACTTTGGTATACATGATGCATTAATATAGTCTATGCCACTTGTAGACGAGCCTAATGGAGTTTGGGTCGCTAATATAAACTCCAAAAACATATCACCTTTTGCACCCTGGGCACTTGGTGGTTCCATATTAGGGGCAGTGCCTTTAAATATTTGGTTTACGTAAGTAATTGCTGCTTTAATCTGTGCATTATTTGGGATGCCAGGGTCACCGGGAGCACCTCCAGACGTCATTACATGTACCGCAATGGGAATTTTTTTGGAAACAGCTGCAACGCTATTGGTTCGATTGCTACTATTTGAAGTTGTTAGCATATTCTTTCGAACAAAGCTTTCAAAATCTTGGACTGCCCTTTTGTACTGTGTATCAGTTGCCAAGCGGTGTGCATGATGTTCATCGAATCTGCAATTGGTTTGAGCGATTGCTTTAATACAGCCAAGAGATAGAAAAATCCAAATAAATGAACGCATAATTTAGGTTTTAAAGGTTGGATCGTGAAATATATTCCCTTCGAAAGTAATAAAACTAACGAACACTATAAAAAACTTGATTACATGATGCTAATATAGCTTTTGTCCGTTGCCCAACGAAGTCCGACTTCGTAGAGCAACGAACCGCCGGGTCTCTGACCCGTTACATGCAAGGGGGGGGGACGCAGGCCGTCTAAGATAACAAGCCACAAAATCCAAGACTTTATACAGCCAAATCTTTTTAAAATATGTGATCGAAAATCTGTGACCAAAAAACTAAATATTACAAATTTCTTTAAGACTACATTTAAGGTATGAAAAAACGATTAAATGATTCTTTAGTAATAATTACCGTTGTTTTTGTTGGATATGTTTTAGTTAGACATGCAGAACCATCTGTTGCTGTTAAGAGCATCCTAGCCGAAAATGATTATACTATGCTCCATTCTACAGTCTATACTCAAGCGAGAGTTATTAACTTTCTTAAAATTCATCGTTTTTTATCATTGCTAGTTTCCACACCAAAAAGTTGTGTGAGCTTTTTCTGTGTGAAAAAAAACTCACACACGAAAAGTTCACACACATCTGTGTGAGAAAATTATTTTTTCGAAAAAGCTCACACAGATTTTCTACCGTCACCCCATCTTTTCCCAATTTCACCCGCTTAAATGTTTCAACAACGCATCATTCAATTTAAAATCCCCAACTGGTGCAAGCCTATAAGGTGTAGCTTTGTGTCGAGGGAATGAGGAAAGAATTTTCTGCACACCCCTTGGCTTCACACTTGTCCAGACCTATACACAAAGAAAACCCGCATCGATTAGGAGAATTAATCAAAATTCAGTTCGTAACCTTAAAAGCAACACACGTTGTAATCCTGAGACTTCCTGCTGGTTGTTCTACTGCCAAAATCTGCAAGTTGCGTCGGATGTTACGCTATTATATGCGTTACATAACCTGAGACATAGCAGACGTAACCATTCCGTTGGCCCGGGTAGCTGCATTGTTCCAATTGCCATTTGCTATTGATACAAAGTTGTTAGCGGAACTGCCTGCTAGTATTCCAGCAGAAAGGATTTTGGAAGCGTAAATGTTTATCGATGATGGGCTAAATTAGATTCACTAGCCTATCCAACAATACAACTTCCGTTATCACTTCCAACAATTGTTTTAATTTCTATTGGACTTCTGCTAGAATTATCGCTTACTATTATACGAAATGGAAATAATAAGTCACCAGATAGACTAATCTTTTGAATCATCATTTGCTCAAATTAAAATGGGATCAGACTAGGTAGAAGAAATGTTGGATATCACCATTCTATTCGTGGCCCAGTTTACAATTCCACTACCATCCACTTTATGAGTATATATAAAGTTGTTTGATTTGTTTGCCAAACAGTAACTATACTACCAGTTCCATCGCTAACAGTTAATCTGAGAATCTCATTAGCAGGATTAGTGGTAACAGAAATTCAATTTAAAGTCCACTGAGGGGCGCCACTTGCATTAAGTTTTGCACATAAATATCTTCCGGGAAGTAACTGTATCATTTCTTGTGTCTTGGAATGATATAACAGTACCTGCATACCCATCACCCAACTAGTTATATTTTTACTTGTTGTCTTATTTGTGCTTCAACTTGCTCATAGATATCAAGATCAATTTCTGGGTCAATTTCTAGTGTAACTATCAAGGCGTATCGAATAGGCGTTCTATTCTTCATTTCAGTAAACGAAATTTGATTGTAATACTTTGCATCGATTTTGCAGTTGACCTTTATTTTAAGTGTGCTGTTTTCGGAAAATGGTTGTGCTTTATCACTGAAAAAAATCTCATGTTGAACTGTTCCCCGCCGTACAGTATCATTATCGTAATGAGTCCTTTTAGCTTTAAACTTTTTTTCTAAATCGTTATTGGGAAAGTCAAACCAAAGTTTATGTGTTCTATATCGTTGATTAGACGTATTAATTGGAGTCATCCATGCTAAAGTAATAGTTATCTTTCTCCATTTGGTTGTACTGCTTAGCTTGTCCGACAATGGCAAGTCATATATATAAGCTGTATCTGGAGTCAGTGTATGACAACCTATTAAGGTTACTCTTTTCGATGTGCACTCAAAAATTTTTTCAGGATTCAGTAGTCCATAACCCAAGAACCTCGATACTAAATCTTTGTCATTGGGAGAATCAGGAATAGCATTTGTAATTTTAGCGATAGCATCGTCGCTCCAACATGTACTGTGAATAAGCAATGCTTTGGCCGTTACTGCAAAGTACTCGTTTGACAAATGTTCTCGAAGGGCTTGAGTATCTAAAAAACTCTCATAAAGCTTCCCAGCAGTATGTGATACAAGAGCAGCCGAGTTGCTTGTTCCTTTAGTAAAAGCAACCTTATTTCCGCCATCACCTGGGCAAGCGACTTTAATTCCTGGCGCAACCGAATTATATTTTGTAAATGCCAGCGTATTGTTTCCATTGTTTCGTAAGAGTATTCTGCCTCCTTTGGCAAGCAAATCAGGTTTTATGCTCTTTCTAAACCCCATTCCCATTCTAGATATTGGACTAGAAAGTGAGCTATGGGAATACAATTCTGTAAGATTACGCATTGGGAAAACGGCATCAGAATCACTATGCGCTGATCCCACGGTTAAAGAATTAATTGATTCTGCCGGAGAAATGATTTTCCTAAACCTATTTTTGTTATAAAAAAGCCGTAGTGAATGTTTCTCCAAATCAATGCTATTATTAAGCAAATCATTAAAGCTTTCATTCTCAATTTCGTAAATTAAATTTTCATCTATATTTCCTGCACTGACAATAAAAAGTATATTATATTTAAAAGACATCCAATCAATTAGCTTCGCCCATGGGCTCATTAAACCATTAAAAACTCGAAAATAATCCCCCATTGAAAGGTTTATAACTTTTATATTAGGAGAAACTGGTGTACTTAATCCTTCTTTTTCTTTTAGTTGCCTTACCGCTCTATGAATTAAGTCAACTAGTAGTATATTATCTGGAACAGATTCAGATCCTCCTTCTCCAAAAGGGTAAAATTTCATGACAGGTCTAACAAGCAGCTTGGTTTTTAAGGGAGTGTTATTACTATTTAAGTCTCCATGTAGAATAATGGACGCCATTGCTGTAGCATGATTTCTGCCATCTACTGGATAATTTCTTTCGAATTGATCCGGGTCATGAATATTCAGCCTACTGGCCAAGTGAATGTGATTTTGAGCAGGGACGCCATCAAGTAAAGCGATTACGGGTGGCAAGAAATCTGACACCTCTCTATTAGCTGTGTCAGTTAATAGTGATTTTTCATAATCCCCTGTCCTTACAACTGACTGCCCTACAGGTTTCAAAAACATAATATCACTTGATTTGAAAAGCAAAATTTCCGAATCTTCTGATAACTCAGAGAATATACTTATCGGAGACTCGGCGAGTAATCCATGGTAAGATATTTCTTCGATGACACATTCACTAAGTATTTTTCCACCGTATTTATTAATAAGTATGTCTATTCTATTTTTATTCGACTGTCGTTGTTGGACGCTTTTTCTAAACCACAACTCAATTTCGAAGGAAATTAGTAAATCTTCCATTTTACGTCGGTTTTCCCAATCAGCAATAATGCCAGTTTCTTCGATTCTGTCTTTAACTCCCCATTCCCTAATGTCAACCAATAAATTGAATAAATTTTTCCATTTTGTATACCCAGTTTTGAACTTTTGCCTTGAGCTTTTCCAAGTATTCCACAAACTTTGCAATTCTTTCATCGCTGCTTGATCGGCAAGCATAAAATATAATTTTCCTGGTATTTTTTTACCCCTCTCTTCAAAATGAAATTCATCCGAAGAATCAAATTCTTCTTCTTTTTCGCCGAGCCATTTTAGCTCAGGGATTTTTGCGACAGCTTTGAAAAAATCTTGAATATTCCCTCGGGTTTCAAAAACTAGCACCATTTCGGCCACCAGGCCATCTCCGATAGTACTCACCACACCCCTTTTTTTAGTGAAAGCTCCATTGAGTCTTTGAAAAATTTTTTCCACTCGTCCAATTTGATGAATTCTACCTGGTGTTTTAAAACCTTTTTCTGTCATTCTGGCTTTACTTTCATAACTATTTTTTGAGCGGGAAGGAAATAAAAGTAAGGGGCGTTCTGGCATGGTCGTTTGGTTTAGCCTATTTTAGAAATATTTGCAAGAGCTTGACTGGTAATTGCCTTGATGGTTCTAGAGGAATTGGGAAGCGATAATATATATTTTCTTACCAAGTTGTCACAAAAATCTTTAAGTTCAGAAAAACTAAGTCCATTGAGTTTTTTACTCATTTCTGTCGACGAAATTCCAAAATTTATCGCACATTTATTTTGGTACTTATTCAAATATTGACTTATCTGAATTAAGGTGGGTTTAGAAAGGATTGTTTTCACTTGAAAGCGGCGCCAAACAGCTTTGTCCAAAAGCTCAGAATGATTGGTTGCGGCAACAACGATAACATAAGATGGTAACTTATCTATTTGTAGGAGTAGAGAAGATACTACTCTTTTGATCTCTCCAGTTTCATGTACATCTGCCCTTTCCTTGCCAATTGCATCAAATTCGTCGAAAAATAGCACACAATGCTGCGTTTTTACATAATCAAATAAATTTTTTAGTCTTGTTGACGTCTCGCCAAGGTACGAGCCAATTATCGTTTCATATCTAACTGTAACTAAGGGTAACATTAATGAAGATGCTATTGCCTCTGCTAACGAGGTTTTTCCATTTCCTGGGGGGCCAATGAGCAGAATTCGATGTCTTGGTTCCATGCTGTATGATCTCAATAAATCCACTCGATAATGCTCCTCGATTAAACCAGATATTTCAACATAAGCATTACTATTTAATATTAAATCATCTAATAATATTTCAGGTTTAGTCTCGAATATCAAGTTTGTTACATTTTCTCGACTAGTAGTAATGAGCGGAGCGTTTGTCTTCGCTGGAAACCTTATAAGATTTAATAATTCTTCAAGCTTTTCTGCATAGATATTGTGTTGTTTTGATTTTTCATCGGCTATAATAGCCTCGACCACTTTTTTGAAAAGGCCTAAATCACCGCTTCCTCCCGATTGAACTAGCTGTAGTATTAAATCCGATCTTGCCATTTGTTAGAAAAATCCAAAGATAATTTAATCCTTTGTCATGGAGGCATTTTGAGATTTTAGACAAATCTCAAACCTAGTGCCAGTCCATTCAGAGTTTGAGTCTTACCCCACTCTAGCCGCCTTTTCGGTGTGTGAGTCTGCCGCCGGTATTAAGAAGCTACGAGTGCCAGCGTATTACTTGATTAGAATGTTTGAAACTTGACAATCTGGCGCCAGCCTATCTGATTGTGCCATTGGAGTTTGAATAGGGCCTGGCATCGTATGCTAGGGTATTATTTGATTACGAATTTATGCCAAGCTTTGTTACGTAAACTCTTCGAAGTCGAAAAGCCACGACACTGCTGGACAAATCTTTAGAATTTATATTTAATCATCGCCCCGATTTCTTCCATTTCACAATCGGCAACTCATCTTGTAAGCTGGTTAAGGGCTTTTTGAATGAGGATGCTATAGGTAAGCATGTCCTCGTCGTATTGTTTAAGTGCTTCTTGCGATAGGGCTTTTTAGGTACAGGTAATTGACCAGTGTTTTATCGAGCTTATAGGAATTGTCAAAATCGGATGCAGCTGCTGCATAATCAAAAGCTATCATATACATATGCCACGTTTATAGTAATACTCGCCAGTCGGTTGCTTGGGCATGCCTGCTACCAATAAATCCAACACCACTTTTATTGTATCGGCATCAGCACCTTTAAAATCCTCGTACCGGGCAGTATCTGCCAAGCAATAAAAAACATCGCATGTTTCCACCATGTTCACAAATGCTTGCTCAGTCATTTTCTCGCCCAAGATTTTACCAGTTTTATAGGTTGCCGCCTTTCCTGATTTGAGAACGTATTCCATATCCGCTAGGCTTGCATTCATGCTCTTTTCCATGCAACTCGATACACTGTCAGAAGTGCAGTTTGGCACGGTTACAGGCATTCGCAGGGTCTGGTCGGAAATTTTTTTATATGACGCTGTTTGCCCCCAGCTATAAGTAGCCAACAACATGGTAACCATCAATACAAATATTTTCATTTTCTTATTCTTTTTACGGCAAAATAGGCAAGCAAAAATGGGAACTACCAAATAGGCCTTTTACTGGTAAAAGGCATTCCCTTGGGTCAGCTTTTATCCAGTTCTAAAGTCTGCAAATTCAATCACAACATTTGCCCAATACGAAGGATGAAATATTGCCATCTTCAAAAAAAGTGTGTGAGAAAATATTTTTCAGGAAAAGTTCACACAAATTGGTGTGAGAAATCATTGCAACAGAAATGTTCACACAGGTTTCCCGTTGTTCTCCGCCTTTCTTAAATTTTCAACCACTGTAAAATTTTTCAACAAGGCATCATCCAATTCGAAATCTCCATTACCTTAGCTAAAATGTTTAGTAAAATAGAATGTATGCTTAGTAAAAACCCGTCCTTATCAGAAGTGTTGATTCCATATATTCATTGGAAAGTACCTGCAGGTTTTCCTTCACCTGCCAACGATTATCTGGAAGAGCGGATTGATCTTAACAAGGTTTTTATCAAGCATCCGTTGTCCACCTTTATTATTGAATGCGAAGGCGATTCGATGGTGGATGCCTTTATTCCCCCGCGTTCCAAATTGTTGATCGATAGAAGTTTGACGGCCAAGAGCGGCGATGTGGTACTGGCCATATTGAATGGCGAGTTCACCGTCAAGTACCTAAAAAAGAATGATTTCAAGTGCTGGCTGTTACCTGCCAATAAAAAATATCAGCCCATTGAAGTAAAGCCGGAAATGGAGTTCCAAGTATGGGGCGTGGTAATTTATGTAATGACCAACCCAAATGAAACCAAATGTTTGCTCTAGTCGATTGCAATAACTTTTATGCGAGTTGCGAACGATTGTTCCAGCCGAAGCTGCACGGGCAGGCAGTTGTGGTATTGAGCAACAACGATGGCTGTGTGATAGCCCGCAGCAACGAGGCAAAAGATTTGGGCATCGTGATGGGCACACCCGCCCACATGATCCAAGACATTTTTCTTAAAAATAAGGTCCATGTTTTTAGTTCCAATTATACACTGTACGGCGATTTGTCGGACAGGGTGATGAAAACCTTGGCTTCGTTTGTACCCAAACTGGAATTATATAGTATAGATGAGGCATTTCTCGATATGAGCGAACTGGTTTATACCGATCTGCATGTGCTTGGCTCTACCATAAGAAATACCGTGGTGCATAACACCGGCATCCCTGTTTCGGTGGGCATTGCCCCCACAAAAACATTGGCGAAAATGGCCAATCGATATGCCAAGAAAAAATTCAAGGAAACTGGGGTATTCTATGCCGCCAACCAACGCCTGATAGATGAGATGTTAGAATTTACAATGGTAGAAGATGTATGGGGTATCGGTAGCCAATACGCCTTGTTGCTGCAAAAAAACGGTTTCAAAACTGCCATGGATGTTACCAAGATTCCTGCAGATTGGATGCGCACGAACATGAGCGTGGTAGGTTTGCGGATGTGGAACGAGCTGCGGGGCGTACCATCGATGGAGTGGGAATACGAACCAAAGGCCAAAAAGAACATCTGCACCAGCCGCAGCTTTGGCAAGATGACCAACAATTACGCTGTGCTGCAAGAAGCCGTAAGCAATTACGCCGCCATATGTGCCCTGAAATTACGGAACCAAAAATCTGTATGCAAGGCCATCAATATCTTTATAGCAACCAACCCTCACAAAACAGAACTCAAACAATATCAACATTCCATCACCATAGAATGCGAAGTGGCCACCAACCTTACCGGGGAAATCATAGCCTATGCGCTGAAAGGTTTGGAGATTATCTTCCGCGAGCCCGACTATTTATATATGAAATGTGGCGTAATGGTGCTTGGCCTTACGCCTGAAAGCGTGGGGCAGATCAATATGTTCGATACCAAGGACAGGAAAAAGGAAACGAACGTGATGCTGGCCATGGACAAACTGAACAGGATGATGGGAAAAGACACCGTGCGTATGGCCGTGCAGCGTTACGAAAAACGCTACAAGCTAAGGGCCGAGCACCTGAGCCAAAAATATACAACCAATATCAACGAAATACTAAAAGTAAAAATCTAAGTCATGTACAATCCATTCGTAAGATTTATGCCGCAGTTTATTGACGGGTTCAAGGCAAAAAAGAAAAGATACTTTGTGGCACAAACATTCAAAAGAGGTATTGACATTTTCTCGGATGATTCCAAAGATCCCATCTTGCTAACCCATTATGACGACCTAGGCCTTGCGAAAGGACATTTGAGTGCTATCTCAAAAACAGATGAAAACGGTGTGCCGAAAGATAAATACGCTTGTATCTTGGATGTAGAAAATGCCATCCATTATGACAAGTTGAGAAATATGTTGAAGCCCGACTCCAAGTATATGGTGTTTTCATCCCTGACGGTACCGCCAGAGCAAGTTAAAAATACATTGGACAAGTTATTCAAAGAAAAAATGGAGGTTTTTATCAGGACAAAAACTACTTGGAGGATCGGCAGGGATCAAACTATTTACCCTACACTGGAAACAACTTTCGGCGAATTGTTTATTACTTTGAAATATGGCAAGGAAAGTGTAAGGATGAGGTTAGAAGAACTTGAAAATCTTAAATAAAATGTGTTACCATATCTCATTTCAAACGAAACTTGAAAGCATCCTAGATTATTTCCCAGATTTAGTAGTAGATCCGCAGTTGAGCATGGATTTCCCTACTGCGGCCTACATCAATGGTTTTGACCGGAAACCGCACCAAGTAATGGTAACGAGCCGAAAGGATGGAAAGAAACATCTCACTTTGATGATGTGGGGATTCATACCAAAATACATAAAGAACGGGGCTGCAGCAGAAAAGTTTGTAAATGGGTACACGGATGAAAATGGCAGATATAATCAGCCGATAATCACACTTAATGCAATGGGCGAAGAGTTGTTTGATAAACCGATGTACAAGGAAGCGGCTCAAAACAACCGTTGTGTGGTTTTCGTGGATGGCATCTATGAATGGCAGCACATCTTCCCGATCGGTAAAAAGGGCCAGCGGTTAAAAACGCCGGTAAAATATCCCTACCACATATTTCTGAAGGACAAAACCCCGCCTTTTATAATGATGGCAGGAATCTGGAATGTTTGGACGCATGAGGAACTCGTGGAGGAAACGGGCGAATTGAAAACGTACCATACCCCGACCTTTTCTATCGTGACCACCAAGGCCAATGCGTTGATGGAAAAAATACACAACTCGAAAAAGAGGATGCCGACCATATTGACCAAGGAACTAGCATTGGAATGGATACAGCCAGGCCTGTCCAAAGAAAGGATAACAGAAATTGCGGCCTTCCAATATCCTGCAGAAATGATGGAAGCCCATTCGATTGCAAAAGATTTTCAGAAAGTGGTAAATCCCAAAGACAAGTATGAGTATAAAGAACTACAGGAGGAGATGTGTTAGGTTGCAGGTATAGCAAGGATACTTTCATTCGCCCCCACCGTATTTACATATTCATTACAAGCAGCAATGGCCATCCTACGAACTTGGATTTTCAAAATCCCGTATGAAGGCTAGGTTGCCCTACAGCATTCTTTATTGTACTTTT
>Ga0247739_10000954_pt1 | contig 10408 bp, 10 predicted proteins | sample UWRJL058202B2_FD_180943 | JGI IMG/M metagenome (GOLD analysis project Ga0247739, IMG submission 180943) | Plant litter microbial communities from Arlington Agricultural Research Station in Wisconsin, United States - UWRJ-L058-202B-2 | ecosystem: Environmental > Terrestrial > Plant litter >... | reverse complement strand
TCGCCTTCAACATCAGCAGTATAAGTGCCATCTTTCTTAAAATTTACAGCAGCTGGGTTTGTAAGCTTGCCTTTAAAAGTAGCTGTTGGAAATTTATCAGAATCCATCCAAGTGGCACCGTTAAAGTGTTCCTGTATCTTAGGGTTAGAAAAAGTGAAGTTCTTGATAACAGTTTCGAAAGCTACCGCACCGGTTTTTGTATCTAAACTAGCAATGGCAGTCTTGTTATCTGCCTTTGGCAAAGCATCAGAAGAAGTTGTGGCATCAAAAGAAACAGAACCAGATGTAGTAGTTTTCTTTTGGGCAAATGCAGCGCTTGTAGCAATAAGCAGAGCGAAAGCGAGGATTGATTTTTTCATGTTTGATTTTATATAAGTGATTGTTTAAAAACTATTTATTGATAGCGCACCGTTTGAAACTAATGGATTCTGCTTCTAATATTTGGCTAAAAGTTCCTCCACTACAAGATCCCTTAATGGATACACTATCGCCTTCCTTCAATTTTTTTGCCGCAGCTAAATCCTGCTGTTGAAACGCAAAAATGGCGTAGGAACCAGTTAACGTATCCACAATTTTTACATTCATAATGGTATCTGCTTCCTCAAGCTCGGAAACCCGACCGTTTACCACCAATATTTTTTCGGTGTACTTTTTATTGGCGGCCGCTTCGTTCTGTTTGAATTCGTTTATCAATACCAAGGCATCTACTGTATAATCGGCTTTTACGTCTTTAGTGTTATCATATTTAAGCGTAAAATAATAATAGATAACGCCAGCCGCTACCAATAAGCCAATAATCCCGGCTATTAGGATTCTTTTTAACCAAGGTGAGCGCTTTTTAATCTTGTCAGCCATATAGATAAATTAGATATTAAAAGGGTCATTTAAATGTCTTCCGCAAACATACGATGTTTAAACATTGATTTATCAGTTTCGTACATTTTTTTTGTTAAATGAAACAAAAGTCACAACCAAAGTGGTGTTTTTTAACGTGTAAACGGCAAAATTGTATGCCGCTTATAGCAGATTGGTTCTTTTCAAAAACCGATTTATGAGAAGTCATCACACCGAATTTAGTTTTTCATTTTTCCTTTTTAGAATTTAGTTTAGCAGCCTATGCGCAAAAAACTGTTTTCGAGCCTTCAGTACATCGTCTTTTTGGGCTTAGGCATATTTTTGGTTTGGTGGCAGCTCAAAGGGTTAAAACCAGCAGACCAAGAAAACTTTTTGGATTCACTCCGTAATGCCAACTATTGGCTTATTCCCGTTATTGTGGTTATTGTACTCATCAGCCATATTAGCCGGTGCTTACGCTGGCGAATCTTGCTAGAACCGCTTGGCTACAAACCTAGGCTGAGCAATATGTTTTGTGCCACCATGCTTGGTTACTTGGCCAATAGTGCGGTGCCGCGTTTGGGCGAAGTGCTAAAATGTACCATCTTGGCCAAGTACGAGAAAATACCAGCCGACAAACTAATTGGCACCATCGTAGCCGAGCGAATTTTCGACCTGGTTTGCTTCATCATAGTCATTGGCATCACGCTGCTATCCGAGTGGACTGCCATTGTAGATTTCACCAGGAACGACCTTTCTAAAATGGGTGGTGGCTTTAATTTTACCAAATTATATATTATCGTTGGCACCTTTATTCTGATTGTTTTGATACTGGCGTTCCTGTTCAAAAAGTACAAACAAAACAAGACCATCCAAAAAATCCATGGCTTCGCTTCTGGCATCAAGGCTGGCCTCTCCACCATCAAAACCTTAAAACAAAGAAAATCGTTTATATTTCATACATTCCTTATATGGTTCATGTATCTCTTGCAGGTATATGTAGGTTTTTCGGCCATGGCACAAGTAAGCCACCTCGGTTTTGGGGCCGCATTTGCCGTATTGGTGGCAGCTACTTTCGCCATGATTGCCACACCCGGAGGCATTGGAACTTTTCCCATCGCCATCATGCTGATCTTAGCGCTTTTCAAAATTCCGGATGTGTACGGCAAATCGTTCGGCTGGCTTATGTGGGGCGTTTCCACCAGCATTATTATTATTGTAGGCTTTATCTGTTTATTAGTTTTACCCACCATAAATAAAAACAACATTGAAACGACCTGACATCATCCTTACCAAAATCTATACGTTAGATAAATTGGTGCGCAAAGTAAATAGTTGGCGTGCCACCGGCGGTACGGTATCGTTTACCAACGGCGTGTTCGACATCCTGCACGATGGCCACATTGCCTCTTTGAGCGAGGCCGCCAAAGAAGCGGATTATCTCATTGTGGGCGTTAATAGCGATGCCTCCGTAAAGCGACTTAAAGGCCCAGAACGCCCTGTGAACAACGAGTATAGCCGGGCCTTGCTCCTAGCTGCCATGGTACTTGTGGATGCGGTGGTTATTTTTGAGGAAGACACGCCACTCAGGCTTATCAGCACGCTTTTGCCTGATGTGATCGTAAAAGGTGGCGACTATACCTTGGACCAAATAGTGGGTGCTAAAGAAGTAATGGCCAATGGCGGCAGGGTTATCATCAATCCCATTTTAGAAGGTTTTTCCACGACGAATATCATTGCCAAAATGCGAGGAAAGTAATTGGGCGTGCCACCGCTGGCCTCAATCTCTGCGGATGCGGCACCTCTATATAGGCGGCCAACGGTGTCAGGCTTTCGGCAGTAGTCCGCAGCGGCGATAGGCGTCTCCAGCTTCGCTCATCGAAAACCTTACGCCGCTTTACGGGCTACTGCTCCCAATCCTTCACGCAGGTTTGGGCATGAGGAACCCGCGTAATCGATCAGTCGTTCAAATCGTTGTGTGATGGGCCGCCAGTTGGAACTCCGCAGCGATAACAAATCCTAGCTTTGTCCGTAAAAATCCGCTGTTGTTTAAAACGCTCCAAACAATTCTAATAGCATTATATTATGGCAAAACCTAAACTAACTGAAGCGGAAAAGATAACTGCTTATATGCAGAACCTCCAACATCCTTTGCTAGAAGTGGTACAAGCTCTTAGAAAAACTATTGCTGCAAGCAACACTAAAATTGGCGAAGAAATAAAATGGAATGCTCCCGCCTTTTTCTACACTGGCGAAATGGAACCTTCGGATCCAAAAGAATATAAAAAATACATAGTTGTTTTTAATCTTGCCAAAAAAGAGTTCGTAAGATTGGTTTTCCTTAATGCTGGAGCCATTCAAGATGATGCTGGCTTGCTAGAAGGAGACTATAAAGATGGCAGAAGAATGGCCTTGTTTTATCATTTAGAAGAAGTAGGCGCTAAAGAAATAGCATTGCAAAAAATTATCAATTCATGGCTAGACTTGCTGGATAAATAATCATAAAAAAAAGCATCTATCCCTTTCAAGATAAATGCTTTTTTAATATAAAATTTACTTACTAGTGCATAGCTTCTGACAAATCCACTTTACCTGCTGCTTTTTTCTTACTCTTCGTAAGCAATACAAAAGGAACACATATCAAAAAAATGATACCTACAAACATAAAAACATCCATATAACTCATCGTAGATGCTTGACGAAGCACATTTGCATCCATCAATTTGTATCCACTTTGAGCGGCCATATCGGTTGTCATTCCTTTACCCACAAACATCTGTTGCATACCTGCCAATCTAGCTTGTACATTAGGATCAGTGGCTTGTAAATGGCTTGCTACATCAGCACTGTGCTGCACTGTTTTGCGACTCATGATAGTAGTGATGATGGCGATACCGAAAGAGCCACCCAGTTGCCGCATCATGCCTGTAAAGGCGGCCCCCTGCCCTATCTGTATGCCTTTTAGCGATGACAACGATAATGCGGTAATTGGGATAAAAACGAATGGCATGGCAATTCCTCGCATGATCAACATCCAGAAAAAATCGTCTTTTCCAGTATTTGGCGTAATAATTTTATACCCCCAAAAACAGAACACCGCAAACAAAAGCATGCCTGCAGATACCAGGTATTGTGTAGGTGCTCCTTTTGAAAGCAATTTACCCATTACCGGCATGAGAAATGCAGTGGTGAGCGATGCTGGAATCAATAACATACCCGCCTGTTGTGCTGTCCACCCAAGGTTGGATTGTGTATAAAGTGGAATAATGAAAGTAGTTCCGTACAACCCAAAACCAAGCACAAAAGATAAGATGGTTCCTACCCGAAGGTTGGCATCTTTAAGTACACGAAGCTCCACAATCGGATTTTTGGCCACCCATTCCCTCCACACAAAAAAGTATAATGAAAACACTGCCACTACGGACAACAGCAATATAAGCGAGCTATTGAACCAGTCATCTTCCTGCCCTTTTTCTAATACGTATTGTAATGAACCAACGGCCGTGGCCAACAGCGCAATACCTAACCAATCTATTTCGCTAGCCAATTTTTTAGCACCATATCTTGGGCTACGTACATAGCGAATAGTGAGAATAGCAGCTATGATGCCGATTGGAATATTAATGTAAAATATATAAGGCCAAGAATAATTTTCAACAATATAACCTCCTAATGGCGGCCCTAGTGTAGGGCCTACAATAACACCTAAACCATAGATGGCTTGTGCCATACCCCGCTTTTCTGGAGGATAACTTTCGGTAATAATAGTTTGAGAAGTAACCAACAAAGCACCACCGCCCACACCTTGTATAAAGCGAAAAATAACCAATTCCCATACGCTGGTGGCGTTACCGCATAAAAAAGAACAGACGGTAAAAATCATGATGGAAGCTGCAAAATAATTACGGCGACCAAACTGTTGAGAAAGCCAGCTCGTCATGGGTACAATAATTACATTACCAATGGCATAAGCGGTTACAACCCAACCGATTTCGTTCAAAGTGGCGCCCATATTGCCTTTCATATCGTTGAGGGCCACGTTTACGATGGTAGTATCCACTATTTCTAGCAGGGCGCACATGATAGCAGTAATGGTTATAATAACCCGCCTACTACCATATTCTACCAATGAATCTTGTTTAACCATAAAAAACTATATAAAATGTGCCTATATAAAATGCGCAAGTAAAGAAGTGTAAGGTTTAAAGTTCTTGACGGACTAAATGGTTCTGTATGCAAACGCCGATCTAAAAGTTTTCCCCTTTGTTAGAATAGCCTTTCTATTGTTTATCAGCCGAAAAGAACCTTAAACCTTACACTCCCAACCCTGAGCTAAAAAAAATATAACTTAATTTAAATGAACGTCCACATCCACGTTCATGCCAGGCCTTAACTGTTTTACCAGAGAATCGGAGGCATTGTTGAACTCGATTTTTACAGGAAGCCTCTGCACTGTTTTTACAAAGTTTCCGGAAGCATTATCCGGAGGCAGCAAAGCAAACCTAGAACCGGTAGCAGGAGAAAAAGAAGTCAACGTTGCTTCGAATTCATGACCAGGAAATGCATCGGCTTTGATGATTACTTTTTGTCCGATACGCATCTTATCAAACTGTGTTTCCTTAAAATTTGCTACCACCCAAATATCATTGCTCAATACCACATTGAACAACGTTTGACCTTGTTGAATATACTGTCCGGCTTGCATGGTTACCTTGGAAATAACACCACTCGTAGGCGCTACAATCACAGTGTACGAGAGGTTGAGTTTTGCAGCATCCACATCCGCTTGACGTTGATGAATGGTGGCATTGGCAACGCTTGTTTGTGTGCCAGTCGTTTTGCTTTGCGATGCGGCCACATTGGTTTGCGCTACTACACCCTTACGCTGCTCTTGTAATATCAGCAATTGTTTTTCCGCAGTTTCTTTAGCAGCCAAAGCCTGGTCGTATTGTTGTTGCGTAACGCTATGGTCTTTTATTAAGTTCTCATACCGGCCATAGTCATCGGTAGCACGTTTTAAAGCTATTTTTGCAGATTCAATCTGTGCATCTATAACGCCAACACCTGTTTGCGAAGAAGCAACCGTGGTTTGAGAGGTAGTGGTAGCAGATTGGGCCACCCCTAAATTGCTTTGCGCAATTTCCAAGGCTGCTTCAGCTTGTTCCAGTTTAATTTTGAGGTCACGATCATCTAATATCAAAAGGGTATCACCTTTTTTTACAATCTGGTTGTCCTTCACACGTATCTCAGTAATATAACCAGAAACCCGTGGAATAACCGCACTGATATTGCCATCAATTTGTGCGTCATCTGTCTCTTCATGTATTTTTGAGTGCTGATATTTAGTATAACCGAAGTATCCACCCACGATTATCAACAACAAAAATCCAATCAAAAATTTAAAATTTGCTTTCTTCTTAGGAGCAACCGTTTCTATTGGTGCACTTGGATCTTCTTTCAGCTGTTTCTCATTTGGTTCCATGGTATGCTTGTTTTTTATTATTAGTATTTGTTCTTGGTTGATGTCAATGCGGTATTGACGTATTTTATATTAGAAATTTTCAGTGAGCGTTCCAGCACTTTTTTGCAGTTGTACATATGCAAGCGCAGCATCCGCACGGGCAAGCGATTGGTTCAATTTTGCACGAAGCTCAGCAAGGTCAGCATCCAACAAATCGGTGAGTGTGGCCAAGCCGTTATTGTATTTGTTCTTGGTTATTTTATAGTTTTCATCTGCCTGCTCAATGGCTGTAGCATACACTTGTATTTTCTTTTGGGCCAAATAAAAATCTTCATAAGCCCTTGTTATTTCCATGCGGATGTTTTCATCGAGCTGCTGTTGTGTGTACACCAGTTGGTCTTGCTCTGCCCTAGCCTTTTTAATTTTTGTGTTAAGTGTCCAGAGATTGCCAATGTTGTATTTGGCGCTTACGCCGATGTTCACTGCGTTTGTTATGGTAGCCACACTTTGTACATAGGCATTTACATACCCGCCCGTAACAGCAACTGTCGGCATTCTTTGTCCGTTAATGGATTTAATATTTGCTTCTGACGCCTTTTTTTGATATTGTAAAGAAGCAATATCCTTACGGTTTTGTAAGGCCAATCCTTCCCATTCGGCCAAACCTTTTGTGTCGGTCGGTACTTTGAAACCGGTGGTGTCCAGTTCCAGTTTGGTCGTTTCTGGCAAGCCCAACATCACATCCATATTCACTGTGGCAATGTTCAAGTTGTTCTGTGCTTCTAGCAGTGCCAATTCTACATTCGATGCTTGTAACGAAGCTTTTAAGAGGTCGTTACGAGCCAGTATGCCATTTTTTTCAAGGTTACCAAAGTCCTTTACCCTTTCCTGTTCTTGTTTTAGATTGTCTTGCACCAAACTTACTGTTTGCGTGGCCTTAAAAAGATTGCGACAGGCGTTCAATGTGTTTTGTATCACCGCGGTACGGTCGTATTCAGCATCCAATCTCCTAGCTTCGGCCAAATATCTGGCACTTTCAATACCGTATTTTATTTGTCCACCAGCATAAATAGGAAGCGAAGCGCTGATCATAACCAACCCTACTTGAGATGGACTGGCCGAAGACTTTGCACCACCTGTATCGCTTCCGCCAGATTTTATTTTCAGGTCAATGTTGGGACTATTAAGTAATAGGTACATCGCCGAGGCACTCGCCTCGGGTAGGCGCCGATCTTCCGCCTCTTTAACGGAAGCAGTTGCAGCGTCTATGCGAGCTTGTCCAATTTTGAGTTGTTTGTTATTTTGTAAGCTTAATTGTACCGCTTCTTTTGTTGTAATTTTTCTTACGCCGCTTTGTGCAGAAGCCAATATCGGCATTGCGAAAGCCACCACAACTAATGCTTTTGTAACCTTGTTAAAAAACTTATGCTTCATTATTAAGGATTGTTTTAAACAATTTTTTTAGATGTATTTTTAATATGCGTTTGATGTGTGCTTGAAAAGATGCCTCATCCATGTGTTCCAGTTTGTGCACCTTTCGGTAGAACTCCTGGGTGTTCATCATCTGATAAACCGTGCCAATCAAAGTGATTACTAACAAAGGAGTATCCACTTTCTTTTTGAACAACTTTAGGGCCTGCCCTTCTTTCACGATTTCGTTGATGAGTTCGATGTTGCGCATCCTCGATTCGTTCATGAGCTTAGTAACTATATCGTCTTTCGACAATACTTGTTGGCGAACCATAATGCGATGAAAACATTCCTTTTCCGACACCTTATCGATGATGGTGTCGATGAGTATCTCTATTTTTTTTACAGGATTGATTGACTTGTCATCTGCAACGGTTTTGGTAGCAAAAAAGGAACTGTTGATGCGATAATTGAAAATAGCCTCCATCAATTTCTCTTTAGATCCAAAATAATAAGAAATCATGGCGAGGTTCACATTGGAATCCTTGGCTATTTCTCTAACTGACGTTCCATCGAAACCCTTGTCTGCAAAAAGTCGTTCGGCACTCTCGAGTATCTGTATTTGTTTGTCGTTAAATTCCATTTCCTTGCTTTGAGGAGGCAAAACTAAACAATTGTTTAAAACTAAACAAACGTTTAATTAATTTATTTTTGAAAGAAGGCCCTTTTCTTTTGTTAAAAAGTTTATAGGATCCATTTTTTGGACAAGTAAAAAGAAGTGTTTATTGGTACTTAAGAAAATTATTCGAATGAAAGGACAAAGAAAAAAATTACTTGGATGGTTGATTTTCAATCGATTCACTCAACCCTTTGTGTCGTAAGATTTTTATTAATTGTATGATGGCCGTAAGTGTAAATACTCCCCCAATCACATAGTTCACTATGCTTTGGTTGGCATTGAGTTTATCTACAACTAATCTTCCACCGAAAACAAATACACAAAGGCCTATTAACGAACCCAGTCCGATACCGATGATATAGATATTGTAATGACTGCTCTTGGGCAGCAATATTTTTTTGGTGAACAAGACCGTGCTCCAACCAAACCAAAAAGGAATCTGTACTGGGTTAATGGCACTCATAACAATACCCAGCAAAAAGCGATGCATATTGTTTTGCAAGAAAGCATTTTTGGTTTGATGCGGTTGAGAAGCAGCATAAAAACTGCCTACTGCCAGTGCAGCAACAATCAATAAAGCAACCCAATCCAGCCATTTAAGCAATGTTTTTTGCTTGCGCACAAAGTCCATGCCCACAAGACTTAGGCGTACATAAAGGATTTCTATCAACGTAGTACCCAACGAAAAATAAACGGCATTCTTTAATCCTTCGGACAAAGAAATCTGCATCGCCGCCACATTGAGCGTACCCAAAGGCAAGGTGCCCAAGGCGCTAATCATCAAACCCCAAAGAAATATTTTAATATATGTACTCAAGCCTATTAAGAGTTTAGGGTTTAGGGTTAGGGGTTGAGAGTTAAGAGTCAAGAGTTTAGCATATTAAATCCATTGATGGATGCGACTTTGATCAAAGGTTTGGTTGAGTCTGCTCAATATTCAATGCTTCGTGCTGTTAAAAGCTAAGCTCTTGTTCTAGTCTTTTCATTTCCGCCAAATGCTTTTTTGCATCTTTTAAAAATTTTCTGCCTTGGTTAAAAGACCAGTACGGAATACCTTGCTTGTGGTTATACCTACTTATTTTGTAGAGGACTTTCCAATGCTTGAGAATTTCTTTGTAGGCTTCCAACAAAGTATAGCCAGAATCGTAAATGTGATTGGGTTCCGCCCCGGCGCCATTAAATTCTAATATTTCGAAATTTTTTCCTGCCTTTAAATCTTCTACGCTGCTGCACATAATATCGTATCGACCATAATACCAACCGCTCACTTGAAAGCTCAGCTTATCAAAAACTTTCAACAGCCTGTTATCGATTTCATGCTCCAAGTTAATAAATTGGGCACCACGGTTATGGTTGGCCGCATAGCTTAAAGGGTATTTTTCCCCTGCGGGGATAATCTTATTGAAGTTGCCGTTATGAACTTTATTAAGTACGTCAAAATGGTCGTTTGTTTTTGGGTGCTCGTGAATCAATTGCAACAAGGTAGATTTTCCGTTGCCAATTACATGTAATGGCACCTTGTGTAAAAAACCGCTGATGGTGCCAATCTTTTCGTTCGGCATCCGATAGTAGAACACGCTTACTTCTATCGGATATTGAATAAGATTCTGAACAATGTACTCGAGCTTTACTTTCTCGTGATATTCACTCAATTGCCTCAGGGTATCAATCTTGCGGAACAGCAGGCCGGCCCAACCTACTTCTGGCTTTACTACAAAAGGAAAAACAATGTTATTTTCTCTCAACCTTGGTAAGATGTCATCCAGTTGTTCGTTGGGCTGCACGTTAAAAGTAGCCGGGTAAAGGTGCTGAGGCAACTGTTCGTACATTTCTCGTTTGGGCTCACCCTCTAATCCACCAAAAGTGATAGTGGGATTGCTAGGCGTAAAAAACCACACAGCCCTACTCCTAATGATGAAATATGCCCATACAAAAGACAGCGGAAAATAGATAAGCTTGAACGGCCAGCTTTCCCAACGATGTGTCTTTTTGTTTTGCCTATCCATTTTTTACAGAAAAGGGTG
>Ga0247739_10000952_pt1 | contig 10409 bp, 4 predicted proteins | sample UWRJL058202B2_FD_180943 | JGI IMG/M metagenome (GOLD analysis project Ga0247739, IMG submission 180943) | Plant litter microbial communities from Arlington Agricultural Research Station in Wisconsin, United States - UWRJ-L058-202B-2 | ecosystem: Environmental > Terrestrial > Plant litter >... | reverse complement strand
ATAAGGTTAAACAGTTTTATATGGTTTATAAACTAAAGCGGTGATGCCATTTTACTGACACCACCGCAGATGGTTTTCCCCTTCCATTATGTAAATCGGCAATTACTTGCTCGAAAATGTATATTTTATCATTATTTCATGTGCCATAGAGCCATCCGTAAATGAACTCAGCGGTTTGGAATAGATATCGAAGCAATAACCTACCGAAAACTTGTTCAACAAGTTAACACCGGCGGAGAACATCGGCCCTTGGTTAATGCGGTAAGCACCACCAAACCACACGATATTATTGTAATCGAAGCGAGCACCTGCCTGGAATTCAATTGGCGCATTGGGCAAATACGTCATCAAGAAAGTAGGGGTAAGGGTAGAAGTGCCATCGATATTGAATTTGTAATTGCCATGGAAATAATAGTGGCGATACAATTTGGCATTTTCGTTCCTGGTAAGGTTTCCACTGTAAAAATCCATTTTGGATTGTGTTAACTGCGAAGCAGAAGCACCCACTTGGAAATTTTTATTGGTGTAAGAGATGCCAAAACCAGCATCGAATTTGGTGCTGTTGGAACTGGCACCCAACACCGGATCAGTACCTAAAGAACCTAGCTTTCCTTTATCGATGGAGAACTGTAACATCCTAGCTTCGATACCTAACGAAAACGTGGAGTTATCATCAATAACGATATGTTTTGCATAAGCCAGTTGGATACCCTTGCGGCTAGTAGGGCCAGTTTGGTCGTTGTAGAGATAACCACTGATACCGATTTTGTATTTTGGCAAATTGAAAGAGCCGAAGACCGTTGTGGTTTTAGGGCTTCCTGCAATACCACTCCATTGTGAGCGATAGGAAACACCGATCATATTATCCTTTCCTATGCCTGCCATGGATGGATTTTGTAACACACCTTGGAAGTCGTACAAGGATGATGTTTGCAGTTGTTGAGCATCCACGTTGGAGATGCCGGCCAACAAAGCAAATGCACATAAATATTTTTTCATAATTATAGTTTTAGATATTATTATCTTAAGATTGTTACGTTTCCTTTGCTAGAAACAGTGTTGCCGTTTACTAATTTGTATTTGATTTGATAGTAATAAGTACCATCGGCAACAGATTTGCCACTGTAAGTTCCGTCCCAATTATTTTGATAGTTATCATTTTTATAAACCTGACCACCATAACGATTGTAAACAGCCACTTGGATAGTAGAGATACAGCCGGTACCTTTTGTAACCACCCACTTGTCGTTGATGCCATCGCCATTCGGCGTAAACGCATCCATTGGTTGTACACAATAAGGTATTACTGTAACCGTGGTATTCGCTGTGGAAGTGCAACTATTATTATCTCTTACCGTCAATGTGTAAGTGGTGGTAAGCAGTGGGGTAGCCGTAGGTGTAAGGGTATTCGCATTGGTTAGCGTAGCGGCTGGCGTCCATGCAATAGATGAAGCGAATCCTGTGAGGGTACCAGTTAATTGGGCCACATCGCCTTCTACTATTGTTTGGTTTGCACCTGCACTAATAACTGGGTTAGGCTTAATGTTCACATTCACTATTTTGGTAGCCGTACATGAACCCAAGGTAGCTGTAACCGTAAATGGTGTATTGGTATTCACCGTTGCAATTGGGTTGGCAATAATTGCACTGCTTAATCCAGCCGCTGGTGTCCAGGCAAATGTGGAACCTGCCGGAGAAGTTGCTACCAATTGCACTGGTGCGCCTGCACATACAAGGGTATCATTGTTGGTGGCCACCGTTAAGTTATTGGTAAAGCCGACCGTTACTGTTTTGGTGATGCTTCCACAGAAAATATCCTTGATGGTAATGGTTTTTACACCTTGCGTTAAACCCGTAAATGTGTTGGAAGTTTGGAATGCGCCACCGTTGATGCTATAAGAATAAGGTGGCAATCCGCCAACTGGATTCAAGGTAATGCTACCTGCAGACAGGTTGGTACAGGTTGCGTTGGTAATCGTTTCTGTAAGAGAATTAATATTCACGTTCAAAGTATCGCCGTATTCTAAAATGGTGGTAACAACTGTACCGAAGCCCGCGCCGAACCCTGCAACCATTAGTTTTCTATTGGCAAATGGAATAGCCGCAGGTACTGTACGAGGTGCAAACCCTATTGCATTGTGCAAATTGCCATTTGGCGCTATTTCCATGGTCCAGCTAGTGCCGCCATTGTTGGTAACAAAAAGGACGTTGCTTCCCGCCACATAACCATTGTTTGCATCACTGAATAAAACAGCTAGCATATTTCCTGAAGGCAATAGCGTGTTGATGTTGCTGGATATATCCGTCCAAGTAGCACCGTAGTTGGTCGTTTTGTATACCCTTCTTACGTTGGTGGTGGTAAACATGTTACCTACCACAAAAACAGTACTGTCGTTGATGGAGCTGATATCGGTGTAACTAACAAATGTACTTCCGTTTACAGCTTCGTTCAAGGCAGGAAAAGGGTTGATGCTTGTCCAAGTAGTACCGCCATTTGTTGTTTTATACACGCCATTTCTGGTACCACATACATACCCAAAGTTGCGACTAGGAAAAGTCATGTTGCTCAAGTTTGCCGCTGCCGTTGTGGTGCCACTTGCAGGAACAACATCAAATGCTTGCCAGGTTACAGCATTGTTATATGATCTAAAAATAGATGTTTTACGAGTAGCCGCCGTTGCACTAGAATTGTACCCAACTGCATAAACGGTATCATTACCTACGCCTACAACGTCGTTCATTGGAAAGTTAAAATCGGAGAATACAGGATCCAAAGTTGTGCCTTGATCTACGGAACGATAAATGGTACCGTTGCTTACTGCAAAATACATTTTGTTCAGTTGGGTATAATGGGCGCCAGTAATGTTGTAAAAAGAATTAAGAAAGTCAGGTCTGTCCTTGTTGATCCAAGTGTTGCCACCATTAGTAGTTACAGCAATGCTAGCACTACCTGTAACCAAACCATTGTTACAATCAACAAAATCTACTTTATTACCGGTAGAACCTACCCATGAATAGGTACTGTTGAAAGAGCCACCCGGGATAGAATCGGCATATACGCCACCCATGCCAGCGGTCACCACTTTACCACTTGGTAAGATATCCAATGCCCAAGTAGAGAAATTACTATAGTTGCGTCCTTGTGGCAAACTGTATTCCTGTTTCCAGTTACGTCCGGTATCTATGCTGGTCCACAAAAATCCACCGCCACCGCCAGCATATAGTTTTCCGCTTGCCGCCCGTTTCATTTGATAGGGGTTGGAAGCAGTCAGTACCGGAACAGTAGGTATGGCAGGGTAACCAACCGGAGCGCCTGCACTGCCCGTATTCAAGATTTCGTATTTGCCTTTTTCATACACCCCAGGGCGGTTGATGTTTTGCGTGCTATCGTTTTTGCCAGTACGAACTCTCACCACAATACTATTGTTGAACGACATCATTACAATCAATGAATCATTGATGATATTTAGTGCTCTAAATTGTTGAGAAGTTGCGGTTACGGTGCCATATCGTTGGATGCAGTTAAAAGGGCCTACTGCAGGATAGCCTGTATATCCCAAACGTTCCTTGCTAACGGAGTAGTCGGTCAGTGTGCCGTTCTCGAATTTCCACAGGAGGGAGGCGGATTGTGAGCCGGTGGTAACACTGCCGGTAGTAACTGCGCAAGTAGTGCTATTGGTAATGTTTGGAACAGGCAGGGTCGGAAACAAAGGACTTCCTTGACCACAGATGTACCCCAAATTAGGGTTCAAGAACTGTATACGATATATTTCTTTCGCCTTTGCATCAATATTGTAATCGATGCCCGGATATGCTGGATTATTGATATAACCAACTTTAGTAGTACCACTCACGGCAGGTGCCGCCAACGAATCCCAAGTGGCGCCGCCATCTCTGGTACGGTATAGTTTTGGCAACGAATCCGGCGTGTTCCATTGCCCTGCGATATAGCCGGTATCCTTATTAAAGAACCAGCAAGTATTGATATTTCTTGCACTAGCAAATAACGGCGTGGTTACGAAAGACCAAGTTTTTCCTGCATCTGTTGTCTTCGCCATTAAACCGGCACCACCTACTGCATAAGCCACATTAGCAGTAGCAACGTGCACATCAGAAAATGAACCAACGACTTTTAGGCCCGCTTGCGATGTGTAGGAGAAAGGCCCATAAGTCCACTTGGCACCCCCATCGGTCGTTTTGGCTATGCCACCGGATTGGCCTACGGCAATACCAAAGTTGTTGTCATAAAAATGCATGTCGAGTACCGTGAAGCCGAACTGTTTAGGATCACTGAACCGCCATTTGTCGGTGGAATACTGTCCTTGGGCGTGGGCTGTAACACCCGCAAGGGCGAGTAGCATGCCAAGGCAAAAAGTAATACTGTTTCTCATAAAGTGTTTTGGGTTGTGGTGAAAGTAGTAGAATAAATTAACATCTATTATTTTTAATATTTCTTGCTTGGGAATTGGCTGCGAAAGGTAGATTCAGGCAATAAAAGTATTCTGTTTTATGCCAATGATGGCAATAGCCAACCACTAATTTCAGAAATTGAGTGTTTATACTCAATTTTAGAAGATAAGGGAAAAAACCGATAAAACCTCACTGCAAAGCTGATATTAATTGGTTATTTTGTATTGTGGAAGCTTTGGCAGGATTGGTTTATGAAATTATTTTTTATTATGATTAAGCGAATATTAATAATTCTTTTGTTCTTTATTTCCAAGGATTTGTCTGCCCAAGATAGGTCCAATAGGGGCAAGGAATTCTGGATGGCTTATGGGTTCGATTACACTTTTTTGAACGAGTCTCCTGTAAACTCTCAAGAACTTGCTATTTATATTAGTACGATAGATGCCGCAACAGTCACTGTTACAGTTACCAACACCGGTTATACCCAAACCTTAAATATCCCCGCCAATACTGTAGATGCATCTATCTTAATACCTAAAAGCGGAGCGAATGATGCACGTACGCTCACAGATGGTTTGCAAAGTAGGGGCATCCACATCGTTAGCGATGTGCCCGTGGCTGCTTATGCGCATGTATATGCCACGCAGGTTTCTGGCGCCACCATGCTGATGCCGGTGGAAACTTATGGCAATAAATATTATTCTATTAATTATAATCAGAGCACCTCCAATTCTAACCTGCCCAACATAAGCCCAACATCCGCAAATGGCAACGATTGGTATTCGTGGTTTTATGTGATTGCCTCAGAAGACAATACAAGGCTGGAGATAACGCCTTCCGACTCAACAAAAAACGGGTGGCTTCCAGGACAAACATATATTATAAATCTTAATAAAGGAGAATCGTACCATGTATTTGGTAAGCTAGTAAATGGCTCTTCACAAGCGTGGGCTGCAAGCAAGGATATGACCGGTAGCAAGGTATTGTCGGTTGCGGGCAGCGATGGGAAGTGCCATCCGGTGGCCTTGTTCTCGGGCTCTGGCGGCATCCGCATGTGCAGGGGCGATGGCGGGGAGTTCATGCAGCAACAGGTTTTTCCAGCGCAGGCATGGGGCACCAGATACCTTACGTATCATACCATCAATAACGCCAATACCGATATCAACGAGACCAACCGCAACTATTACAGGATTTGCGTGCAGGACCCATCTTCTGTGGTTAAAAGAAACGGCACCGTACTTACGGGCCTCACCAACAACTTTTTTTACGAAATCATGGACTCTACGGGTGGTGACTACATAACATCCGACAAACCTATATTGGTAGCGCAATATACGCCCAACAAAAGCCAGTGCTGGAGGGTCTTTGGTACCACTCCCTCACCGCCATCTTACGGTGATCCTGAAATGTTTTTCTTGAGTCCAATTGAGCAAGGGCAGAAGTCGGTGCTCTTTTATACCTCCAGAAAATCGACTATCGACTATGTTTATGTCAACATTCAATTACCAACAAACGCTGTTGGTTCCTTGCTTGTTGACGGTGCTGCTGTTCCTTTGGCCAACGTGGTCACGCATCCAAATTTGCCAAGTTACTCGGTAGCGCTTGCTCGTTTTATCGGGCCAGCCGCACAGCACTTAATTACTAGCGACTCGGCCTTTACCGCCACGGTTTACGGATTGGGCAACTATGAAAGTTATGGCTATAATGTTGGCACTTTGATCAATAACCTAAATGCGCTTGGCGGCATCGCAAATACCTTGAACACCAATAACAAGGTAGATACTTTCACTTGTCCTAAATCGCCTATAAGACTTATTATAAAAGTGGCATATAGAGCTACTTCCCTTAACTGGCGGTTGAGTCAGGCTGGTGGCGGTTTGGCACCCAATACCGATTCTTTGATCAATAACCCAGTTCCAATTGATTCAAACTTGGTAAATGGTAGAAGATATTATACCTACACATTGCAACAAGATTTCACCTTCACCACTTCTGGAACTTATCTTATTCCTGTTATATACACTTCTCCAGATATAGACAATTGCAACCATGCTGATACTGCTAAAATCCAGATAGTGGTAAAACAAGGACCAGTGACCGACTTTACGTTTGCACCAGTATTGTGCATCCAAGATACCGCACATTTTAAAGGAGCCACCAACGCTGGCATTTTCGACTTGAAATTCTTTAAATGGTATTTCAATGATAACACGACGGCAACCGGAATAAATGCAGATAAGCATTTCACCACCTTAGGCAATCATCCAGTAAGATATGAAATCATAACAGCGAACGGCTGCATTGACGACACGACCAAAATATTGACATTCCTAGGTAGCCCGACTGCCAAATTCGGTATTAATCATAATATTTGTGTGGGTGATTCTATCAGATTCAGCGATAGTTCAAGTGTTGCTGTCGGAAACATTGCTAGCTGGCAGTGGAACTTTGGTGATGGGAATACAGCGACGTATACCAATAACAATCCTTTTTATCATCCCTATACCACGGCTGGCAATTTTACGCTTTCCTTGGTTGCCACTTCCGACATCGGATGTAAAAGCGACATTTTTAAATTGCCGGTGGCAATAGGGTATAAGCCTGTTACAAAGTTTGGCATCCTGAACCCTAATATCTGCTCTGGCGATTCAGTCCGCATTAGCGATAGCTCGGTTTTAGCTACAGGTTCCATCAATAGTTGGCAATGGAATTTTGGCGAAAATAATAATTGGATTAGTAGAACAAATAATACGCCTTTCTATCATATCTATCCTTCGCCCGGTACATTTGTGGTGTCGCTCGTTACGGGGCAAGCCACAGGTTGTAACGGCGATACTTTTAAGATTTCTGTTACCGTAAGCGCCAAACCTGTTTCTAAATTTATAGTTGATAAAAATAATATTTGCCTTCGAGATTCGATTAAGATAACGGATATTTCTACGATTGGTGCAGGCAGTATCAGTAGTTGGCGATGGGATTTTGGCGATGGAAACACGGTTACATACATCAACGGAAATCCTTTCTTCCACCGGTATGCATTGCCGGGAAACTATATTATATCTTTGGTGGCTAGTCCTTCTGGTGCCGGAGGTTGCATTAGCGATACCTTCAAGTTGCCTATTACCGTTACCAATGCGCCCTTGGCAAAGTTTGGGTACAGCCGAAATATATGTGTAGGAGATTCAATTAAATTCAGCGATAGCTCTCGCATTTCATTGGGCAGCATTGTTGGTTGGAAATGGGATTTTGGCGATGGTAACAATGCTTCTTACATTAATAACAATCCGTTTTATCACAAATATACCACGGCGGGCACTTTCACGGTCACGTTCGTAGCTACACCCAATGCGGGCTGCACGGATACTTTTAGGCTCAATGTGGTCGTTAGTCAAAAACCATTGCCCTCGTTTACTATTGCGGGCGTTCCTTGTAAAGATTCGGCTATTACGATGCAGTCGAATTTGTCGGGACCAAACCTAACTTATTACTGGGATTTTGGAAATGGACAAACCGTAGTGCGGCCGAATAATAGTCCTATCGTTATTGCATATACAACTGCTTCAAATAATATTAATATTAAACATGTTGTTTCGGCCGGCATTGGTTGTGTAAGCGATACCATCATTAAACCTTTGGTGATAGATGATAATCCAATCGCCGCTTTCGATATTGTTGGTGACACCCTTTGCCAGAATAAACCTTTGTTCTTTATTGATAAGTCTTTGTCAAATGCAATTACTGGTTGGACTTGGAATTTTGGGGATGGAAAAACTTCGATATTACCATCGTTATATAAAAGTTTTACAAATGCTGGCACTTATCAAGTAAGTTTAAAAGTAACAACTGCTGATGGCTGTGGATCTGCGCCGCTGTTGCAACCCATAACCATCAACAAACTTCCCATTATTGATGCTGGGCCCTCGTTCGCAGTGCAGCAAGGCTCGCTGGTTACGTTTAAGCCGGTGGTAAATGATTCTGCAGCTTTCTCCTTTTTGTGGACGCCGACCTTCGATTTGAATAATCCCACTTATCTGCATGCTTCGCTAATAGCCATGCAAAATCAAACCTATTTATTAACAGCCTCAGGCATCGGTAATTGTTTTTCCTACGATACCTTGAACGTGAAGATTTTGCATGCCTTACAAATTCCAAATGTTTTTTCGCCCAATGGTGATGGCATTAATGACACATGGATGGTAGGAGGTTTGCAAGATTATACCAACGCCTCCATACAAATATTCGATCGTTATGGTCGGCAAGTATTTACCCAAACCGGCTATAACAAACCGTGGAATGGCAACCTTGATGGCAAGCCGCTTCCGTTTGGAACTTATTATTATATTATTGATACCAAAACAGATATTGTGAAACCGCTGGCAGGATCGGTAACAATTATTAGGTAGGAATGGGTATCTATTTCGCCTCTTGGCCGCCGATATCCTTTGCCATAATTAGATTTATCCGGTGTCCAAAATATGCAGCATCAATAATGGCTTGACAAGCCAATGCGAATTTGTCTGTATCGTTGATGCAAGTTCCGGCACTTACACAATTGTATTTTGTAGCAGTATTGGCTTCCAGCATGTAACCAAACCCATCAAGATAGCATTGGGCGCACGGTAACTCGTAAGGAAGTTTCCAATAGCCACATTCATTGATGCGTGTTACTAAATCTTTGTAGGTAGCATGGGAAATGTTGATTTCTCGAGTTATGAATGTAAAGTTTTGTAAATTCAGCGATGCTGATTTGTTCATCAGGTGCCTAAAATAATTTATGTCCAAAAGCTGTGGATATCTTCTTGTAAGTGAGTCGATTCGCCTGCTTGTTTTTTTAGCCTTTGTGCGATACTTAAAAGGAAAATCGTACTTCATTTCTTGAAAAAGAAATCTTTCAAATGGGCTTAATTCTGTAGAATCATATGTTGGGTATGGACTTCCTTTCGTTATTTCTTTAACTACAATCTTATCTTGAGTCAGAGAAAATATCAGTTCGAATCCAAACGCGGTCGAATAAGACAGCCGAAACACGTCCGTGCCCAAATATCTTAGGCTCAAGTTCGGCTCTTTATATCCTTTACCAAAATACGGCCCGTAATAAGATGCATCGAGTGAATCTTTCGAACCTTTTAAAATATCTATAGGATATGAATAAAGATTGGTATCGATACCAATAAGTGTTGTTGGATAATCGTAACCGCCTGCTGCGTAATTGATGATTACTTTTTCACTATCTGTTTTGCAACCTATATGTATTATGCAATAGATGAAAATGTATGCAAGTGTTTTTGCATGAAGCAACTTCAATTTTATTATTCTGTCCATATGAAAAATGTGAGAGCAATGTAAAAGATTATGTTTCGCACTTATTCCATAAATCCAGTCATATATTTTAAAAATAATCAATCGTTATTGCCTTCGAGTCCCACCTCATTTTCCACTAAACTTATCTATTATTTCCATCACTTGCAGCCCAATACCACCGCTGCAGGGATTTTCTTCATTCCCTAAAAAATAAGCTACCACTTTCGCTATCATTGGCTGCTGTATGTGTTCAGGCATGTTAAACGCCTTTTTTTCTACATGGCCCTCAATCGTTGTTTCAATGGTATTACCAAACACTGCAAAGGTAATTTTGCCTTTCGAACCAATGATGGTGCATAGGTCGGTGCTCTCATTTTCGGGAACATTAAAGCACCAAAGTCCATTAAAAATAACCCCATTTTTGAATAATATTTGTCCGCTAACAATATCATCTGCAGTGCTGGTTTTTGTTTGGTTGCAACTTAGTCCCGAGTATTGCAAAACTTCCCCGAAAAAGTTCAGCATTAAATCAATTTGATGTGGCGCCAAGTCGTGAAATAGACCACCACCAGATACGGATGGATCCGTCCGCCAATTGGTAGCAGTTTGTGCTACCAAGCTGGGCTTAATAGATTGCAACATTTTTAGTTCCGCAAACCGAATATCACCGATGGCGCCATTGTCTATGATTGATTTAA
>Ga0247739_10000951_pt1 | contig 10412 bp, 7 predicted proteins | sample UWRJL058202B2_FD_180943 | JGI IMG/M metagenome (GOLD analysis project Ga0247739, IMG submission 180943) | Plant litter microbial communities from Arlington Agricultural Research Station in Wisconsin, United States - UWRJ-L058-202B-2 | ecosystem: Environmental > Terrestrial > Plant litter >... | reverse complement strand
TGAGCAGCGCTGCACAATCGATGTACACTTGTGGATGCGGTTTCCCGTAAGGCAAATTTTCAGCAGTGGCAATAGCGGTTAGTACGTCCCGAATGCCCATGATATCTATCACTACATCGGCCAACATTTTAGGCGAAGAGGTAGCCAAACCAATCACATAATTCTTCTTGAGAAAATACTCCAATATATGCTGTACGCCGGGCATAATGGAAGGCTTTTTCTGAATCTTTTCTTTCACCAGTTCTAAGATGTCCTGCACGGCTTTAGGTTGTTGTTGCTCGGGCAATTTGAAATGATTGAACCAATGCGAAATGAATTCTTTGGTGCGCAAACCAGTAGTGGTTTCATATTCTTTTAGGGTCAATTTGCAGTAGTATTGTTTTAATACCTCATCCGCTGCCTGCTGCCAAAGCGGTTCCGAATCTATCAGGAGCCCATCCATATCAAAAATCGCTGCTTGTAGTGCCATGCTGTAGTTTTAGGTTTTATTGCATGCAAAATAAGGTACAAGGCCGCACACGTCCTCAACCTTTTTTGAACCAAGATTGCTCGTTTGCGTTGTTAGGAATGTTTTACCTATTTTGCATCTCCTGATAAATGATTGGTTGCTATGTCGTTGTTAAAAAACATTAAAGAGAGTTCCATTGTAAAGGGTTTGGTGTACGCCACAGTAGGCTTTGCATCCTATCCTGGGCTTGCTATGGTAAACAAGTTGGAAATAGAGGGGATGGAGCATTTAGACGATCTTCCACACAACAACGTTTTGTTCGTAAGCAACCACCAGACTTACTTTGCGGACGTGATGAGTTTTTTACATATATTTTGTGCGAAACGTTTTGGCTTCACTAAAAAACTCAAAAATCCTTTCTATTTATTGTGGCCTTACACCCGGGTAAAATTTATTGCGGCCGAAGAAACCATGAAAAGTAATTTTCTCAGCCGCATTTTTGCGCTAGCAGGTGCGGTTACGGTTAAGCGTACTTGGCGTGCCGAAGGACAGGATGTAAAGCGAAATCGGGATGAGCAGGACACACAAAAAATAGATGAGGCGCTTCAAAAAAATTGGGTCATTACTTTTCCGCAAGGCACAACCAAGCCTTTTGCACCCGGCAGAAAAGGAACGGCGCACATTATAAAGAACAATCATCCCATTGTTATTCCGGTTGTTATCCGCGGTTTTTGGCGTGCCTTTGATAAAAAAGGATTGAAATTCAAAAAGAAGGGCAGTTTATTATCCATCACCATCAAGCCACCTTTGGAAATTGATTATAGCCAAAATGCCGAAGGCATATTGGAGCAAGTAATGGATGCCATTGAGCAAAGCAAAAAATTTATGCTGAAGGGAAGGCATCACCTAATGAATATGATCGATAAATAATAGATAATTTTTATTAAGACTTGATATATTTTTTACTTATTGATTTTTCTTCTTTTGAGTAGCCGCTCTTGCCAGATTTTCTTGTACTCGAAATTGTACAATCTCGGCAATCAGTTCATGTGGAAGCGGTTGGTCAAGTGGAAATTGCACAGAGCCTTTCGCCCCCTTAAAACTCGCCAATTTATCTTTGAATACAGTGATTGCGGAAGGGGTAGGATAGAAGCCAATATGGTTTTTATAGGCCGCAAAATAAACCAGCATACCCAAGTAAATGTATGCCGGCATTTGATAACTAATGGTTTCTTCAGCATCTGGCGCAGCCTGTAAAATAGTTGTGCGCAACTGTTCCATAATTTTTTGTGTTGCTGTCGGAAAGCTTGCGATATATGCTGACACAGTTTGGGGCTTCGCACCCTCCCCGGCGGTTTGATTAATTTTTATAGACATAGCTATAAGTTTTATGAGGACAATTTAAAAACTAGCGTTCTACTAGGTTATTGGTTTTCTAAATATAAATATTGCTTCCTAGAGACTCTCAAAATAATGCGGTAGTGAGGTAAATTGGCCTCGTAGAACAATGATTTGTGATTTAAACGAGGTAATTGTTTAAATAAAATTCACTATACACCGTTCATTCGAACAATATCGTTTTATTAAATCTTAAACGCTATTCGCAAACAAAATCCCCTATTTTTGAAATATGACTGTTGAGAAAAATGATGCGACCAGCGCCTCTTTGTTACACTACGTTATAGAACCTTTTTCTATTTATTCCAAGTTTTTGGAACGAGAAGTTATACTGGATGCGTATGTTCCTAAAGATATTACGAATCCGGCAGAAGTTACCCTGTTACTCATTAACGATGGACAGGATATGGATGTGCTGGGGCTTGCGCCAATGCTTGACCGCATGACCGATGCAAACGAGATACAGCGCATACTAGCGGTGGGTATCCATTGCAACCACGACCGCCGATTGGAATACGGCACGGCAGATATTCTCGATTATAATCAACGCGGTTCCAAGGCAAAATTTCATCGTCAATTTGTAATGGAGGAGCTGTTGCCCTTTCTCCGTCAAAAATACTTGCCCCAAGTAAAAGACATCGCCTTTGCGGGCTTTTCGTTGGGTGGATTAAGCGCTTTGGATATTTCATGGAAATACCCGGACGTGTTCAAGACAGTGGGCGTATTCAGTGGTTCCCTTTGGTGGAGGCTCAAAGATTTGAACGATGGATATGTTGAAGATACCGATCGCATTATGCATAAGCTCATCCGAGAAGGCAATTATGCTCCGGCAATGAAATTTTTCTTTAGCACCGGTACCCAGGACGAAACCATGGATCGAAACAACAATGGTATCATAGATAGCATCGACGATACGCTTGGCTTAATAGACGAGCTTATCAGAAAGGGTTACAACCGGGATTGGTCGATCAACTATTTAGAACTACAGGAAGGTAGCCACGACGTACCTACCTGGGGGATAGCGATGCCTTATTTTCTAAAATGGGGCTGGGGTAAATAAAAATCGGGCTAAAACTGCCCTAAGACTACACCAACAATAGAAATGCTGCATCTAATAATGACTAAATCAATAGATTTTTCAAAAAAAGATGATAAAATATTTTGCAGAAGCTTTGTTTTGTAACCTTGGGCGGTTACCTTCGCCCCGATTACAAATTAAATCTTCCACTATTCGAGTAAAATGTTGCCCATGATTGTAAAAAATTGTTTGTTCCTGGCCTTATTAATTACGTTGCTCACCAGTTGCAGCAGTTTAACACAAATCACAGATCCTCAGGGTTACAGAGCGGCCAATACCGCCGCCAACACCATCCAGCGTGCTACTTTTCTCGATAATACAGAGTCGCAGGAGAAAATGTTCTCAGACCAAAACTCTAAATTAGCTGCCGCTCCAAAAGACATTACCGCTGTTCGTAATAACGTCACTTCTTCCCTTGTAAATGTTTCGTCTTCATTATTAGAAAGCTTGATGCCTTTACAATTCAAGTATGCTATTATGATGAATGCAACGGTGGAAAATCTTACCAATGTACTGTTGTACCAAACAATTGACCAATGGTTCGGTACTCGCTATCGTTACGGTGGCACTACTCGTCAAGGCATTGATTGTTCTGCATTCATGCAAGTACTTTCGCAATATGTTTTTGGGTTATTGCTGCCTCGCACCGCCCATGAGCAATTTGCCGCTATGATTAGTGTAGATAAAGAAGATTTGCACGAAGGTGATTTGGTTTTCTTCGGCACACGTCGTCGTGTAAGCCATGTCGGAATGTATCTTCAAAATAACAAATTCGTTCACTCTTGCACTAGCAAAGGCGTTTCCATCAGCGATCTTGATGATACTTACTGGGTAAACAAGATTGTGGGTTACAAACGTTTAGCACTATAACTTCAGTTTCTTCTTCTGAGCCCAGTTTGATTTAAGGTAGTATCGAACTGTGGTGCAGATGTCATCTCACTTTCATCAGTCGTTTTGATGATAGTATGCCTTTCGGCTTCTCTATTTTTTGATTGCCATCAACGATAAGATAATAAAGAGACAGCCGATTATGGTAACCTTGTTGCAAGCAGGGAATAGGAGCAAGTTTTCTTGTTCCTATTTTTATGAAAATGCAAATGCCATTTATCGTGCTTGTCAAGTAATAGATTTCAGCAATGTTTTTGCATTGATGCGTAGCTTACAACTTATCACTTATTACTTTACCTCTTTATATTCCAAATAGAAGTTTTTATCCCAGAGTTTAGACTTGTCGGCAGGTAGCTCTATCTCAATACTGATATTCCGAACCGTACTAGGTTTAATGGTAATCAAGTTACCTGCAACATCAGCAAAACGAACTTCCATATCAAAACCAGCGATGCAGTTTGTCCACTTGGTATAAAGCGTTCCCTTTTCATATTTCCATTCTAAAACCGGTATCTGAGTCGTTCTCAAAAACTGATCGAATACTTTCGAAAAATTGATAGTAGCCTGTTTACTAATGTATGCTTCCACCTGGTCGGTAGTAACAGTTTTATGGTAAAATGTTTGGTTGAGGCCACGCAGGATTTGTCTGAATTTTTCATCGCCAACAATTTGCCTGATGGTGTGAAGTAATGTGGCGCCCTTGATATACATATCACCACTTCCTTCTTCGTTTATGCCATACGGGCCAATAATAGGTTTGTCGTTCCTAATGCCGGGCCGAAGCCCTTGTAAATACTTATTGCCAGCCTCTTTGCCAAACCAATAATCTGTAAACAAGGTTTCACTGTAGCAGGTAAAGCCTTCATGCACCCACATGTCCGCAATATCTTTGGTTGTAACGTTATTGGCAAACCATTCATGCCCACTTTCGTGTATAATAATATAATCCCATTTAAGACCTTCGCCCGTGCCTGATCGGTCTCGTCCCAAATACCCATTTTGATATCCATTGCCGTAGGCCACCGCACTTTGATGTTCCATTCCCAAGTATGGCGATTCCACTAGTTTGTAGCTGTCTTCGTAAAAAGGGTAGGGGCCAAACCAATATTCAAAAGCCTTCAACATTTTTGGGACTTGCTTGAATTGCTCCTTTGCCTTGTCAAAATTGTAATCCAGTACCCAGTAATCGCAATCTAGTTTTCCTTTTTCACCCATATAGGCTTCGCCAAAATGAACATACTTACCTATATAAGGTATGATGGTGTAATTGTTGATTGGGTTTTTTACTTCCCAAGTGTAGGTGGCAAGGTTCTTTTCTTTGGTTTGAGAAATGAGTCTGCCGTTCGCCACAGCTACCAAAGTATCCGACACTGTCATAGAAAGAGAAGCTCCATTATCCGGTTCGTCGCTCTGGTGATCTTTACATGGATACCAAACACTGGCGCCTGTACCTTGGCAGGCAACACTCATCCATGGGCGACCCTTGACGTCTTTTTTCCAGACCCATCCACCGTCCCAAGGTGGACGAACCGCTTCACGAGGTTTTCCATGATATTTAATGGTTAATTCACTTCTCATGATACCAACGGAAGAGACAGTTAACAACCAAGTGTTTCCTGCATCTTTTACAAATGGCACTAGCAGTTTTTTATTTCCACTTTTAAGAAATACGCTATCAATTTCTAACCCGCTTTGTAAATCAATCTGCATTTTTTGTCCTTCACCCACTACCTTAAAACCGATTACCGTTTCACCCACAATTGTTTTAGCAGTAAAATCGGGTGTTACGTGAATATTATATCGTAATACATCCCACCAGGTTCTATTGGCATTGAGTGTGCCCCGCAACGTATCTGCACGGGTATAAGTTGTTGCTTTTGAACCCAACAATTGCGCCTTTGCAGTATGTAAGGTACCAGCAATAGCTAAAATCGAAAAAACGATGCGTAAAAATTTCATTCGTAGGTAGATTAAAAGGCTAATTTAGATTTTTAGTATGAGCAAAAACTTCCGTTTATCCAATTATGCAAACCAATTTATTTGCATATATATAAGAAAGTTCCAAAATTTAAGTAATTCAACAAGTGCTTTTTGGAAGATAACCTGCTTTATGATAATTGCTGTTACTTCTCTGCTATTGGGTTGCAGGCCGCAATCAGATAAATCAAAGAGCATTTTTCGGTACAACGAGCAAACAGGTATTGCCTCCTTGGATCCGGCGTTTGCAAAAAATCAATCTATTATTTGGGCAATACATCAGTTATATAACACATTAGTAGAAACCGACACCGCCTTACATATCGTTCCATCACTTGCCTTGCGTTGGGATATTTCTGCCGATCGAAAAACCTATATATTTCATTTAAGGAACGACGTATTCTTTCAAGACAACGACATTTTTCCAAGTGGAAAAGGGAGAAAAATGGTTGCGTCAGATGTAGTGTATAGCTTCAAACGCATCATGGATCCTGCGACGGCTAGTAGCGGAGCTTGGATTTTTAACGGCCGAGTAGATAGTACCGACGCTTTTACGGCCATCAACGATTCCACGCTGCAAATAAAACTATCCAAGCCATTCCATCCTATTATGGGCATTTTGAGCATGCAATATTGCAGCATAGTGCCTCACGAAGCCGTTGAAAAATTTGGAAAAGATTTCAGGCGACATCCATGTGGAACCGGGCCGTTTATTTTTAAAGATTGGGAAGAAGGAATGGCGCTTACTATGGTTAAGAACCCACATTATTTCCAAACGGATACAGTAGGGCAAAAATTACCATATATAGATGGTATCAAAGTGTCTTTTTTGGATAGTAAAGCTGCGGAGTTCCTCAATTTCAGGCAAGGGAAACTTGACTTCATAAACGATATTGATGCATCATTCAAAGACGAATTGCTTACCAAAAGCGGCATATTAAAAAAGGAATGGATCGGGAAGGTGCAATTGCAAAAACATGCGTATTTAAATACAGAGTACTTGGGCATTTTGGTGGATAGTACGAATCTGTTGGTTAAAAATTCCCCGCTACGATTGCGTAAAATAAGGCAAGCTATCAATTATGCTATCGATAAGCCGAAAATGATGCTTTATTTACGTAACAGCATTGGCACCCCTGCCACAGCCGGTTTTTCACCCAGTGGGTTGCCGTCTTTTGATGCTACCATTCCTGGATTTACCTATCAACCACAAAAAGCAAAACAGTTATTGGCCGAAGCAGGATTTCCAGATGGGAAGGGTTTACCAACTATAAAATTGCTGACCATACCTATATATGGCGACCTTGGCAGCTATGTAGCCAGCCAGTTGAATGAAGTAGGCATACCGGTACAAGTAGAAGTAATACAAAAAAGTTTGTTGCTTGAGCAAACGAGCAAGAGCCAAGCCACATTTTTTCGCGGAAGCTGGATGGCCGACTATCCGGATGCGGAAAATTATTTCACCGTTTTTTATAGTAAGAATCCAGCACCGCCCAATTACACAAGATATAAAAACGCTGCTTTCGATGTGTTGTATGAAAAAGCATTGCTTGAAACCAATGACTCGCTCCGCTATCTTTTATACCATCAACTGGATAAATTAATAGTGGAGGATGCTCCAGTAGTACCACTTTGGTATGATATGGTCATCCACTTGGTGCAACCTAATATCACCGGGTTTGATGCCAATGCGTTAAACCTATTGGAATTGAGATGGGTGAAGAAAAATTCAGCTGAAAATTAAACCAACTGGTTTTATAATAATTAGTGGGCTTGATATTTCTCAAAAACCCCCTCATATTATTAACTAATTGTTTCCAAAGCAGCATATCCACTTTCGTATATGTCATCGTTAGTGTAATAAATGTTAACATTATTTGTATTATTTTAACTTGTTAGCTGTTTCTTTGCACTTTCAAAACCAAAACCAATTTATGAGATTAAGAAGTCTTTTATTCCTTTTGCTTGCGCTACCAGCAATGGTGTGGGCACAGGTAACAACGGGAACACTAACTGGTGTTGCCAAAAACGAAAAGGGAGAGTCATTAGTAGGAGCCACTATTACTGCCGTTCACGTACCCACTGGTTCAAAGTATGAAACAGTAGCCAAAACAGGTGGTCAGTACACGATTCCAAATCTTCGTGTAGGTGGTCCTTATACTGTCACTGTCCATTTTACTGGATATGGTGATGCTGTATTCAATGATTTAAGTGTAGGTTTAGGAGCACCGTTGTCAATTGATGCAGTGTTGACATCGAAAGCGCAGGCATTAACTGAAGTCACTGTAACAGCGGCAGGTGGAAAAGGAACTTTAATCAGTCCATTAAGGAATGGAACATCAACTTACATTTCGTCAAGATTACTTCAAAGTGTTCCAACTGTAAGTAGAAGTGTTCAAGACTTTGCAAGATTAACTCCTCAAGCAAAATCTGCTAATGCTGCTGCCACAGGTAATGGTGTAGGTGTTTCTTTTGCCGGACAAAGTAATCGATATAATCAATTTTCAATAGATGGAGCGAATGCTAGTGATGCATTTGGTTTAAGTTCATCCGGTACAAATGGTAGCCAAGCTAATATCAATCCAATTTCAATTGAAGCTATCCAAGAAATGCAAATCGTGCTTTCTCCATATGATGTTTCTCAAGGAGGTTTTGTTGGAGGTGGTATCAATGCAGTAACTAAAAGCGGTAGCAATACCATGCATGGTGCTATATACGGTCAAATCCAGCCAAAAGGCCTTATTGGAAAAAGTGTGAAATATAATGATGCTGTAACAAGGAATTCTATTTATGGTGACTATCACAATTATACATACGGTGCAAGTTTGGGTGGCGCACTTATAAAGAATAAGTTGTTTTACTATGTCAATTATGAACATTTTGACAAATCCGTTCCATTAGCTTTTGATCCAACCATTTCTGGTTCTGGTTCCAGAGTAGATGTTAATGCCCTAAATACTTTGTCTACTTATTTAAAAGGCATTGGATACGATCCGGGTGCTTATGGAAATATTACAAATAAAAACGAATCAAATTCTGCATTTGCTCGTTTGGATTGGAATATTAATAATAAGAACAAGTTGGTGGCCCGTTTTAATCATGTAGAAGGTTTTCTGGATGTGTTAAGCAGAAGCGCAACCTCAGCAGTGTTTGCAAATTCCGGTTACCGTATGAACAGCAAAACGAATTCAGGAGTATTGGAGTTGAATTCGACATTCTCATCTAGCGCATCGAACGTCCTTCGTTTAACATACACTTCAGTTCGAGATTTTAGGGGTACAAGTATTTTCCCCAATGTTTCCATAACTCAGTTTTATGCTGCGCAAAACACTAATATTACTTATGCGGTAGGATCCGAGTTTTCTTCCCCAGCAAATTCATTGAATCAAGACGTACTAACGGTTACCGATAATTTCAATCTTTACAAAGGAAAACATACTTTAACTTTCGGTACAAACAATGAATTCTTTAAGAGCTCAAATGTGTTCCTGCAAGGTTACTATGGAGCATATACTTATGGAACAACCACTACGGCCGTTGGAGGTGTTGGTGGCCTCAACCCTACCAATAGTATAGCTAATTTTATGGCGAACACAGGTATGACTTCTTACGGAACGATTAACTATTCCACGAGCGCAACACCTGGAGATAAGGCTCCAGCAGAATTAAAAACAGCCCAATTCGCAGTTTATGCTCAAGACGTATGGTCCCCAACAAGTAAGTTCAAATTAACTTATGGCTTACGTGTTGATTTACCCGTTTTCTATAAAAAACCAGATGAAAACAAAGCTTTTAATAGTGCATTTGCTTCGTATGGGGTAGCAACCAATATCATGCCTAAAACACAGCCTTTGTACTCCCCAAGAGTAGGATTTAACTGGGATGTAGAAGGTGATAAATCTATACAAATTCGTGGTGGAGCAGGTTTGTTTACCGGTCGTGTACCTTTTGTTTGGATATCTAATAATATGTCTAATTCAGGAGTAAAAACTTCTGCTTATAGTGCTACTTCGCCAGCAGCCATCAATACTGCAGGTATTAAGTTTAATTATAATCCAAAGGACCCTCAATTAGGAGCATATATACCTACAGCAGCTAACGCACTTCCTGTAATCAATGTTGTAGACAAGAATTTTAAGTTTCCACAAGTTTTTCGTGCCAACTTGGCGGCTGATAAAAAACTGAACGTTTGGGGACTTGTAAGCACATTCGAAGTGTTGTACACTAAAACGCTTAATAACGCTCAGTATACCAACTTAAACATACGAGATAGTATGTTGGTAAATATTGGATCAGTAACACGTCAATATTATAGCAGCACTATCAACAAGGGGTATCAACAAGTTTTGAAATTGGATAATACTAGTAAAGGATATTCTCTTACAATGACTGCCCAAATACAAAAACCGTTTACAAAAGGATGGTCAGGTTCTATTGCCTATACTTACGGGATGTCTTCTTCACTTAATGATTTGACATCTTCTGTTGCTTTATCAAACTGGCGCAGTCCTTTGTCTCTAAATGGATTGAATAGGACAGACTTGAGTACTTCCAACTATAGTTTAGGTTCAAGAATAGTTGGATATATAAGCAAGGAGTTCAAGTATGCGAAAAATTTTGCAA
>Ga0247739_10000949_pt1 | contig 10416 bp, 12 predicted proteins | sample UWRJL058202B2_FD_180943 | JGI IMG/M metagenome (GOLD analysis project Ga0247739, IMG submission 180943) | Plant litter microbial communities from Arlington Agricultural Research Station in Wisconsin, United States - UWRJ-L058-202B-2 | ecosystem: Environmental > Terrestrial > Plant litter >... | reverse complement strand
AAATAAGCTTAATGTAGATTAAGGGTAGCTTACCTTTTAGAAATGAGATTACGGATTTTACTCAGAAACTCCGGGGTAATTCCTAAGTACGAAGCAATTTGTGTATTGGGAAGTCTATTGGCAAGCATTGGATATTGTTCCATAAATGTCAGGTATCGTTCCTCGGCAGTCGAACTTATATTTTGTAACACCCTGGTTTGAAGTTCAACAAATTTATTCTCGATAATTACCCTAAAAATCCGGTCATATTTAGGGTGATTATGATAAAGATATATCAGGTCCGATTTTTCTAATTGTAATACAACAGAAGGTTCAACCGCCTCAATATAAAGTAAGCTTCCTTTTGCTGAATGAAAACTTCCGATATCAGTAATCCACCGGTCCGCCGGGTGGTCATTTTCTGAGGCAAACTGGATATTATGCTCGCCCCCATTCTTGTCCACAGCATACATTTTTAAACAACCGGAAACCACAAATGTATAGTGCTTACAGACATCATTTTCCTGAAGTATAAATTGTCTTCGTTTGATTCTCCTTTCCGTCACCCGATTATTTAATTCGGTCTTTTCTACATTATTAAGAGGGATGTAGTTTGTAAAATGGGTAATTAGAATATCAATGGATGTCATGCGTTTTTAAATTTGTTAACTTGTGATTCAAACCATATTTTAATTCACTTAATGACCGATAAAAACGATATTTTATCTCAGCATTTGAGAACTTTCGCCTCCATGAATGACAAGGATATCAGCGAAAGCCGGCCATTCTGGAAAGCGAGGAAAATGAATAAGGGGGATTACTTTAACATGCAAAGCATGGTTTGCAATGATCTTGGTTTGATAGTTAAAGGCATATTCCGAATTTATTATCGTGATCCCGGTACAAAAGAAGATAAGAATATCTACTTTTTCTCAGAAAACCAGTTTGTCGTTTCTTTCAGAAGCTTCATATCTCAAAATACCTGCTGGTATTTTATCGAAGCAATGGAAGATTCGGAAATATTCTTCATTTCTTATAAAGACCTTAACAGCCTTTATGAAACCAATCCAAATTGGGGGAAGTTTGGCAGGTTACTGGCTGAATTGTTCTTTAAACTTGCACAAACCCGCACAGAGGAATTCATTTTTTATTCACATGAACAACGTTATATCAGGTTGCTGGAAGAACATCCTGATATTGTTGAGCGTATCCCGGCTTATCATATTTCGTCTTATCTGGGAATCACAAACCCTTCGTTGAGCCGGATCAGAAAGCGTGTTGAAAGTAAGAAGATTTAATAACGATTTACTGATGATTCCTCCAATTAAATATTAAAAGGAAGATGTCTCAGAAAAGTAATGTTGCTACATTGAACAGTTCGCCGCGCAGCAATTATTTTGTACTTGACAAGCTCTATGAAATCATCAACATCATTCATAGACCTTGTTAAGCTAAATTATCTTCTCAATTCAGTTGGGAATCTGTTCCTTTACCTTTTGCACAAACGTCGGTTCCAGTACAATATTCTGATCAAAATTATTCATACCAGCTTGCAAACGACTATTTTCTTCATTCGAAAGACCATTGAAGAAGTAAGCAAACTCAAATTTGTTGCCTTTTTTGTCCGTAGCATAAGCGGCCTTTGTCAGAACAGATAATGTTGAACCTCCCTTTATTCCAATATGTTCAAACGTGTCTGAATTAGCAGGATTTTCCAATAAATACTCCATTACTTCATCCAGGTATTTCTGCTCTTCGGTACTGAAAAATTTCCGGTCATTAATTTTTTTCAAAATGCCTGCATACTCAGTTACAGTAGAAGCAGCAAGCCGGTCCGACCAAACTTTTTGAATATCCGTACCAAAGTCTCCCAGATCAGACTTATATGATGGATCTGCAAGCAGTTTTTCATGAATTAAATTGATAGAAATTAAATAATCAGAATTACTCATGGCACGGAGCTTTTCGACAAGCAGATTGCCCCTTAGACCCGGAAATGCCTCCTTACCCACAAAAAGTGACGAAGTCAGATAAAACACTTTATCATGATTTTTAACTCCTAATTTTTTTAACTCAGTTTCCACTTTTTCGGGCCCCAGTTTTGCAAGCAGCCATTCTGCGTTAGCATTTGAGCTAAACCGGATCATTCCCCTGGAGATTTCCCTGATACTTATTTTTTGATTTATTATTTTTGCAGAAACTGCGGCAAGCCAGTTTATATGGGCATCACCATCTGTATTAGCCACATGAAACTTTTCCAATTCAGCAACAGGAACCATTTCAGACGCATCAATTTCTCCGGCAGCGGCCTGTCTTGCGTACTCAATTGCCAGAATAATTTTGACCGTACTTGCCAGAGGCATCATTTTATCACCGTTGTGCAACGCAAATACTGTATCATTTCTCACTAATTTAATGCTTGACCGTTCAGGATTTTCTTTTATAAATTTCAAAACAAAATCTTTATCAGGTGCAGGATCATTGGTTTTGCAACCTGTAACTACTAAAAGACATCCGAACAAAATTTTTTTTAACATCATGGCTTTGATTAAATAGAAATCTATTCTTTTATATAAATGACCTGATCCTGACAGAATTTATATATTGAATAAATCGTACTGATTATTTTCATAATTAATTTAATAACACAATCAATTGATACAAGCACCAAACTTCCAATACCGGGGCAAAAAAGTCCTGAAACAGAACCGGAAAAAGGAGTTATCAAAAGTGTTTAATTACAATTGATCACGATTTATAAACTAATTATTGAATCAGCAAACCAGATCTATAAGTTGATCATTTCATAATGTTTATATTTTATAATTTTGGTGGAATTATAACTTTCCAAGATTCATCAAACTTGTATAATATCAACCGCTTGCCAGATGATATATTAAATGAATAAAAAAAGGCCGTCTAAATAGACTGGCCCAAATGTTTAGACAAATTTAGTGATGAGATTTTTTATAGTGAGCCCAATATTTCATCAGGCTCATTTAATTTAACTTTAATCCTTCCTTGTTGTAGTAAGATACAAAATCTGCTTTGCTTTTTTTCAGTTACTTTCAGCAGTTGCTGTACCTGCGGCACCACGCTTAATGGTTTTGGATAAGCTAAACGCAGCAAGCAAATAATAAAAAGCACCAAATGCGGAATATCCGGCCAGGTTAATAATTCCCATCGCAGGATCATGGGCCATCAAAATAAAAGAGATACCTGCAATAGTTGACTGACCTCCGCTTAAGATCATTGGCCATTGCCCGCCTAATAATTTCCGGCGTCGCAGGCCTAATACAAGTTGGATCAATCCGGTCAGTATTGCCCAGGCACCAAAAACGATCAATGCCTCAGGTACGCCTTTTTGCAAAGCCAGGCCTACCGCCACGGTAGTTACAACGCTGATCGCGGCGTTGATATATTGCGGTGTTTTAGATGGGCTGTTACGATTGGCACGAATATCAATAAACGTGCCAATTACGTCCCAAGCCGGGTAAATAATAAGCAAAATGCTTGCGATTGTGAAAGAGGTTCTTGCAAATAGTGCAACAAGAATAACCCAGGTCACCGAAAAAGCGACACGTATAAAATAAAGCTGGCGTAATGATCTGGCAGTTTGTAAGGCCTGACCGTCAATTGCTGCGTCTGACTGATTGGTTGATAACATGATTTTAAGTTTTAGTATTTTGTTATTCCAAAGGTCGGAAGCATTGCCCGGCGCAATTTTCACTTAAGTTAAAATGTAAGCAAATAACTAAGAATTATTAAAGAGTCATTCCGAAAAAGATATATTCAGCAAATCGCCTTTTCAACTAAAAATTTTATTCTGGCACCTGATTAAACATTTCCAACAATTTATTAAGTCCGTCAGGTGAATGCATAAACGCTGTATTGTCTAATGTCTCCTTCCCTATTTCGGCAAATCTTTCGAACATCTGTTTTTCGTAATTTGCTATGGCGGATTTCAAATCAGTGAATTCGCCGCTCGTCAGACTTTCGCTTAATTGCAACGCATCAAGCATCGCCATGTTTACACCTTCGCCAGCATACGGAGGCATCCAATGCGCCGCATCGCCTATTATTGTAATGTTTGTTTGGGCTTCCCATTTTTGATCCAAAGGCATACAATACTGCGGTCTCGGAGTGAATTTCGTATTTTCAGCTTCAAATAATTCGAGCCAGATTTTATCCCAAGCAACGTATTCTTTTTTAAACCATTCCAAAACCTGTTTACCAATTTTAAAATCAATACCACTTTCTGTAATCCAGTTTGCATCTACTTTCCAGCCGGTATAAAAGTCCAGACTTCCATCACCTTTTGCACTTACTGATATGGTTTTTGAATCGCCGAAGCCCATGATTTTTCCACCTTGTAATAAAGCGTGAATTTTTGGAGTGTTTTTTTCAGAATCAGGTATATTACCTTCTAATACGGTTACGCCAGAATAAAATGGCTTGATCGAAGTAACAAAAGGACGAATTTTAGATTTGGCTCCATCGGCTCCAATAACGATATCTGCTGTAACAGTGTTACCATTCTGGAAAATGATTTCCCAGGTATTATTAATTTCTTTCAGTGAAACAATATGACTGTCCCAGACAACAGTTTCAGGTTGTAAAGAATCCAATAAAATATTTCTTAACGGGCCACGGTCAATTTCAGGCCTGAACCATTCATCACCAAAATTGCTGGTTGATTCTTCGTTATGTTCATCAAAGAAAATTTTAGCATTTTGGTCAACAATACGAAGCCGATCCGCATTAGGCCTGTAATTTGCTTTGAAGGCATCCATTAAACCAGCTTCTTCCAATGCTTTTAATCCAGATTCATGATGCAAATCCAATGTTGCGCCCTGCACTCTTACATTTCTGCTTTCATCTCTTTCATACACTTTTACATCAGCTCCTTTGCATTGTAAAAGTCGTGCAAGTGTAAGTCCACCCGGACCACCACCGATAATGGCTATTTTTTTATTTTGTAATAACATGCTTTTGAAGTTTGTTTTGTGGGTACAAAGCTATTTCTCATGCATGGGATGGAATAGTAAAAATCGGTCGTTTTTGTTCCTGAATAATTCTTTCGGAACAACTCCCGAAAACTTTTTCACTTCTTTTATAAAGTGATTTTGGTCGGTAAAATTCAGTTCCGGAAAAAGTTTTCCTTCTATAATATAGGGTAATGATTCTTCAAATCGTAAGATGTTACAATATGCTTTTAACGAAATTCCAAAATGCTCAGTGAAATAGCGGTTGATTTGCCGGCTGCTCCAAAATACTTTTTCGGATAATTCTTTTACAGATAAAGAGCCTTTTGAAGAATAAATCAATTCAAATAATTTTTGCTTTCTGCTGTCGATGTCAGGCTTGATCAGCGAAAGCATTTTTGCTGAAACTTTGCCGTAAAATTTTTCAAAATCAATTAAGTCGTGATTTGTGATTCCCCAAAAGTTAGTTGGCAAAAGTTGAGCAGTGTTTACAATAGAAGCTGTTTTCATATCCAGCAAATATTCAATGGCAAGCAGTTTAAAGCTGATTGCAAACATAACAGCCTTAGGTGGAATGGAAGTCTGACCTGGTTCTGTTTCCAAACCCATCTGTGTAACATGATAGGGTCCATTTGACAATTGGAGAAAGATAATGTCAAATCTCCCGTTGGGCAGCACAACTATTTCGTGTGCTTTATCTGCTGTATTTTCAATCATCCAAACACCTTCTACGAAGTCGGCAAGGCTTGGCTCCGGCTTTATTATTTTGAATTTAATGTGGTTGGTGGTTGTCAAATGTCAGGATTTTGGAATGTTTGCTTGGTGTGTTCGCGCTATCGAGCCTCATCCGATTTTAGGCTCTAAAAGAATATGTCTGTAAATGTGACAGGGTGATTTTGAAACCTGTATTGTTTTGGGGTTTTGTTCTATTACAGTTTCTAAAAACTGCCGGTTATTTTCACCCCACTGGTTCATGGCATCGATGATAGGCATTAATGACCAACCTATCTCCGTTAACGAATACTCCACTTTTGGCGGTAATTGCGGATAAATCTTTTTCTCTATCATCCCATGCTCCTCCAAATCTGTGAGTTGAACATTCAGCACCCTACGCGTAGCGCCAGGCAATAAACGCAGCAGCTCACTGGGACGTTTTATATCCATAGAAATAGCGTTTAGTAACGCCGGTTTCCATTTGCCGTTCAGCACCTCTTTTGTCAGGTGCAGACCGCAATCAATGGTGAGAGGAATTTTTCTTTCGTACATAAGCTGGTTAATCTTAGTACAAAGATATGCATTGTATCTCATTTCAATATATGGGTTAAATTTATCCCTATGCCACTAGTTTCCCTCATATTGTGGTATGGCTGCACATTCCTGAAATTTGCTGAAAAAAGTAAATGAAAAATACAGAACAACCATTATTAGAGGAGTATCAATTGGGCGATTTAAAATTAAAAAATCGGGTAGTTATGGCATCCATGACACGTGGGCGTGCCACCAACGCTGATTTAGTTCCTACACCTCTTATGGCAGAGTATTATGCACAGCGGGCATCAGCTGGTTTAATATTGACCGAAGGCACCTGGGTGAGTTCAAAAGCTATCGGCTTTATTAATGTACCCGGCATTTATACCGAAAGGCAAATTGCAGGGTGGAAACTGATAACCAAAGCCGTACATGAGAATGGTGGTTTGATCTTTTCACAACTTGGTCATATTGGTTCTGCATCCCATCCGGATTTCTTCGATGGTGAATTGCCTGCAGGGCCTTCTGCGGTTAACCCGCAAACACAATGTTATACTCCTGAAGGTTTTAAAGATACGCTTACGCCGAGAGAGTTTACCGTTGCTGAAATCAAACAAACGATACATGATTACAAACAAGCTGCCCAAAATGCCAAGGATGCAGGGTTCGACGGTGTTGAAATACATGCGCAGGCAGGTATGCTGATTCCGCAATTTTTAAGCTTAGCCACTAATCAGCGTACAGATGAGTATGGAGGTAGCATAGAAAATCGTGCACGTATTATTTTTGAAATTCTGGATGCGATCATAGAAGTATGGGACAGCAACCGGGTCGCTATCAAGTTTACACCGGTTATGTATACCCATGTAGGTATTGTAACTCCTGATGTCGAGACAATCCCAATGTTTCAGTACATTCTAAAAAAGCTAAATGATTATAATCTCGCTTTCGTACAAATTACCGGTCCCGCACAGGACTTAACAGGGACACCTGTGGAGGTGTTGCAAAATGATTATTTCAGCCATTTCCGCCATCATTATAGTGGCAGGCTAATTGCTAATCATGGCTTTACGCAACAGAGTGGTAATACAATCCTGAAAGAGGGCAAATCTGATCTTGTATCTTTCGGGCAATTATTCATCGCCAATCCTGATTTAGTTGAACGCTTTAAAAATCAACTACCTCTGTCGGAAAGTAATCCGGACACCTATTATGCCGGAGAGGAAAAGGGATATACTGATTATCCGGGAGCCGTGTATAGTGTCGCTACTGTGCAATCTGATGAAGCTGATTCTGAATAATAATTGAAATTTTCAAAGCGATGCTTTCTTAATCGAATTCGGGAAAGCATTGCCTTGAAATCTTTTATAATGATGACAAATTTACTTAGAATGTCATGTTCTTTTATTTCTTTCCTGGCCTGTGGTCACTGATTGACTTAGAGAGAGAATTATACTTTTCGAACAGTTTTTGTTTTATTTTTTTCAAAATGCGATATTCTCCATTTACAGTTGACAATAAAGAATTTCATCCATTTTATCAATTCGTCCCTCCGTCAAGTCATCAAGGTGGCTATCCAAAATCTGTCTGAATTGTGCCACGATCTCAGCTTTGTGGGAAAAATATACGTCAGGTATCTCAGCCATCAATTTTCGTTTTATTTTACTGATTGCAAAAGTATAAAAGAAGATTAACACAAAATGGTGAAGAATCAAGCACTTGTTCAGGATTTAATTTCCTGAACGTCGAAGCAGATTTATTCCTATATAATAAGGCATTACAAAAGGAATAGCAGGAATCATAAACGGATAAAAAGGGAAACCATTTGTTGTAATGCTTTCAGGATAAAACCCATATAAAGCAACTAAATTAAAAGCCAGTAAACTTATTACAATGTAGATTAATGAAGCGCTTTTTTTGAACCATCCTGCTGATTTCAAAGATGCTGCAAAAGCAGCTGTGGCAAGATATGTGAGCGACACCTCAACAATTGATATGACCAGGAAAAGTTTTTGGATTGGCCGATGCCATTCCGGTAATTTATTCAGTGATATAGCTTCTTTTGTTTTGAATGTTTCGGGCAAAAAGCTGTGCCAATAACTCATGTCCAGAACAAATAAGATCATTGCAATCGAAACAGCCGTAAATCCTATTAGAGAAAAAATACTCCCGTTGGTATCTTTAATAATATCTTTTAAAACTGCAAAACCAACTGTGAGTAACACGCCGCCTGTTATAAGAAAGGCATATCTTACCTGCTGTTCAAATTCGTTTGACACCCATTCTGCATAAGTTTCAGGAGGAGAACCCATGCCTGCAAAAATTGAAAAGAATATCCAGGGTGCAATTAATAAAAAGCCGCTTACAGCCAAATATTTCTTTTCATTATTGCTAGCCGAAATACTGCTTGCGCCAAGTATCCGGGAAGCCGCCAACATTAGAAAGACATTTGTAATCCATATCGGCAAGTAGGTTTTATAACTGACATTGCTAACGGTAAAACCGAGCACAGCAGTTGCAATGGGTACAATAGTAAGGTAAGCCTGGCTTAAATTCCGATAAAGTTTTTGATTGTGCATTGCCTGGTTGTCCGTTCGTACTCGTTAATTCTGGCTTATTAACTCTTCATTTTTCAATTGTTTCTTCCCCCATTCATGTAAATGCTCTATAAACGGAATTAACTCCTGCCCTGTCTCGCTCAATGAATATTCTACTTTGGGCGGCACTTCGTGATACATTTTCCGGATTATTAATTGATCATCTTCCAGTTCACGTAAAGTTTGTGTAAGCATTTTAGTGGTAATATCAGGCAAAGTCCTGCTCAATTCGCCATAACGCAATACCGCTCGTAAACTCAAATGCCATAAGATACGTCCTTTATATTTCCCGCCTATCCGCTTGAAAGCATATTCAACGCCGCACCTTTGTATACATTCAGGAATTTCTGGTTTATTTTTCATTTTTATTACTTCTTAAATATTTGATAATCAACAATAGATACTTTCCAGTATGTAACATACAAATAAGTACATACTTGCCAAAGGTATATAAACAATCCAACTTTGCAGTTCATTAAGAATAAATAAAAATGGACTTGAAATTAAAAGATAAAGTAGCAGTAGTTACCGGCGCATCAAAAGGAATCGGTGCGGGAATTGCAAAAGCGTTTGCGAATGCAGGTGCAAAGGTGGTTGTCAATTATGCATCGAGTAAGGAAGGTGCGGATAAAGTTGTGAATGAAATCACAAAAAATGGCGGAATTGCCATTGCTGTTCAGGGCGATGTTACCAAGTCAGCAGATGTAAAAAGGCTGTTTGACGAAACAAAAAATACTTTTGGACAACTGGATATTTTAGTAAATAATGCCGGTGTTTTTTCATTTGAACCGTTGGAGGTTGTCACGGAAGACAGTTTTCACAGACAAATTAATACCCACGTCCTGGGCAATTTATTATGCTCACAAAACGCAGTTGAAATGTTTGGCGATCGTGGCGGAAGTATCATCAATATCAGTTCGACTGTAAGTACCAATCCAATGGCCGGCCTGATCGTATATTGTGCGGCGAAAGCAGCCGTTGATACTTTTACAAAGGTATTAGCCAAAGAATTGGGGCCGAAAAACATACGGATTAATACGATCGCACCGGGCGTTACAGATACAGAAGGAAATCATACTGCCGGTATTATTGGCGGCGATCTGGAAAAACAAATGGTTGCAATGACACCATTAGGCCGTGTAGGTCAGCCGGAAGATATTGCAAAAGTGGCGGTTTTCCTGGCTTCGGATGATGCGGGCTGGGTAACTGGTGAAAGAATAACGGTTGCTGGTGGTTTGTTGTAATTTTTCCGGAATCATTAAAAAAAATGCTGCCCCTGACAGGCAGCATTTTCTGGAAACATAACTTTACATATGATTTATTCTCCTAAAATCATTTGTCTGATACCTTTTCTGAATGCTTCATCGCCTGCTTCGAGGCGTTGTGCATACATGGCTTTTGCATCTTCACCACATACATAACGTAATATATCAGTACCATCGGTGGCGGCTTCGTACACCACCTCAGCAATTTGTTCGGGGGTAGACATTTTAGTTTCAGGACTACTAATCATAGCAAAAAACTTTCCTGTTAAAGCTTCATAAGCAGGATGCGAAGGTAACACTGATCTTTCGCCCATATCAGTCGAAACCAGACCTGGTTCGATG
>Ga0247739_10000948_pt1 | contig 10420 bp, 7 predicted proteins | sample UWRJL058202B2_FD_180943 | JGI IMG/M metagenome (GOLD analysis project Ga0247739, IMG submission 180943) | Plant litter microbial communities from Arlington Agricultural Research Station in Wisconsin, United States - UWRJ-L058-202B-2 | ecosystem: Environmental > Terrestrial > Plant litter >... | reverse complement strand
ACGGCCGTTTAGATGTGCCCTGGGGTGATGTTTTTCGTTTCAAAATCGGAGATGTAGATGTACCCGGAAATGGCGGTCCTGGTCCGATGGGCGTTTTCAGGACAATGACCTTGGGCACACCAATTGATGGTAAATATTATCCGGCACATGGCGATACGTATGTGGCAGCCGTTGAATTTTCAAAACCATTAAAGGCAAAAGTTTTGACAAGTTATGGTAATGCAACCCAGCCAGGGTCCAAACATCACAATGATCAGTTACAGTTGCTTTCAGACAAGAAAATGCGGGATATTTGGTTTACGCGGGAGGACGCGGAAAAGCATTTAGAGGAGAGGGAGGTTTTTTAAATAGATCGAAATTGACCATGTTAAACTTTCTAATTTGAATTAGATAAATCCCTTCATTGAACATACAATGAAGGGATTTTTGACTTAAGCTGTCTTTGTTTTTTCCTCTATAAAATCTCTGTGCCGTTTCAATTCAAAGCTGACCAAGTCATCAATTTCTTTTTCACTCAACTGTTCAATATATTTTTTCTCAATATTTATAGTTTTGATTCCATTCCGAACGACATAAGTATTACTATTTCGAATGATGTAAGTATTGATATTAAGCATAATTTCTAAACCACAATGGAAATCGAAGTTTCCATATTCAGAGTGTTTAAATGTGTTGTAAGAAGACCGTGCCTCAAACGAAGTTGTACTTGTAGAAATTCTGCTTTTTATTACTTGTATACCTGATGCTATGTCAAAAGATCCATAATCATCAGTCCCAATAAAATGTTGTGATTTAACATAAAACCTATCAAATTTTTGACAGCCTGAAAAATATTTGTCAAAAAGGGGGACAATTGAATTATCATATAAATAAAGTATGGAATCTAAACTTTTATCAACTTCCTGATTTCCCTTATTGAATCTCAATTCAAAAAGAGCCAATTCCTTATCCAGATCATCCGGTTCTTCAATACTTTCTCCTTTTGCACCGCGGATCATTATTTCCAGAGAATGCACCAGATTACCAGCAATGTAATTGATAAATGCCTCAACAATTCCACTGTCTGCCAGTTGCAAAGCTGCGAAATATTGGTTCTTTTCTTCTGTTTTTATGATAACTGGTGGGAAATTGAATTTCATTAAAATGAAATTCATCAGAATTCTGGCTGTTCTTCCATTACCATCATCGAAAGGATGAATACGGATAAATTTATAATGAAATTCGGCTGCCAGTAATATTGGATTTACATTAGTATTGCTTGCTTTTTCACGATACCATTCAATCAATTCACCCATTAAAATTGGCGTTTCTTCCGGCGTAGCAAAACGAAATATTTCTCCTGTTCTGGTCAGAACATGATTTGGCTGTGATTTATATTTACCAATTTCAACTCTTTTTGTTGTCGGTAGACCTTCCGGTGTAATGGCGTCAACCGTGTAAGACTGTTTTAATAATAAAGAATGGATCTCTCTTATAAAGGATTCTGTTAGAGGATATTCGCCTTTTATAATGTCTATAATCCACTCAATGGCTTCGTTATGTCCTTCAATCTCAATGTGATCTTTTAAAGGTTTACCCTGAGCAGTTAGGCCAAACAGGATCAATGCTTTTGTTTCGCCAAAAGTCAGCGAATTACCTTCCAGATTATTGGAGTGATAATTCCAGTCAAGCCGAAATTTTTGCATTATTTTTAATTCCTGTTCTTTACTAATTGGTCTTAAAGAATCTAATTCTTCTTTAAGAGTAAGAGCTTGCTCTATGAATCCCATATTTAAGTCATTCTTTTTGTAAATCTATCAACGTATTTAACAAAAACCTAGTTGAGAATAATGACTCAGAAATCCCCATCCATCGAATTATCTCGATTCTTTTATTGTTATTCATTTGATCAGTTTATAATAGTATTAAAATGGATACCAAAGAATCAAAACATATATCTTATTCAGTACTGGATCTGGCGACTGTCATTGAAGGCAAAACACCGGCAGATACTTTTAAAACCAGTCTGGAATTGGCTCGTGAAGCAGAAAAATTGGGCTTTACACGTTACTGGCTTGCAGAACATCACAACATGATCAGTGTAGCCAGTTCTGCAACGTCGGTACTTATTGGTTATATCGCCGGAGGAACTTCCACAATTCGGGTTGGTTCTGGCGGAATTATGTTGCCAAACCATGCTCCGTTGGTTGTCGCTGAACAATTTGGCACTTTGGCTTCCTTATATCCGGGCCGTATTGATCTGGGTTTGGGACGTGCGCCAGGAACCGATCAGATCACGGCCAGAGCTATTCGCGGAGAAAATTTTAACGCAGAACATAATTTCCCGGCCGATATCCAGAAGCTTCAAACTTTTTTTTCGGCTGATAACCGTAACAGTAAAGTACGCGCAATTCCGGGTGAAGGTCAGGAAATACCGATCTGGATACTGGGTTCAAGTACAGATAGTGCACGTGTTGCGGCCGCAATGGGTTTGCCTTATGCATTTGCCAGTCATTTTGCACCAGCTTATTTTATGGAGGCAATCGCTTTGTACCGGAGAAATTTTAAGCCGTCAGTTTATCTTGACAAACCTTACGTGATGGCCTGCGTAAATGTGGTAGCAGCCGATACGGATGCTGAGGCTGAACGTTTGTCTACATCTGTATTGCAATTTTTCCTTGGTGTAGTAAGCGGAAGGCGTAAGTTGTTACAGCCGCCGGTCGACAGTATGGACAGTATCTGGAGCAGTCAGGAAGAGTATGCTGTCAACCAGATGCTTGCTTACTCTTTCATTGGCGGAACTGAAAAATTAAAGAAGAGAATGCGTGCCTTTTTGGAACAAACCCAAGTGGATGAGGTTATGGCAACATCACATATTTTTGATCATCAATCCAGAATTAAATCATATCAGATTTTTTCGCAAATCATACAAGAGTTGAATTCAGTAGAGGCTTAAAGTTAATGATTGCAAGTTTGGTAAAAATTTGAATGCAATTTTTAAAATGCCGTAGGTATGCAACAATTTGTTCCTACGGCATTTTTTTGTCCAATCAACTTTCTGAAATTTCGTTTTTTACATTTATGTGAAAGCTTGTGAGGCCGCGCTGAAAGCCGACTGCCGAGAGCCCTATTAATTTAGCTGATAAGTAATACCAAATCGCAACATACGGGAACGGCATTCATTTGTGCCACCAACATATTCACGTTTGTAATTAATGAATCCGTAAGAATAACCTGCATAAATACCTGCTTTTTGATAATTGATTGCCAATTGAACTCTTGGCCGTACGTCCAAATTAATGGTTTTCCTGTCAATTGAAGTCGTGTATTCTTTCCCGTTCATATCCTCCGCACTTCCTTTTTCAGTTGCCGATAAAATATAACCTACATCGAATCCGCCGGTTGCATCCAGTGATATTTGTTTAAAATTAAAACGGTGTCCCAAATAAGGATTTAAATTTATGACATGGAAATTCAGATGGGTTTTTCCGCTTGCATCATATTGATAAGTTGAATTCCCTGTAAATCCATTAATTTTATTAATTGTTATTTTGCCCGATAAACGCTCATATCCCAGATCAAGACCTAAAATAAAGTGTTTTTTTGTAACCCGCCGCACATTTCCTGACAAACCATAACTCAGTTCGCTTTTTGATCCGTATGGATTATTAGTATAGCCGGAATTGTTCTGATCGCTGTAATTAATGGATGTATTACTTTGTGCAGATTCACCTGTGAATGAAAACAGACCTGAATTTAAAGCGATCCGGAGCTCTGTTTTTTGTGCAAATGAATTGGAAAATACAAGAAAAAAAACAAGGAGTAAAAGTAATTTTTTCATAAGAAGGAGTATATTTAGAATGGAATGTGGCCTGTTCTTATCCAGACATAATATATCTGGTATTGGTTGGAATATAGGCCAATCATTTTTTCCATTTGGCATCTTTTTTGTACATCTGCGCGTTAAGCTTAATAAAATAAACAATGAATAAAAATGGACCGGTAATAATTATTGAAGACGATCCTGATGACCAGTTTCTTCTCGAAGAAGTATTTAAAACATTAAATTACTCAAACGAGATCATTTATTTTCTCAATGGACAGGCTGCTCTCGATTTTTTAAACAGCACAGAAAGAATCCCTTTTCTGATACTTTCTGATATTAATATGCCAAAACTTGATGGTTTTGAACTTAGGAACAAGATACATACTGATACACAACTGGCAATTAAGTGTATTCCGTACTTGTTTTTTTCGACGGCAGTGAGTCAAAAAATGGTTATTGATGCATATAGTTTATCGGTACAAGGGTTTTTTATCAAACAAACTTCTATATCTGAACTGGAAAAAACGATAAGTGTAATTATGGAATACTGGAAAAGGTGTGCTGCGCCAAACAACTTTTAAATAATAATTTTACAAGTGTAATTATTTTTGGTATTTTTAATTACCTGTGAATAAAACCGGAAGATGGAGCATACTGAAGCCAGATTATTATTGGATATTGAAAGCATAAAGCAAATCTCAATTGTACCCAACATGCTTGAAGTAATTTGCCGTTCCACAGGGATGGGATTTGCTGCTATTGCCCGGGTTACACAAGACAGGTGGATTGCGTGTAGTGTTCGGGATGAGATTTTGTTTGGTCTTGAAGAAGGCGGCGAACTGGAAATAGAAACTACAATTTGTAACGACATTCGTGAGGTCAAGAAGGCTGTTATTATTGATGAGGTAGATAAAAGTGAAATTTATTGTAACCATCCGACTCCCAAATTATACGGATTTCAGAGTTATATTTCAGTCCCTATTATACTTAAAAGCGGCGAATTTTTTGGTACACTCTGCGCGATTGATCCAAAACCTGCTTTACTCAATAATGCGAAAACAATCGGGATGTTCAATTTATTCTCAGAACTGATTTCGTTCCATTTGCAAAGTGCACAATTGATAGAACGAAGCAATAATGCGGTACTGGATTTGAACAGACAATTAACAGATTCCATTGATGAAAATCGTCAGTATCAGTTTATTTCCAATCACAATTTACAGGAACCACTGCGGAAGATCAGGATATTCAGCAGTATGCTGGTGAATGCTGCCGAAAAGAAAGACACGGATAAAGCGAAGGAAATTGCATTGAAAATTAATTCTAATGCACAGCGGTTTTCAATGATGATTAAAGATCTCTCCGATTTTTCTGAATTAAATCATAAGGATTTTTCTTTTGAAATAGTTGATCTGAATGACATTGTAGCTGACGTGCGTATGCAGTTAAAAGCAGAACTAACGGCGAAAAATGCGGAGATCCATGTTGAAAAATTACCTTCAATATATGCTATTTCTTTACAAATGGAGCAACTTTTCTATCACTTGATCAGCAATGCGCTTCGGTTTTCTAAACACGATATTTCTCCGGTTATTCATATTCGTTCTTTTGAAACATCCATAAATTCTTCAATCAATAAAGTCCAGTTGGGGATCGATACAAGATTTGTTGAGATCAGGTTACAGGATAATGGAATTGGAATTGAGCAATCACAGCTGGAAAGTATTTTTGATATTTTTTCCCGTTTGCCTTATGACAATGTTTTAGAAGGCAGGGGAACAGGACTGGCTTATTGCCGTAAAATAATCCGTAATCATAATGGTAATATAAAGGCTCAGTCAGAACCGGGTATTGGTACTACGTTTTGCATTAATTTACCAATAAACCCAAAAGAAATTAGAATGTAATTTTCAGCAAATCGGTTTTTATCAGGCTTATTTATTCTGATATAAATAGGACAAATCCGTAGATTTTTTGAGCAGAACAGTGTGCTCTGGTTAAATAAGAATTAAAAATAAATATAACTTCCTTCAAAAATTATTCCTATTTCAATTCGTGCCTTGAAAGTGCTTATTTTGCAGCATGGGAATCAACTATATCAAATCCTGAATCCGGTATCATCCAATATGAAAAATTTATTTGCTATCGTGCTGTCCGTTTTTCTGACAGTTCCTGTGTATGCGCAGCAAAAGGCCCCTTTGACTGCGAAAGATTACGAAAGGGCAGAAAGTTTTCTTGCATATAACACTCAAAAGTATGTAGACAATGTTGCCGGAAGACCCACATGGCTTTCCGGTGACAGATTTTGGTATCGGAATTTAACTGCGCAAGGCAGTGAATTCATTATGGTAAATGCGATAAAGGGCACAAGATCAACTGCTTTTAATCAACAGAAACTGGCAGATGCACTTTCCGCTGCGAGTGGTAAAAAGTATTCAGCTTTTATGCTGCCGTTTCAAAGTTTTACTTATTCTCCGGATGAAAAATCTATTTTGTTCACGGCTGATAATAAACAATGGAAGTGCGATCTGAAAACTTACCAGGTAACTCAGGATACCGCAGCAGTGAAAGCAAAAGCGAATGACGAAGCCAGAAGCGAAACACTATCTCCGGATGAAAAAAAGGCTGCGTTCATCAAGGATTATAATTTATGGGTGCGTGATATTGCTACAAACCAACTGACTCAACTAACAACCGACGGGATTAAAGATTTTGGCTACGCAACTGATAATGCGGGATGGAGACATAGCGACAGACCGGTACTGCTTTGGTCACCGGACTCCAAAAAGATATTTACTTCTCAGCAAGATGAACGAAAAGTAGGGGATATGTATCTGGTAACCACCAATGTTGGTCATCCTACACTGGAAGCCTGGAAATATCCGATGCCGGGCGACAGTGCGATAGCCATGTTACATCGTGTAATTATCAATGTCGAAACGCCTAAGGTTATACGTTTGCAAATTGCACCTGATCCGCACAGGGGAACCCTGGGAGATGATATTAGTCGTGGCGGTGTGCTTAACGACGCTTCATGGAGTGAAGATGGAACGCAACTGGCATTTGTATCAACTTCCAGAGATCATAAACAGGAAAAAGTCAGGATCGCTGATGCTGTAACCGGTGCTGTAAAGGATATATTTGAAGAAGTATCAACAACTCAGTTTGAATCCGGGCAAAGTGGAATAAGCTGGCGGTTTTTACCAAAATCAAAAGAAATTATCTGGTATTCAGAAAGGGATAACTGGGGACATTTGTACTTGTACGATGATGCCGGAAAATTGAAGAATCAAATTACGAAAGGTGAATGGGTAGTAACACAATTAATTAAAGTTGATGAAAAAAATCGCCTGGTCTACTTCATGGCAAATGGAAAAGAAACAGGGAATCCATATTATTCACATTTTTATAAAATAGGATTTGATGGCAGTAATCTTACTTTGCTTACGCCTGAGGCTGGCAGACATACTGTTACTTTATCCACTTCTGAAAATCACTTTATCGATACGTATTCCCAGCTTGATGTTCCGCCAGTGATGGTGCTGAGGAATATGAATGGGAAATTGATTACAGAATTGGAAAAAACAGATCTGGCCCGGCTCAAAGCAACCGGCTGGAAAGCGCCAATTCCTTTTTCAGTGAAAGCAAGCGATGGAAAAACAGACATTTACGGGTTAATGTATACGCCTTCAAAGCTTGATTCAGCTAAAAAATATCCAATAATTGATTACATCTATCCTGGTCCGCAGGGAGGCAGTGTCGGTTCATGGTCTTTTTCGGCGTCAAGAAGAGATAATCAATCTTTGGCTGAGCTTGGATTTATTGTAGTGGAACTGGAAGGAACCAGTAATCCATCCAGATCTAAAAGTTTCCATGATATGAATTATGGAAATATGTCAGAAAATACGATGCCGGATCAGATTTCGGCGATCAAAAACCTTGCTGCGAAAAATGCCTGGATGGATACTAGTCGCGTTGGTATTTGGGGTCACTCAGGAGGCGGATTTGCCACGGCCTGGGCGATGTTTAATTATCCCGATTTTTTCAAAGTAGGAATTTCAGAATCAGGTAATCATGACAACCGTAACTATGAGGACGACTGGGGCGAACGTTACAATGGATTGTTGAAAGAAGGTGCAGATGGCATATCGAATTACGAGGCTCAGGCCAATCAGGTACATGCCAAAAATTTGAAAGGCAAATTGCTTCTTGCACATGGAATGATGGATGATAATGTACCGCCGTACAACACCATGCTCGTAATTGAAGCGCTGGAAAAAGCCAATAAAGATTATGATCTTATTGTTTTCCCAAACAGTCGCCACGGTTATGCATCTTACGGCCCATATATGATGCGTCGTCGCTGGGATTATTTTGTGCGTAATCTTTTAGGAGTTGAACCTCCTAAGGAATATGTATTGAAAAATGCGTTTGACCCGAGGAATATGGTTAAGTAAAAGATTGGTCAATTTCTATAAACCAATTTATCTTAAATTATAAACAGGCTGATAATCAATGTTATATTACATTGTTATCAGCCTGTTTTGTATACTAACAAAAACTTAATTACTCAGTCCCCGACCTGTTTTGTGCTGTAATTCATCAATCCGCTTTGAGGCATCAGCTTTGCTTAGTTTCTCATCGAATTCTTCACCAGCTTCGTCAGAAAGCGTTTTTAGATACGAGTGTTGAGCGCCTGTCATGGGTTCGTCACCGGTGGTCCATTCGTCAGGATCTTTAATTGTATTAGAACCTTTTATTTCCTGGTTTTGATTTGACGAATCTTCATTTTCATCAAACAATTCTTCTTGATTATCTTTCATTTTGTTCATTTGGTTTTTAATATCACATAAAAAAACCGCGCCATATTAAATGGCTGTATGATGCGAATGAAAAAATGAATTTAAACTTTCTTAGGCAGACTTACATAAAAAGCGCTGCCTTTCCCCTGAATACTTTCGACCCATATTTTGCCCTTGTTGAGTTCCAGTAAATCCATACAAATCTTTAATCCAAGTCCTGTACCGGCTTCATTGGCAGTTCCGGGGGTACTTTTAAGATTAAACGTAAACAAATTATCGAGCTGTTCTTTTGGCATTCCAATTCCAAAATCCCTGATTGCCAAAATTATCCGTTGATTTTCAGTATTAGATTCAATCTCAATTATCCCATTTTCCGGGGTAAATTTGATAGCATTGGATAATAAATTTCTCACTACAATACGGATCATTTCCTGATCTGCCCAGGCAGTAACAGAATTGAATTTATTCCTGCTGACTATTAGTTTTTTCTCATCGATCTGAATTTGTAATTTATCCAGCGTATCCTGAACAAGTTCATTAATATTTATTTCCACAGGAACTACTTTGAAACCATTTAGCTGACTTTTAGACCAGGTTAAAAGATTATCCATCATTTCCAGACCCTGTCGCACAGATTTATTCAGAAATGGCATGAGACCAAGAAATTCATCCGTATCAATAATTTTGCTATTTGCCAGTTCCAGAATGTTAATTAATTGTGCAAACGGATTGCGCAAGTCATGTGCGATGACTGAAAAGATTTTAGTTTTGATACCATTAAGCTCTTCAAGCTGTGTGTTTTGTAACGCGATTTTACCGTTGCGATCTTTTAACGCAGTAATGAGTTTTTTCAGACGTAAAAATGAAAACCCGATAATAGCAAGGCTGACGAATGCAATTAAAAGTATCAAACGATCATAAAAAATAGTCTTCTGATGATTTTTTGTTTCAGCCCTCAAAAGATCATTTTTTGCCTCTTCCTCTTTTAAAGAATACTTAACCTTGTATAATGCGATGATCTGGTTCTTATTCTGATTGATCAGGCTGTCGGTTATAATCTTGTACTGTTTGAAATTCGAAAGAGAACTTTGATAATTACCTGCAATAGAATCAAGTAAATGAAATTTGTAATAGATCTCAGCCATATTTTCGCGGCTTTTCATTTTTTTTGCAAGCTCCGCACTAGTGGTGTAGTATAATCTCGACTGTTCATATTGCTTTAATTTATACCGGATATCACCCAATAACAGATAAATAGTTTGCTCTGAGCGTGGAGCAACCTCATGTTGCCGGATGATTGAAAGGGCTTCGTTGCAAGTGTTCAGGGCTTTGCGGTAATTTTTACTTATTAAATGCAGTGAAGCCGTTTGATACAGCGACATTACTATCCAGTCGTAATCCTTTATTTCATTGGCTAATAGCTCCACTTTACGATAATAATATTTTGCTTTATCGTATTGTTTCAAGTCTTCGTAACAGGATCCTGTATTTGAAAAAATGGTTAAACCAACTTTATCTGTTCGTTGGGCATATAATTTTTCTGACTTCAAAAAATAAGGTAAAGCTTGTTTAAAGTCTTTTAGAGTTGCATAAAAACAACCTATGTAGTTGGTTACCAGAGCAACATTAACGGTATCCCTGGAAGCTGAAAATATGGTTAGTGAATTGTTAAGATATTTAAGTGCCGTAGCATCACCGTGCATAATCATATATGACATAGCCAGATTTTTATAGGCATTAGCTTCTCCTGATTTGTAATTCAGTTTTTTTGCCAAAAGCAGTGCCTGTTGGCTATATGTATTCAGATCCTGAG
>Ga0247739_10000947_pt1 | contig 10422 bp, 7 predicted proteins | sample UWRJL058202B2_FD_180943 | JGI IMG/M metagenome (GOLD analysis project Ga0247739, IMG submission 180943) | Plant litter microbial communities from Arlington Agricultural Research Station in Wisconsin, United States - UWRJ-L058-202B-2 | ecosystem: Environmental > Terrestrial > Plant litter >... | reverse complement strand
AATCATCTTTACATAAATACCGCCGGCTATAATGTTGAGCTCGAACTTGCCTGTTTCATTGATGTTGGAAAATAACTGGATCATCCCAACGATGGTACCGAGGAAACCGAAAAGTGGCGCCATTTTAGCGATGCTTGCCAATACTGCCGTATTTCGTTCCATCTTGTACATTTCTAGTTTGGCTACATTTTCCATGCTCTTTTCAATAGCATCAATTGGTTTCCCAATGCGTTGCAATCCTTTGTCAATCATTCTCGCCACAGCATTATCAGTATTTTTTGCTAGGCTTCTGGCGGCAGAAATATTGCCATTCATGATGTGGTCGCGGATAATATTCATGAAATTGCCTTCCACTTTGGAGGCCTTGTTCACGGCCATCAACCTTTCTATAAAAAAGAAAATAGCCACCACCAATAAAATAGCCAAGGGAATCATCAACGGGCCACCGTTGGCCAATAAATTGAACATTGTTTTTTTCTCGGCGGTATTTCCCACTACTCCACCGGCTTTTGTCGCTGTATCTACTAGTCCTTGAAAAAATAATAACGTCATTATTTGATTTGGGTTTGTTGGTTTATCTCTTGGTTATTAGGATTCGATGGCCGTTTAACAGGTTACAATCAACGTCCAAACGGAAATCTATCGGAAAAATTTTGGTCAGTTTGAAACATGACGGTGTATTAACAGGAATTAAACGAATTCAAGTCTCCTTTTCGCACCATTTAATTTATCAAGGCTTGGCTTGTTGGTCTTTGGCTTGCATCAATCCCATAATCTGTTTCATGGTATTTTCCATGCCTGTCGGGCTGCCATCCAAAAAAATCACGTTGCCTTTACCGTATTCGGCAAAGTTTTTTACCGCTTCCGTCCACATACTAAAAAGGATTACATTGGTATCCAAGTTGGCTTGTTTCATTTGTTCTGCGGCCTCGCTCATACCCTTGGCCACTTCCTGCCGGAAAAGCGCCACACCCTGTCCACGCAACATGGCGGCTTCTTTTTCCGCATTCGCACTAATTTTTATGCTGTTACCTTCTGCTTCCGCCTGTCTGGTTTTAGTGATCAACAAAGCCTGACCTTCATTTTCGGCGGCAGCCTTTAAATTATTGCTCGCCACCACACGGCTCATACTATCGATAATGGCTTTGTCGAAAGTGATGTCATTGATTTGAAGATCTTGCAAATGATATCCCCAAGTTTCAAGCTGATGATCGATTTGGTCTTTCACAAAATCTACGATGTCTTTGCGCAAGCTTAATATTTCCGACTGTTTTTTAGTAGCCACAAATGCTCGGATACTGCCTTCCACGGTACGCACCAGCGCTTGCATCAAGTCTTTATCGCTGATGAATTTGAAGGCTACATTCTTGATGGTTTCTTCCTCTTGGTTGAGCACGCTATAAAGTAGCATGGTCTTAAAATAAACGTTGGCCTGGTCAATGGTAACCGCCTGAAATTCCAGCTCCACGCTGCGGTTTTGGATGCTAACTTTTTTGTAGATCTGTTCCAAGATGGGTATCTTAAAATTAAGGCCAGGGCGCAATATCCGGCGGAACTTGCCGAACATGGTCACCACGCCAATAGTACCTTGGTTTACCGTAACCAAGCCGCTAAAGATGATGAAGGCAATCAATATAATCGGCCAATAGTTTAGCAAATTATCCATAGCAATTCGTGTTTTAAAAGGTAACGAGATGTTTAATGCTCGCAAAGTAATTAACCTCTACCTGAAATTGTATTTTTTCTTGCTAATGTATAATTTGACCGTGTAAGCCGGCACGAACATCATCTAATTGCTAGGCTAAAACCAAATTCCGCACTCAGTAAGTGTTCATACATAAAAGAGACCTTATTAGATAAATTGATATTAGTAGGCCGATAAACGAATCCTACAAAAAATTGATCACTCACATAATAATGTAGCGGAAAAACAAAACCTATTGCAGCATGTGTCTTTTTAACCGGTGCTCGGGTGGGTGGAGGTGGATTGAAACTGTCATAATATTTAAAATTCCAAGTATTTTTTGCATAACACAGACCATATCCCAATCTAAAATGATTGAGTTGGTAGCTGTTTGCAAGGGCTAGGTATATAGTACTCATTAACTCATACTCGCCACTAATATCCACTGCTGCAGGTACGGGTAAAAAAAAGTCGGATGCGGCATTGGCTGTAAAACTTAATGCCTTATTTCGTTCATAAAAATATTCTACGCCTGCGGCGAAACCCCAAAAGCCAACATTGGATTTTGGCAGCTCTCCTGTTGGTTTCAAGTGAAAATAATTGATGTGCGGAAGGGAAATCCGAAGGCGAAATCCTTTTCTCTCGGTTGGCTTTGTATAAGTGGAGTACCTGCCAGATGTGTCCCAAGAATTTGTATAAACGTTTTTTGGATATACATACCGTTTCGGATTGTGTTTATCCACCAACATACCTAAGCCGTAATTGCAAAATAGGTTGGCATAATATTCAAAAGCATTTCGTGAACGAACTTGAATGACGGTTCTACTGCTGTCGGACATGATTGTAATTGGCAAACTTTCCTTGCTTCTTGGAACCATCACTTTTACAGCATTTCGTGTTGTTTGTACCGTATCGTTCAAAACAACAATAGATGAAGGTTTGGTTGTATGGAAAGTAATAGCAGTGTTTGAACTGTTTATAACAGTAGCACAAGACCCAAAAACAAAACAAACAATAAGAACGATAAACGAAGATTTCATACAGCGGCCGTCGTTTTAATAATCAATAGATAAAAAGATACTTTTTTACACCCGAATGTTGCTTGAAGCAAATAAAGTTAGGTATGAGAGAAGTGGGCTGATGTAAAAAATGACCTATAAGTTTTTCAACCTTCTCTTTTCAATCAACCCTATTTTTGCCGCATGCACAAACTGTTTCTCAATAAAAAAATCAACAAACGCGTAGAAAATGGTCATCCTTGGGTTTTTGTGAATGAGGTAGATCTTGCTAAAAGTGGCTTGGCTGGCGATGCCTCTGGCGGCCCCGAACCTGGTGCCACGGTAGACATTTACACACACGACGACAAATTTATGGGCCGTGGCTACTTCAATGCCAAAAGCCAAATATTGGTAAGAATATTGACCCGCAATAAAAGCGAGGCCATCAATGAGCAGTTTTTTTACAACCGCATTTTACAAGCTTGGGAATACAGGCAAAAAATTGGCTATACTGAAAATTGCCGGCTCATTTTTGGGGAAGCTGATGATATGCCAGCGCTCATCATCGACAAGTTCAACGACTATTTCGTACTGCAAACCTTGGCGCTGGGTATGGAAACATGGAAAGCTGCCATTGTAAAAGCCATCAATAAAATATTTAAGCCAAAAGGTATTTACGAACGTAACGATGTGCCAGTACGAGAGCTTGAAGGCATGGAACAAATAAAAGGCTTTTTGAGCGAGCCGTTCGATACCAATATCATCATCACCGAAAATGGCTTGCAATTTCATGTAGACATTACGAATGGGCAAAAAACAGGGTATTTTTTAGACCAACAAGACAATAGGAGGGCAATACAGCATATTGTAAAAAATGCCGATGTATTGGAAGCATTCTGCTACACGGGCACGTTCAGTTTGCACGCTGCCAAGTATGGCGCTAAAAGTGTGTTGGGCATCGACATCAGCGAAAATGCCGTGGCACAAAGCCGGAAAAATGCAGAATTGAATGGCATGCAAAATATTTGTAGCTTTCAGGCCGTTAATGCTTTTGATGCACTAAAACAATGGAGCAAAGAAGGTAAGCAGTATGATGTGGTGATGGTGGATCCACCCGCGTTTACCAAAAGCAGGGAGAATATACAAAAAGCCATTACCGGTTACAAAGAAATAAATTTACGGGCCATAAAAATGGTGAAACCCGGAGGTTTTTTAGTAACTGCGTCTTGCACCAACTTGGTACAACCGGCGCTGTTTCTAGAAATCATTGGAATGGCGGCAAAAGACGCAAGGAGAAAACTACGACAGGTAACTTATCAGACGCAGGCGAGTGATCATCCCATCGTATGGGGATTAGAAAATACAGAATATCTTAAATTTTTAATTGTTGAGGTTCGCTAAGCAGCAATTCATTTGTTGCATTGTCTTACATTTACTTAAAATCTAATTGCAAGTGAAGCGTTTGTTTTTCTTATTATTCAGCGTAGCCGTGTGCTCTGTTAAAGCACAGGATATCCATTTTTCTCAATTTTTTGCATCCCCACTTACCTTGAATCCAGCTTTAACTGGCAATTTTGATGGTAATATTCGGGTTGCAGGGAATTATAGGAACCAATGGCCATCTATCCAAAGGGCGTTTACCACCAGCACATTGAGTGTAGATTTCCCTATACTTACAAATCGTTTGCCAGAAAATGACCGCATGGCAATTGGTATTATGGGTTACACGGATAAACAAGCCGACGGAGCACTTAAAAATAACTTCGGAAGCCTTTCCATAGCATATCATAAAGGGTTGGATGAAGAAGGATACAACAGACTATCTATTGGTTTCCAAGGCGTCTATTGCGCTAAACTGTTGGATGTAACGAACCTAAAATTTGAAAACCAGCTTGCAAGTGACGGTTTTACGCTTCCTCGAACAGAAAGTTTTGCCAGTGACCAAATCAACATTGGCTATTTCGATTTGAACGCAGGTGTTACGTATAGTGGAACTACTCAAAACAACACGAACTATTATTTGGGGGCATCCGTTTATCACTTGGTAAAGCCAAAGGAAACTTTTAAAGGCGGACAATTCAATTTGAACCAGCGTTATACCGTACATGGTGGCGTTTATTTCCCTATCAACTCACAATTGATGTTGCATACCAGCGCTTTGTATCAAAACCAAGCTAATGCACATGAAACGGTGTTTGGAGCTGCCTTAGGTTATACCCTAGGCTCGGAGTACACCAGTGGGGGAGAAGGAGCTACAACCGTTTATGTGGGTAGCTGGTACCGTTTTTCTGATGCCCTGGTGCCTTATCTAGGGTTGGAATACAACAAGTTTAGATTAGGGGTGACGTATGACGTTACTATGTCTTCTTTAAAAAGCGTAAACCAAGCACGGGGTGGTTTTGAGATTTCACTGATTTATGTAAGCAAACCAAGTACGGATAAGAGTACTCCTTGTCCTAAATTCTAACACATTGGTTACAGGCTACAGCAGTTTACTCGGCGATGCAAAAGATAGCATGCTAGTTTTTTGGATTTAAAATCAAGGAGAATAAATATTACTGCAAACAGCATTTTTTTTGTTTCATTTAAAAAACATCCATACTTTTGCACTCCCAATTTTGGGAGATAGTGGAAAAAATACCGATTCATGGCTAATCATAAAGCTACCAAAAAAGATGTTCGTCAGGCTACTAAGCGTCGTGACAGCAACCGTTACTACGGAAAAACAACTCGTAACGCCATCCGCGACATCCGTGCTGTAAAAGACACAGATGAAGCTGCGAAACAATTACCTGGTGTTGCCAGCATGATTGATAAGTTGGCAAAACGTGGCGTTATCCATAAGAACAAAGCTTCCAACTTGAAAAGCAAGTTGGCTAGGCGTTTGAATGCTTCTGCTGCTGCAGTTACCGCATAATATCAACGACGTTATTAGCATTACTATATTGTACCCAGTTATCTTTTGGTAACTGGGTTTTTCGTTTTGATTGATAGATAAACGATTTTTAGTTCTTACACAATTGTTGCATAAATTTACAGGAGAAAATTGTTGTTATATGGGCATGACCTATGCAGAAATAGAACTAATAAATGCTAATGATTTGGCATTGGCGAAGCGAAATATAACAGGAGAAGAAGAAGTAAAGCGAATGAATATCAACATGCTAGTAGATACAGGGGCTTATAATCTATGCATTAATGAAACCATTCAAGAAAAACTGGATCTTTCATTTATTGAAAAAAGAAAAGGCCAATTGACCAACGGTAACATTGAAGAATATGATTTGGTAGGACCGATTGTACTGAAATTCAAGAACCGACAAACTGTTTGCAACGCACTTGTTCTTAAAGGTGATAATGAGCCACTCTTAGGCGCAATTCCTTTAGAAGATATGGACGTGTTGATTCATCCGTTAAGGCAAGAACTGATTGTGAACCCAGAGCATCCATATTATGCGCAAATGAAGTTGAAATAGCAATAATCGATGAAAATCCTGCTGATAATATAAATTATTTCTATAAGTTTTTTAAAAATGCTATTCTCAAATAGCTAATGACTCTATCGTTTGGCAACAAAGAATATTTAATGAAATCAAAACTAATGACGCAATAGTTGATTCAAACTTGAATCTTGGAAAAAAAGCCGATAGTTTATTTAGACATATTTCCCTCGCTATGGCTTTTAGTTATTTCGCAGATTCTTCTTATACGGTTAAGTACTATTTGTTCTATAGAATAATGGAATTAAACGACTCTATAGCATTCGAGTATTTAAAAACGCATATCAAAGATTCAACGGAAATACTGCATGAAAGCTTGTGCATGAATTCAACGGAACATTTTAATAAATTAATAGGGATGGACTACAAGACCTTCATAAAATATAAATATTCAGGACTATCGTTCTCAATGAAAGGTCATGGATATCTTTCTCAAAAGCAAACCAAAAAAAACGAAAGAAGATGATAAAAGAAGTCAATAGACTATTTTTCGATAACGGTCTTAACTTTTAAAAGTCTACTAAAATTACAGGAATTGCATTGTATTGGTGTCAGGGGTAAATCCAATGCAGAATCGAAGTGGGCTGGAATCTCTAGAATCATTATTCGGTCATCCCAAAATAAATAGCCATTTGCGCAAGGCAAATGGCTTCTGACTTCTTTGAGTCAGCAGATTATTTTTATGGATCCCGGTTAACTAAAATTTACCGGGAGCGTCCATGATTGATCTGTAGATTTCATGATACCTCCTTTTTCTTTGGTGAATGAGAATTAAAAGTAAGAAAAAGCGTAAAGCAAAAAGCATAAAGCGAAAAGCTTTTTACAAAATATTATAGTTTCCGCTCAGCTTTAGGCTTTCAGCTTCCACTATCCTCATCTTCTTTTAATTGTTTGATTAAATCCAAGGCTTCTGCCACCACATCGCACATGATTGTTATCAAGCTGCCAGGTTTTGCAGTGTTATATGCATGCATAATGGCTTCTTTCTCCCTATAAATAATTGTTACTGGAATATCCTTTTCTTTGGTTTCGTTGATGCCCTCCACCAACAGGTTCACGATTTCTTCGGCAGTGCGGCCTCGTAGGTTCTTATCTTGACGAATAATGATTTCGTCAAATGCTTTACCACTAATGCGGCCTAGTTCCTTGATATCATCGTCCCTTCGGTCACCGGTTCCGCTAATGATGCCTACTTTCGGAGCGCCATCCATTTTGCTTACAAAATCACATAGCAGATTAAGACCTGCTGGGTTATGGGCAAAATCTACTAAGAATTGGAAGTGCTTGAACTGAAATAGATTAAGTCTGCCAGGCGTTTGGGTAGCCGTTGGCACAAATGTTTGTAAAGCCAATTTGATATCCTCAATTTTGATGTTGCGGTAGAGGTAAGAGCCAAGAACTGCGGGCAAGCAATTCATAACATTGTGCAACGCTTTACCACCATAAGTAATGGGTATTTCAGATACCTTTTCCACCCTTATTTTCCAAGTGCCTTTCATAATGGTTACATAGCCGTTTTCAAAAACGGCTGCATATCCTCCGTTGGCACAATGCTTTTTTATTCGAGGATTATTTTCGTCCATGCTGAAAAAAGCAACATTACAATCCAACCCTTCTCGCATTTTATATACCAAGTCATCATCTGCATTCAAAATTGCGTAGCCATGTTTGAACACGGTTTCCGGAACAACTGCTTTTACTTTTGCCATTTGCTCTAGGTTCTCAATACCACCTAAACCAATATGATCCGCACTTACATTGGTTACAATAGCCACATCGCAATTTTGAAAAGCTAAACCATTCTTAAGGATGCCGCCACGGGCACATTCCAATACCGCAAAATCCACTGTAGGGTCTTTCAATACAAAAAGGCTACTCACTGGGCCGGTACAATCACCTTTCATTAGCATCTGGTTTTGGATATACACACCATCGCTAGTGGTGTAACCTACTTTATAGCCTGCGGTTTTCGCAATGTGCGCTGTCAAACGGGTCGTGGTCGTTTTTCCGTTCGTCCCAGTAATGGCTACAATTGGGATGCGACCAATGCTGCCTTTTGGGAACAACATATCAATTACAGGTTCGGCCACATTTCTTGGTAAGCCTTCGCTCGGTTCTATGTGCATCCGAAAACCTGGGGCAGCATTTACTTCCAATATAGCGCCACCATTTTCTGAAACCGGCGTCCTTAAATCTTTGGCCATAATATCGATGCCACAAATATCCAAACCAATAATTTTAGAGATACGCTCGCACATAAAAATGTTGGCTGGGTGTACTTCGTCGGTAACGTCCGTACTGGTTCCGCCCGTACTAAGGTTGGCGGTCGTTTTTAATAATACCAATTCACCTTTTGTAGGAACAGTTTCCAAGGTGTAGCCCACTTCGTCCAGCATTTTCATTGTGCTGCCGTCCACAGTAATTTGAGTCAATACTTTTTCATGGCCATAGCCCCTTCTTGGATCTTTGTTCACTTCATCGATCAACCATTGAATCGTGTGTTCGCCATCGCCTGTAACCGCCGCCGGTGTGCGTAAGGCGGCACAAATAAATTTATTGTTGATGACCAAGATTCGGAAATCGAAACCGGTAATAAAACGCTCTACAATTACGCTGCGACCATACACTTTAGCGGCTTCCAAGGCTTTTACCGCTTGCTCCCAATTAGTAATGTTCGTAGTGTTTCCTTTGCCATGGTTTCCATCTATGGGTTTGATAACCAAAGGATAACCATACTTATCAATCGCCTCTTGTAAACCTACTTCGCTTCGAATGACCGTTCCACGAGGAACTGGGATTTCAGCATCTCCCAAAAGATTCTTTGTTTCTTCTTTATCGCAAGCAATGTCTACGGCAATGTTACCGGTAGTGCTGGCAATGGTAGCTCTTATGCGTTTTTGATGAATGCCATATCCTAATTGTACCAGCGATTGTTTGTTCAAGCGAATAAAGGGGATGCCGCGTTTTGCTGCTTCTTTCACAATGCAACCCGTAGAAGGCCCAAGTCGGGTATCTTCTCTTATTTCCCGTAATTTTTGAATGTCCTCGGTCAAATTGTAGGCCACATCATCCACAAGCGCTTGTGCAACACGTACCGCAGCACGGGCTGCATACACGCCTGCGTCTTCTTCCATATATGAAAACACTACATAATATTCACCATCTTTACCAGTGCCTCTTGTACGGCCAAAACCGGTATCCATGCCTGCTAAAGTCTGCATTTCTAAAGCAATATGTTCAATCACATGGCCCATCCAAGTACCTTCTTCCACCCGTATAAAAAAACCACCTCTAACAGCTTCGCTACAACGATGTTCTATCATGGTTGGAAACATTTGCTCCAGTCGTTCTTTAAATCCAGGTATTTCGTTAGTTGGTTTTTGCTCTAGATCCTCAAGATCCAATTTAAGCTGAATTAGTTTGTTACGCCTGATGCTCCAATAATTAGGACCACGTAATACTTTGATCTCGATGACTTGCATGATGGTTTTGGTTTGGTGTTTTACAAGATTTTGGGCATAGAACTAAGATTCCCAAACAGAAATTGGAAATTAGGCATTTTTCGGTAACCAAATACAGTATAAAGAATTGAAAGGAAATTGTTGTTTCGGCGATAAAGACTGTTACCAAATGGAGATAGAAATGGAAAGTATGGCTGCGCAAACACAGCAAGATTGCTGAGGATACCAAAAACTCACAATGTCCCACACTCGAATGAAGTCCCGAAAAAAGTCGGTATGGACTTTCGCCCATACAGTCCCTTGATGAACCGCTGTTTGTTATCCAAAACAATCAATAAGATTCAGACTCATTCGGAAAGTCATTGCTTTTTACGTCCGCAATATATTGTTTGATAGCGCCATTGATTTGTTCGTCCAAGTTAAGATACCTCCGTAAGAACCGCGGCTTGAACTCGGTATTGATGCCCAACATATCATGCATTACCAAAACTTGCCCATCACAATGCGGTCCAGCTCCAATTCCTATCGTCGGAATACTAAGACTTTCGCTCACTTCTTTCGCTAGTGCAGCAGGTATTTTTTCCAATACAATGGCAAAGCAGCCAGCTTCTTGTAACAATAAGGCGTCCTTTTTTAATTTGGTGGCCTCCAAGTCTTCGGTTGCTCGCACTGTATAGGTTCCAAATTTATTGATGGATTGAGGAGTAAGACCTAAATGCCCCATAACTGGAACGCCAGCGCTTACAATTTTTTTTACAGAATCGATCACTTCTTCACCA
>Ga0247739_10000944_pt1 | contig 10433 bp, 6 predicted proteins | sample UWRJL058202B2_FD_180943 | JGI IMG/M metagenome (GOLD analysis project Ga0247739, IMG submission 180943) | Plant litter microbial communities from Arlington Agricultural Research Station in Wisconsin, United States - UWRJ-L058-202B-2 | ecosystem: Environmental > Terrestrial > Plant litter >... | reverse complement strand
AACGTATACTTTGTTTTCGTATGCAGCGTGGTTGGTCCACAATTCGATCTGCGCCAACGTTTGGTTACTGAAAGAGTTGCTCATTACAAAACTTGGATGGCCAGTAGCACAACCCAAATTTACCAAGCGGCCTTCTGCCAAAACGATCACGTCTTTGCCTTCGATGGTGTATAAATCAACCTGTGGTTTGATGGTATCTTTAGTAGAACCGTAAGCGCTATTCAACCAAGCCATATCGATTTCGATATCGAAGTGACCGATGTTACAAACGATGGCTTTGTCCTTCATCAAACGGAAGTGTTTTTCTGTAATCAAGTCGCGGCAACCTGAAGCAGTAACGATGATGTCGGCTTCTTTAACTGCTTCGATCATTGGTTTTACTTCGAAACCTTCCATAGCAGCTTGCAAAGCACAGATAGGATCGATTTCAGTTACGATCACGCGGCAACCTGCACCTTTCAAACTTAAGGCAGATCCTTTACCTACGTCACCGTATCCACCAACAACAGCTATTTTACCAGCCATCATTACGTCGGTAGCACGACGGATCGCATCTACCAAACTTTCTTGGCAGCCGTATTTGTTATCGAATTTAGATTTTGTAACGCTATCGTTTACATTGATAGCAGGCATTGGCAAGGTGCCTTTCGCCATTCTTTCGTACAAACGGTGAACGCCAGTGGTCGTTTCTTCGCTCAATCCTTTAATGTGTTGGATCAACTCAGGATAAGTATCCAAAACCATATTGGTCAAATCGCCACCATCATCCAAGATCATGTTCAAGGGACGGTCTGCACCACCAAAGAACAAGGTTTGTTCGATACACCAATCAGCCTCTTCTTGAGATTGGCCTTTCCATGCAAATACACCGATACCAGCAGCAGCAATAGCAGCAGCAGCTTGGTCTTGGGTAGAAAATATATTGCAAGAACTCCATTTAACTTCAGCACCTAAAGCTACCAATGTTTCGATCAGAACGGCAGTTTGGATGGTCATGTGCAAGCAACCAGCTATACGAGCACCTTTCAATGGTTGGCTATTGCCATATTCAGCCCTCAAGCTCATCAAACCTGGCATTTCGGCCTCGGCCAAACGGATTTCTTTACGGCCCCAAGCAGCGAGGCTCATATCGGCTACCTTATACTTCAAGCTGAAGTCCAAAGCACCTTTGGTAATTGTTGTAGACATGGTATTGTGTATTTTATTATTTAGGCGACAAAACTAAGTTTTCAGGAGAATATTCTACTATCATTCATAACTTTAGGATGAAAATGCCTTAATAGGCAATTAAAAAGAATAAACCTCCTTTGGAACGTGGCAAAACTCACTCAAAAAGATGAATCAACTACCATATCTACTGCACTTGATTTAAAAGACCTAGAAATATTACGTTTGCTGCAAGACAATGCACGCATCACTGTAAAGGAAATCTCTGACACCGTTCATCTGAGCACTACGCCGGTGCACGAACGCATCAAACGCATGGAGGCGAGCGGCGTCATCAAACAATATGCAACCCTGGTGGATCATACCAAGGTAAAGCGGGGCTTGATGGTCATTTGTTATGTATCGCTCAAGCAGCATAGCAAAAATGCCGGCAACCACTTTATCAAAATGATCAATGAACTGGACGAGGTTATGGAATGTTTCAGCATCAGTGGCGAGTTTGATTTTATGCTCAAAGTATTGACCGAGGACATGAATGCTTACTACGATTTCCATGTAAATAAGTTAAGCCAAATAGAGAATATGGGCCACATGCAAAGCGTGTTTGTAATGGGCGTGGTGAAGCAGACGCATAGGTTGGTGTAGGGAGTTAAGAGTTGAGAATTAAGAGTTAGGAGTTAAGAATTGAGAATTAGGGGTTGAGTGACGAATAATCTGTGCTAGGTTGGGATTAACAATAAATGGAAATCGATTTAGGCATGGACATGAACACTCACGAACCAAAACTCATAACTCTTAATTCTTAACTCTTAACTTTTCACGATGCTGAACGACCCTGATCGCCACGTCCCACCTTTAAACCTAAACCTTACATTTGCAGCATCCGGCGCCCTACAAGGTGTGGAACATTTTCATGAAAAAGATTATTATTACGATTGACGGCTATTCGTCTTGCGGCAAAAGCACATTGGCCAAACAAATGGCTAAAGAACTCAATTATGTGTATGTTGATAGCGGCGCCATGTACCGGGCCATCACATTATATTTTTTGCGCAATCATATCGATTGGACAAAGAAGAAACAAGTGCAAGAAGCCCTGGAAAATATCCATCTTGAATTTCACTATAATCCTGTGAGCAAGCAAAGCGAAATGTTTTTGAATGATGAAAATGTGGAGTACGTAATCCGCGACTTGGTGATAGCTGAAAAAGTGAGCGATGTGAGCACCATCAAAGAAGTGCGGGAATTTGCAGTGGCTGCGCAAAGGGCCATGAGCAAAAAGAAAGGCATAGTAATGGACGGCAGAGATATTGGAACGACCGTTTTCCCCAATGCCGAACTGAAACTATTTATGAATGCAGATAACGATGTGCGGGTGCAAAGACGCTTCAAGGAATTATATGAAAAAAATCCCAATATTACGATGGAAGAAGTACGTAATAATCTTGAAATGCGGGATTATATTGATAGCAATCGAGAAATTAGCCCATTGAGAAAAGCAGAAGATGCTATTGTTCTTGACAATACGAATTTGAGTGAGCAGGAACAACTAAAATTTGCCCTTAGCAAAGCCAAAGAATTAAAGGTTGGGTAACAACTGACGCAATAGACGGTTCCTAGGAGATGTATGATTTTTGTTGATTTATAACACAAGGCCATAACTTGTTAAGATGCAGTATCTACAACGGGTTGCAGCAAACAATAAAGAATGGAGCATCAAACTTTACTCCTTAAAATCAGCAAACTCGAAATATTCGGGAATTTGTTGGTTATTAATGAGTAAAGACTATAGGTCATTTCGTGTATGGATTATGCTTACCAATAAAATAAATTACTTTCGATAGTCCAATTATAAGAACCACATGCAAGTTTTTAAGCCGTATAAGCGATTTGTTTTTTTGTTTTTTTTGATATGTTTTTTGTCGGATTGGGCCACAGCACAAAGCATCAATGGCTTGCGGGTCGTCGTTTCTACAGATGCTTTGACCGTTTTAAAATTCAATACCCACATCCAACGCATAGAAATCGGTAATGTAGACGACTACACTTGCAAAGTACGTGATGATGACAATTCCATCGTGATCCGCACTCAATCAAAACGTCCAGATTCCACCAACCTTATCGTAACAGAGGGCAAACGCACCCATTACTTTTTTATCACCTTTAAAGAAAAGATAGACATCAATAAAGATAAGTTGTATTACGATTTATCCGATTTGAAAACCGTGAAAAGGATTTCGGAGGAAATGAACAATCAAACGACTTCCATGGCCACATCTACAGGCAGCACAAAAACGGATGACAAGAAAACGGATGACAAGAAAACCGAAGAAAAAAAGGATGAGGAGCCACCCAAGCTTTCAAAAAAAGAAAAGAAAAAACTAGAGCAGGAGCAAAAGGCCAAAGAGGAAGAAGAAAAGAAGCAATTGTGGGCGGCCGAAAATGCCAAGAAAGAGGCTGAAGCCAAGCTGGCAGCCGATGCCGCTGAAAAACAAAAAGCGCTAACGCTAGCCAAAGCCAAGGCCGAAGAAGAGAAAAAAAGAATAGCTGATGAAAATGAAAGGCAACGATTGGCCAAGGAAAACGAAGCAAAAGAGGCACTGAAAGAAAAAGAAGAACAAGCTAGATTGAAGGACGAGCAAGCCAAAGAAACCGCAAAGCAAAAAGAGATTGCACTGGCAAAGGAAAAGGAAATAAAAAGGATGGAACAGGAAGAAAAGGATCGCAAAGCTGCGAAGGACAAGGAAATAGCAGCTGCAGCAGTAAAGGAAAAACAACGTTTGCTGGATGAAGAAAAAGCTAAGCGTGCTGCCGAAGCAAAAGCCATTGCCGATGCGAAGGAAAAAGAAACCCAGCGCTTGGCAGACGAAAAGAAGGCTAAAGCCCAAGCATTGGCTGAAGCCAAAGAAAAGGAACGGCTTCATTTGCAAGAAATAGCAGACAAGAAAAAAGCAGCGCAGGAAAAGGCGTTGGCCGAAGCAAAAGAAAAAGAACGTGTGCGCCTGCAAGAAATAGCTGATCGTAAAAAAGCGCAACAAGACAGTTTAATGGCCATTGCCAAAGAGAAGGAAAGAGTAAGGCAAGAAGCCCTTGAACAAGAAAGATTAGCGGCCTTGGATCCGCACCAAAAAACACCACAGCCTTATACGCAAGCGCAATTCTTTAAAAAGTATCCTACCATTGTTTATAATAGCATGGGGCTTGGCCAAATGCTGACACCAGACTTTATAACCGATAGCATTATCTACAAAAAAGAAGCAGAAAAAATTGTTGCACAAGAACCTAAGCACTTGCTTGTGGACGAAGATGAATTGGTAGCGGTTACGCTAGAAAACATTTCATTTGACGGTGCAAATACCTATTTAAAAATCCATGTAAAGAATAAGGGCAAGGCTGATTTATTAACAGGGCCAATGCTGGTATATTGGCAGAAAGCCGATACCACCGTGAAAAAATTGTGGGCTAGTTATATATCATCTTTTCCAGTTATACTGCCGGGCAAGGAATTGGATATCATTTACGCGTTCCATAGTGTGAATGCTACCAACGAAGACCTGCTCGTGTTTGAATACAAGGATCGCATCAAAAAAACAAGTTACAGTATCCATATTCCTGGAAAATTATATAATCAAGAATTGGATCATTTAGAGAGTGATAGGGCCGTAAAAACCAAGAAGAAATAACCTGTAAAGCTTGGACAGTTATGAAAGTAAAAATATATGCCATATTCTTAACAATCGTACTAAGTGCGAACGTGTTTTCGCCCATTGCTTCCAATGCACGGCCCATTTATTTTTGTGGTGAAGAAATCCCTATCAGCAATGCCTTTGTAGCCGATAAATTGATGAATATTATCCGCAAGCAGATACCTAACGTGAACTTGCCTTCGTTGCGTTATAGGGCCATGCAGTATTTTCCATATATAGAAAATTTTTTGCGACAAGCTGGATTGCCCACGGATTTTAAATATCTGCCCATTGTGGAAAGCAATTTTCAATTATTAACTTCGAGAGTAGGTGCGCAAGGTATTTGGCAATTGATGGCAGCCACTGCATCCGAAAAGGGATTGAACGTAGGCAATGGTGTGGATGACCGCAACGACGTAGAAAAATCAACGGCTGCTGCAGCCAAGGTGCTAGCAGGTTATTATAATGATATTGCCCGCAAATTTAAAGTGTACTCTTGGGTGCTTACAGCTGCGGCATACAACTTTGGTATCGGCAATATTTTTAAGGCCATGAGCAAACAGGGAACGGATTATTTCTCCATGAACTTGAACCCCGAAACAGCCATTTATGTATATAAGATAATAGCTGTAAAAGAACTGTTCGAGTTTCCTGAACTATACATGAAGAATATCGGCTATAATGTGTTTAGCACCGATGCAGACAAGTCGAAACTAAACAAGGGCAGCAACAGTTTGGATACAAAAGATTTTACGTCGTTGGCATTGTCTGCCTCGGCCAGCAAGCCAAGTAAAGCTGCCGAAAAAGTGCCAAATTATATTTATTTATCTGCCAATGTAAAAGGAGATTACAAAAACTTTAAGGATGGCGATTTTGTATATATAAAATTGAAAGAAAACCTGAGCGTGAAAGGTAGTTACGAAAGCAAGGGCAGCGTTATACAAGGCACCGGCTGGCTGATAGATGGCCGCATTTATGTGGATTTAGGCTACGGCCACGATGTTATTTTATGTGACAGCGATTCTAAAAAAGGCATCGCATTTTCTTCCTTGAAAAACAAGGTCCCCGTTTGGCTGAAGAAGGATTTGTATGATGAGGAGAAGTAATTTAATCGAAATATTATTATTTCATTTTCAACACAGCATAGTTTGGATGCTCGGGATTCACTATCAGTTCCTGACGAAGCGGATGGATAAGTACGTCCATTTCTTTCATCGGAATTGCCCCAAGCAATGGCTCGCTGTCGCCAGGCAAAACGAAAGCATTACATGTCGCTGTCCGATTTGCGAAACGTATAAAAACGGGGCCTACAACCTCGTACTCAACCACACGGCTATCGGCTAATTGGACTTTTCTTTTTTCTACAAACGGCAACTCTAACTGTGATTGAATCGTTTCATTAATGGCCATCATATACGCTCCACTGTCAGCAAGAACGTTCAATCGGATTTTCTTAATTTCATCCTCCCCGATTATATTCCTTCTAACCATCTCCATGTCACCTGAATTAATTAATTCTATATCTGCATAAACGAGCCCCATAATTCGTTTTTTATTTTTGTAAAAGTATTGCTTTTTATTTTACATTATAAGGTCAACATCTATATTAATTCTCTTATAAACCAATCGTGTCCTTTGACACGGCATTGGTTTTCTCTTTTTTGAATACGATTACTTTTTTGTTGCTATGCATCGTTTGCACCGTATCAATTTTAACTGCGGTAAATTTCGTAAAAATCTTGGCACTGTCAGCAAGTACAATCCACTCCCCATATTTTCCATCAGGGCTGGTAGGGCGAAATATGCAGATGCGTTTTCCTGATGCAGTATCTGGAAAAACCATGAATTGTTTAACAGGAGTAATGTCACTTGGATAAAGCGTGTCGGCTTTAGGAAATGTTGATATAATCTTGTCGTAATATGCATCCGTGGCGGCACTCTTTTCAAATGTGTAATGTTTCCAAGTGGCACCGTATTCGGCGCTTTCTGTAACAACCGGTTTCTCTTTTTCAGCCACCACTTTTTTATTTTTATTGGGTGATGAAAGGGAGTGACTTATTTCCCAAACCAGCAGTGCCAAGGCAACGACGGTCAATAGTAATACGATGAGTGATTTTCCTTTCATGGTAATAATATAAGTTAATTAGTTCAACTGTTCTTGTCGAAAAGATATTAGTGTTGTTTAAAATAGTTTTGTGTTTGTTGCGATGTAGCGATAGCTGTTACGATTTCTTTCCGCAAAAAGTCTTCCGATTTTCCAGCGCCTTCTACATGGTCTATAAAGAATGTAATAAGCTTTGGCTTGCTCGTTTGTACACCCGAAATACTTCCTTCAGACAAACAACCGATCAATAATTTATCGCTCCTACTTTCGTTTACACCCCTGCTGTTGGCCACGTTTGCCGTTCCGGTTTTGGCATATAAGGTCAATGTTTTGTTCGGGGAAGTTGGCACCTGTAGCGGCCTTGCGTTTTGTACGCCACCTTTCAGCAACAGCGCATTAAGACCATAGAGTGTTTTGCCTGCCGTGAAAATATCTTCTGACAAGGGTTTCAATATCAACGAATCGAATTTTGTTTTGTACTGCGCAAAACCTCCAGTGTAGGAAGCATCCGTTTCAAAGGCTTGGTACTTGCTTATTGTATCCAAAGTTTTATTGATGTAAGAAGCATGTATAGATTGATCCTGGGTGAACATTTTGGTTCCCATAATAGCCATTTGCAACGGCGAAATATGGAATGGATTACCGCCGGAAGTTGCTGTCCATATATAAGTTTTGAAGATGTCCATTTGCGTATTCAATGGCCCTTGATCCACGGCAGGGGCTGGGCCGTAAATGCTTGCATGCTGTTCGTAATATTTGTCCTTGCCCAGCAACCCATTAATGGTAAACCCGAACTGCTTATAAAGCGCTCCCATTAATAAGGAGGCTGTATCACCAAAAGGTGGCCACGGCTTGTTATTAAAGTATAACGTTTTACTGGTATATAAAATCTTTGGAAAAGGTGATTTTTTTGATGCTGTATCCAAACCTAATGTATTCTTCTGCGCCAGCAATTGTTTTTTGGTATGCCCGCCCAAGAACAACATGGCCGAATGGTAAAGATTACTTGAATAAGACATATAATCAGCAGGCCTTATTTGTTGCGGCCCGCCATATTCGTTAAAAACGCCGCCAGGTTTGTTTACTGGCCATCCGCCACGTTGCGTCCGCAGTTTTAAGCCTGCATATTGGTTTAGATAAATACCTTCTACATAGTTTCCATAGTTGTTTTCGATACGGATATTTTCCCAGTCGATATTTACTTGGCTCATCATGGCATCATATACAATTGGCTTTAAGCTACTGCCAGGGCCATGCGTCAGTTTTTGCAAGCACGGATGTATACGCAAGTTGTTCTCGATCATCAATTCATTGGTATTGTACTTGCGTATTTTTTCCGCTGCTGCATCATATTCCGATATCTCGTTCGGGTCGTAGCCATAGCCAGTGTTGTATGCAAAAATCGAATGGATGCTGCCATTTGCGTCAAGGGCTGTCACAAAAACCGGTGTGCATAAGGTATCCACATGTTCGCTTACAACAGCCGTTAACCAACCATTTATTTGATATGACTGTCCGCTTGCATATAAATTCCTAAGTTTGGTTGCCACATTTGGGACGATGATGTTATTGGTCAATCCACTATTTACACCGCCAAATGTAAGCGTGTGTGCATCCCAGTAGATGCCAGTGCCATTGTTGTGGCTTATTTTTTTATGATAAGGTAATCTTGCAAAATTGATCAATGGCAAATATTGATCGATGGTTCCTTTGGTATAAGCTGGGTTGCGAGCCAATATAGATTGTAACGTATCATGCAGTGCAAGATCGATGGATAGCAAGATAGGCTGGTTGGTAGTGGGTTTCGCTGTATCCTGTTGCATGTCGTTCACTAGATCATATATAAGTGGAAACCTGCTTTTTTGTGGAAAAACATATTTAAAACTGCCATTTATATTCACCGCTTTTGCCAGCAATATGCCTTGCAATGAATCTTCTCCCGGCGCCAATATATCGGGCCTTGCCAGGTCATCGCTTTCAACCAAAGGACTGGTTAAATTAAATGGTTTTGTATTAACAGAAAATTTAAAGTACTCTTTTACGCCACCAGTTATGGAGTCATTATCTGATGCTTTTTCTGCCTGTACAAATTCATCAGAAGCATTGTACCAGAGTGAAGGATTGCTACAGATGCGATGTGTGTGGCGGATGGCAAAGTTTGCCAATGGAGAAACATTCTCGCCGATGCTATCCAACTTGTGCAACACGGCATCCATCAACATTCGGTCGGTCAGTTTACTTGTTCCATTTTGTGGCAATTCATATTGTACTTCCGCTAATATGGGAGAAAGCTGTTCCATTTCTTCTTTTACAGCTTGCGCAAAATTTTCCAACGAATAGGATGTACCTGCAGTTTTATTTTTGTATTGATAATTATCGAACCAGCCAGTGTTTACCGCAATCAACGCAGTAGTAAGTAGCAAGCTAAAAGAAGCAATCGCAAATACTTGTTTTGCCGCAGGACTACCTTCCGATCGCTTCACCAATGGTTGCGAAATCTTTTCGGTATCGGTACTGAACGAGGCCGCAAAAAGGCCAAACGCAACCAAGGGAAAAAGCAATGCAATCTTGCTATTAAAACCCACAACAGGAAGATCGAGGCCCATAAACACAAATAGGTTGCTGCTACTCAACGCCACCATAATTGCAACGATGGCCACGACCAATAAATGAAACATATCCCGCTGATAAATCAATGCGCCTGGCCCAAAAAAAGTGAGCGAGGTATTATCATTGTTTCGGTCGTAAACTAATAACAAGCGAGCTATCAAAGGTGCCATCAGCAATAACACAACGGCTACCAAACAAAGCCAACCATATTCCGCATTTATATATCTTAATCCAGCCAAGTCTGAGGCTTGCGTGGCATAATCGCTATTGTAGTTATGATGTGGTTTAATGTTGACACCCCACACCCCATTGTTAAGCCAGCCTGCTTTATAGCTTTGGTAATTGTTGATAATGTGCTGGTTCTTACTGGTCTCAATAAGTTTGGTAAAAAGCGTATCATCCAGTGTATATGCAGGATTGTTCATCAACAAGCTATCTCGATCCTCTGCCAATAATTGCAATCGGCTCAAGGTTTGTTTGGCTTTGTCGAACGCATTGAGTTGAGTAAATCCAATTTTGGTGCTAGAGAAAAACGGCAGTGCCACAATGAAGAATACCAGCGCTATCAACCCGGCATAAGCACCCCACATGATGGTCTTTTTCGTACGTTTAAAACCAGATAACAACCACCAGATAATTAGCGAAAGCATCAGCAATAACAAAAATGATTTTTCATTTTTATATAACGCAATAAACCAAGCGATGACCAAAAAGCCCATCCAGAAAAACCAATGCCAATTGTTCTTTGCCTTTGTCCATTTAAAAATGAGATTGTTGCACCAGCCCGCAAATCCTTTTCCCTTGTTGGCCCAGCCGTTCCGTTGAATAGAAAGACGCAAGTATAACCAAGCTTGCATCAATATAAA
>Ga0247739_10000943_pt1 | contig 10443 bp, 4 predicted proteins | sample UWRJL058202B2_FD_180943 | JGI IMG/M metagenome (GOLD analysis project Ga0247739, IMG submission 180943) | Plant litter microbial communities from Arlington Agricultural Research Station in Wisconsin, United States - UWRJ-L058-202B-2 | ecosystem: Environmental > Terrestrial > Plant litter >... | reverse complement strand
GGACGGACATATTTGGCAGTGCAGACTTAAAGGTAAATTTAAGAACCTTGGCCTAAAGGTAACTAATCCGCTGGCTGTCGGGGATTATGTTGGTTTTGAGGTGGAGAATGAAACTGAAAATTTTGGGATTATACATGAAATAATGCCCAGAGTAAATTATGTCATCAGGAGTTCTGTTCATAAAACAGCTCATGCGCATCTGCTGGCCGCCAATGTGGATCAGGCTATATTAATTGTAACACTGGTGTTTCCCCGTACTTCATTGGGTTTTATGGATCGTTTTTTAGTAGCGATTGAATCGTTCCGTATTCCGGGAGTCATTATTTTTAACAAACAGGATTTGCTGAATGATGCCATGAAAGAATTTCAGCAGGAACTGATGGATTTGTATGAAAGTCTGGGATATAAATGTCTGGCTATTACAGCTTTGCAGCAGGATGGATCAGAACAGGATGGATTACAAGATTTTGAAGAGCTCCTGAAAGGTAAAGTTTCTTTACTTTCCGGCCATTCCGGTGTGGGCAAGTCTACACTAGTTAATTCCATAGCGCCAGGTCTGACAATTAAAACGCAGGAAGTATCTACGTTTGCCAATAAAGGTGTACATACTACCACTTTTGCAGAAATGTTTGAACTCGAAAAAGATACTTTTATTATAGATTCTCCGGGCATTAAAGAACTGGGACTGGCAGATATGAAGCCGGAAGAAATTAGTCATTATTTTCCGGAAATGCGGAGGCTCTTAAATCAATGCAAATACAATAATTGTCAGCATATTAATGAACCGGGCTGTGTAGTGAAAGAGGCTGTAAGTGCAGGAGAAATTGCATATAGCCGTTACGAAAGTTATTTAAGTATGGTTGGGGGAGGGGATAATCGGAGGTAAAGGAAACTCGGTCTGCACCGCGCAGCCGGGCTGAACGGTGAACAGGCAATAAATCCATCAGATAAACCCAACAGCTAAAATATGTTTACAAACGCAGAACACATTGGAATTGCTGTTAAAAATCTTAAAGAATCAGAAGAACTGTATTCAAAACTTTTTAATATTTTACCTTATAAAAGGGAAACCGTCGCTTCTGAATTTGTTAATACCAGCTTCTTTAAAATTAACCAGACTAAAATAGAATTACTGGAAGCCACTGATCCTGACAGTGCCATTGCAAAATTCATTGACAAAAAAGGAGAAGGCTTCCACCATATTGCATTTGAAGTTGATGATATTGTAGCAGAAATGGCCAGATTGAAAAATGAAGGTTTTACATTATTAAGTGAAGTTCCTAAACGAGGAGCTGATAATAAACTGGTTTGTTTTCTCCATCCCAAAAGCACAAATGGAATTTTAATTGAATTATGTCAGGAAATAAAAGGTGATAATAAATCCTGAGTTTTATGATAAAATATCTTAATTAGAAGGGTAATCCAACAGCAATATTCAAGATCAGATTCTCTTTCCGCCAGGCTCGGCTCCCAAAGTCGATTTCGTTAAATACCCAGGGATTCTTATATTTTACTACACCGTCTGCTGCATTAGGATCCAATGTTTGGGTATACCAGGGTTTACGGAAAGGAGTTGCCAAATCCAACCGGAAAATCAGATAGGAAAAATCAAGTCGTAAACCAATACCACCACCAACAGCAACCTGATTAATAAAGTCTTTGCTAATTAAAGCGCGGTTGTCATAGCTTGATCTTGCACTATCAGGAATTGACCATATATTTCCTGCATCTACAAAAATAGCACCGTTGATAATATTGGTAAATTTTATACGGACTTCAGAGTTTACTTCAAGTCTGATATCCCCAAAAGACTGATAACCAAATTGAGCAATAGATGTTGAGTCTGTCTGATATGCTCCGGGTCCTAATGAGCGTGCTCTAAATGCACGTATTCCAGTACTACCACCACCAAAGTACTGCTTGAACTGAGGAATTTGCATATTTTTAGAGTTACCATAGGGTAGAGCAACTCCTCCTAAAAAACGATTTGCCCATTTTATTTTTGGACTAATAGTTCTGTAATAGCGAACTTCCCCATCAACCTTAGCATATTGTAAAATAGGTACTCCAAAAAATTCTTTTGGTAGAGTGGTATCCTTATTTTTTTTGGAAAATAAACTCAATAAATTTCCTCCATAATCTATTCCCCCGATAAAAATATATTGATTCCTGCCAAATGGCTTTGGTGTAGGCTTATACGATATAGTATAATTGGAACCGAGTATAAAATATTTAGCTGCAAGAAGGTTATTATACCTTTGTGCATCTAGTGGATTTGTATTAGGATTAAATATAATATCAGTAATACGCTCATTATTTACATTTGTTGGCTGTACAAAGTTTACAGAAATTGGAGTAAGTGTATGTTCCAATTCTGAATTTTTTCTCCATACATAAGACCAGTCACCACGTATTGAACTTGTTGTGTAAAAACCTTTCTGAACTCTATTTTCATAATTTAATGATAATACAGTTTTTGGTAAAACCTGACTTTTTTCCGGACGAATTCTAATAAATGGAATTACAAATCTTGGAAAGGAAAGATCGGCACTCGCCCCATATCTGTAATATTCGTTTCCAACTCTGTTAGGATTTTCTACCTTATTACCGCCCAACTGCACGTCAAACCCTACATAAGCTTTAATAGTCAGCATTTCTGCTCCTCTGAAAAAGTTCCTGTTTTTCCAGCTCACATCAAGCTGTGAACCTCCCAGGTTATTGGATTTAGTACTCGCACTAATTGTAGTTTGAAGTGATTTTTCTTTTAATGGCGCCAGGTCATAATGTACATCAAGTAAGGCTGAGTCGGAGCGGGGAACCAAGTCAAAACGATTCTTGACAAATTTGAAATTTTGCAAATTGACGAGCCGCGCTAAGGAAACATTATGCATCGTATTGGTGTACATATTGCCTCTTCGGAAACCAATAGCATCGTAGAAAATACGTCGTTTGTAAAGATTACCCGGATCTTCAATATTAATTCCTCTTCGTACAGGACCTTTAATTAGAATAGAATCTGTGTTTATACCTTCCCTGGTCCCGGTATTAACATAAATTCCATTAATAAAATATTGCTTTAATGCAGTCTGAACAGTTTGCGGTTTGACTTCCAAATATAAATTAACCTGTTGAGGACTTAGTGTAGAATCTGCCCGTCCAATGGTAGAATCAACTTTAACAATCAAATAATCAGGGTTAAAAAAGTAATAGCCTTTTCCTTTTAATTCATTATCAATTCTGCTTCGTTCGGATGTTACAACAGCAAGGCGCATCGGATCACCTTTTTTTAGATAAGTATCTTTTTTTGATAATACCAGATCTTTGTTAAACAGAGAACTATCCGGGACTACATATTTGATTTCATTGATTACATAACGTGGCATGATGTAAGCTGTAAATTCAGCTTTTGCCGTACGTTTTTTACTTAAATTTATTTGGCCTTTGGCAGTGGAACGATAGTAACCTTCATTATCCAGGTAAGAAACCATGTTTGCTGCATTGATATCTACCACGCGCTGCGATGCATAAACCGGAGGCTGACCTAATTTTTTTCTGAACCAACTACGAAGTCCACCTTCATCTTTTGGCTCGCCAATCCAGTAATAAAACCAGACTTTCCATGGAAATCCTAAAATTGTCGCATTCGGTGCTGGTTTTATAAGGACTTCTAATTCGCTTGCCAAACCGGAAACGTTAGGCTTTGATGCTGTGTCAGCAACTACTTTCACACTATTTCCAACCAATAAACTCTGACCTGCCGGAACGTACTTATTCACAGAGCAGCTGCTCAGCATGATACAAATTGCCAATATGCTTAGGACGCTAGCACTACTTCTCATTCTTTTGATTTTGAAAAAATTCACGAAGCAAATCGTAATCTGCTGTAACAATAAAACTTACACCTGTTTCTATAATAAATCCTTCCAGAATGGATTGATATTGATTTTTTCTATATCCACGGAATAAATACCTGCCATCCTTGCTGATAGAATAGTCAAGCGCCACGTTATCCAGAACTTGTGTTGAACTTGGCGTATTAGTCTGACTTTCCAGCTCGAAATTTTTCCCAACAGAAATTTTCAATCTGTCATTCAAAAATGCTTTACTCAATCCCAGGTTCAAATCTGTACGTGCGCCGGTAGCCTGATCCGCAGTAGAATTCAGGTTTACATTCAGATCAACACCTTTAACCAGATCCGATGCCAGGTTATTCAGCTGGTCGCTCAATAGCTGACTTACGCTTTGGCGCGCAATGGCTTCCGCACTCGAGTTCAGGTTAAAACCGGAAGAAGATTGGTCAGTAATAAATTTATTGGTAATAAGGAGAGCAAATGCCTGTTTGTTTCGTTCAGAAGGATTAGCCTGCATATCAGCCCAAAATGTCTGAGCTTCAATATCACTTTTAACTTGCTCAGAAACATCTTCACCCGGAGCAATCTGGAAATTAATGTTTGGAGTCGTCAGGTTTCCGGTGATTACGATTTGTACTAACATCGGAATTTTACGGTCTCCTTTGTATTTAGGATCAATAGAACCCGGATCCACCATAACCGGATAAGCGGCTGTAATATTCAGATCCGCTTTCATAGGATCACCCGTCCAAAGCAAAGAACTTCCCTTTTGAATTTCAAACTGCCTTTTCAGGATTTCCAGCGTCAGATCATAAGAACCTTCTGTTAAATCAAAAGCGCCTAATAAAAATAATTGTCCGTTTGGCGCAATTCCTGTGTTTAACTGAGCATTTCCTTTCAGGCGGATATTGTCACCATTCAACTCATCAATCACAACCTTAAATTCAGACTTGTCATCAACCTGAATATCAAGTGAAATTTGAGAAGCGAAATCAACAACAATATTAGTATTAATGGCTGTATCAGCTTTGGCAATCTGTGTTGAATCGCTCATGTCCACAAATTCAATCACGCCTTTGCTGGCATCTCCGGCTTCCGTGGCATCATTAGGCATTACAAACGTAATGTTACTTCCTGAATCAACCTTAATATCTCCGTCTACAACCGACCTTGCACCTTTTCCTTTTACAGAAAGATTAGCATCAATTGCAGCTTTACCAAAAAACAACTCATTTTGTTTTTGTGTAGAATTAAGAACAGTGAAATTTTTAGCCCCAATAGTAAGGTCATAACCAACATCCGGCAAGGTCGCAATATTAACAGAACCGTTAATTGCCATTTTCTGGTCAAGAGAATCAGTTAGAACAAAATTATTGAAACCGATACTTTGTCCGTTAAATTGTATTTTCTGATTGGCAAGAGAATATCTTGCACCAAGCTGGGTAACGTTAAAAGCTACATCGTCAAAGTTAACAGATCCATCCAGTCTTGGGCTTGTTGTAGAACCAGTAATTTTGGCTGAACCTGTCAAATTTCCGGTTGCCCGCTGCAATTCTCCAAAACTAAACGCCTGAATGGTTGAGGCACTTAATTTTTTTAAATCCATCCTGAAATTCAAGGCATTATTTTCGTCTTTCAGATTATAACTGCCACCCATACGAATGTCGTTGTCATTGCTAACCAGTGACATACCCACACGGATTAAATTTTCCGTTTCATTTGTAGATTTTAAAGCCAGATTTCCTACCGGAATTTTAGTGACTGCCAGGCTGTCAATTGTAAGTTCACCCGTATAAACCGGAGCCGCCATATAATTACTTAACAATATTTTTCCTTTTAATAACCCGGTTGCCAGCGTTGAATCGCGTGTAACTATGGCAATCATTGGGCCAATTGAAATATTATCTATCTGAATATCAAGCGGACTATTTGGTTCAGAAGTTGTAGAATTTATTTTTAAGGACTGATCTCCATCACGAATGACAAAATCTTTTACTAATAAACTGTCAGTACTATATTGTACAAATCCGGACGTATCCGTTTGCCAGTTTTGGTAATTCAACAATAAATTATCACGCAGATTTAAACGATAACTGTTATTAGCAACCAGTAAATCACCTTTTACTGAATGCTGATCAGTATTGATAGAATCTTTAACTACAAAGTCAAATTTGACATCATTATTAACAATTTTACTTTGTAATGAAGCATTCTGCATTCTGAAACTACCCGTACTAACATAACCAACACTAGCATCTAACCCGGCATTTTCGCGAACATTGTTAAAATTGACAAATACTCTTTCAGCCCGGATACTGTCATATTCCACAACTGGAATGCTCAATTTTGCTACAATAGACGAATCCTGCTGATTATCCAATTTGGCATGGAACTGGATTGGGTTCATTTCTGTAAGCTGCGGCGCAAAAATTTTAAATACTGGATGATTTGTTAAAGTTGCATCCAACGTAAAATTAACCGGTTTGGTTACAGCTGTATAAGTCAGAGCCGGAGCTTTAAAATGTTTGCTGACTTCGGTAATAATAGCATCAGCTACTTCGGTATAGGCAAAATTACCTTCCATTTTAGCTTTCAGGAACGGCGATTCTATCGTAGCCTGCCTTTCTCCGGTGGAGTCAGTCAATTGTACTTTAATGTCAGAAATGGAAAAAGGCCTGCGGTGATGTGTTATGACAAGATCATTGATCGTTGCTGTTCCCAATGGATTTTCAGGATTTGTAGAAGGAAAATCTACTTTCATATTTCCTTTTACCTGCACTGAATCTGCATATAAATGCAAAGCTGTCAGATCCAGATGATCAATATTTACATCGCCTTTTACCGTTGGATATTCTTTAGACAAATCTGCCTGACCATCAATACTAACCTTGATATTCTGATCATTCATTTTTGCCGATACATCAGCCAAGCCATGATTTACATTACCGGATAATGTCAGGTTATTGTAGATATATCCTTTAATGTCTGCACTTTGAACTGTTCCGCTTAAACTCGCAACCATTGTTTTAGGAGCATAACCAACACCATTGAAATCAGTGTTCAGTGTTAATTTGCCCAAAGTGGCAGGTGGCTGCTTCATCATCTTTCCCAAATCGAAATCCTGGAAACTTAGTGTTCCATTATATTTCGCTTTAACACTGTCGGTAATGTCTTTCAGGTTACCAGCAAACGAGCCGTTTCCGAAAGATGTATTAATGGTCGTGTTCAGGGTAAGATTTGCCATGGAACCATTCGCCTTTCCGGTAATTTTTACACTTTCCGGAATTTCTATGGAGGCAGGAACCGCGCTGTCAGGGAGCATTTTGAGCAAATCACTTTTTATGGATGATAGCTCACGAAAGTTCATGTCAACAGCAAGTTTATCCGCATTTGGCAATCCTTTTATACGTCCGTCAAAACTCAAAACAGTACCCTCCAACATACTTAAATTTGCTTTTGAAATAAGCAAATCATCAACCGTTCCGGTAATCAGGCCGGTAGCTTTCAGTAATCCGTTTGGTTCTTTGTTAAAAGGCGGGGTTGTTGCAAGATCTGGTGCCAGTAATAAAAGATCTGCAAATGCTACCTGGCTATTTTTTAAATTAAGACGAATTTTGATTTTAGACAAGTCCTTAGTAAGCTGGTCAATGTTATCATATCTTAGAACCAACTCATCCTGAAGTAATGTATTAGGGGTTTTCAGGAATAAATTTTTCAAATAGGTTTGTTTGCTTCCATAAGCAAAATTAGTCCTGAGCTGCAATATTCTGAATCCGCTTTTTTCATTAAATGAGCCTGATTTTAATGCTCCGGCTATATTTTCGTCTGAAAAAATAAACTCTTTTAAGTCAATATTCAGGTCTTTAACATCCAAATGAGCGTAATCAAGGCCTTTTGGCAATTTTGGGGAATTAAAATCGTCGTAACGCAGGCTGTTATTAACCAGCATAATGTCACCAACTTTCACATTCCAGCCCGGTTCTGCTTTTGCGTCTCCAGGTGTTGCCGTTTTACTGTCTAAGGAATCCTTAATTACCTGTGGTTTATCATTTTTAGAAAATTCAGCGTAAGCAGCCATATTTTCCAGCCTGATGTTTTGAATGTCAACATGCTGGCTGTTCATGAAAATCTTATTGATCTTACCTTCCAATTTTCCTACGGTAACGCCATTTTTCAAGCCCGATATTTCATCATTAAATAACCACTTAAACTGACGAATGTCAATGTCGCCAAGTTTAAGATCCAATGAGTCGGCAGGATCTGACGGAGCAGAGTCGGATGCAGTTTTTAAAGCTGTGTACATCCGTAAGGTAGCACCACTGTTAATTAAGGCAACTTTGGTAGGATGGTATTGCGAAAGAGAAGGATTGAACTTATCAAAATGAACAGAGGCAGAATCAATGTTAGCATCAGCATCCATTCCCGTTACTGCATCCCGGTAAGACAAACGAACCGTTTTCATTGAAATATTATCCAGTCGCATTTCCATTGAACTTGTGGTAGTATCAACAGGAGCGGCGGGATCTGAACTGGCAAATGCATCAACTATAAACTGGAAGTTAAAGATTGTATCAGGAAGCGTACGATGAATATTTGCTGTAATTCCTTCCAGTTCAATCTTGTTGATCCCAACATTACCTTTAATAAGACTGTACATATCCATATCGACGTACAATCTTTTACCGGATATCAGTGTATCGCCTTTTTGATCAGCAAAAAACACACCTTCCAATAAAATCCAGTCGGGTACATCGAAACGTACTTTTTCTATATTAACCTTGGTTTTGAGCTTTTTTCTCAAATATGAATTGGCTTGATCAGTAAGAAAGTTTTGACCTGTCGGAGTTTGTATTCCCCATATCAGCACCCCGATCAATATTAATATTGTCAGGATAATTATTGCCATTACTTTCAGTACTTTTTTCATTATAAGCAATTTACAGTCTCATTCAGCTGTTAAAAAACCTGGATAGTTACGTTTTTATGACGATTAACTATCCAGGAATGTATTTTATTATTATGATTTATCAAAAAACTATCGCTTAAACAACTCCTGGTTCAACGTATCATTAATTGATACTGCAGAAGTAATTGTAACCGGTTTTTTATCTACACTATTTGTTTCTACTAATTTACCAGGGTAAAGAATTCCGTAGGCAGATTTCGTATAATTCGAAAGATCAGTGATTGTTTCTACACCCGCAGCAGTTTCTTTTTGACGAACCAATAATCCACTGTTAGCATCAAAGTATAAATTATATTTCTTTCCTTTTCCCTGCATTTCTACCTGATTTACCTGCACTCCGTTCAAAGTTTCTGTTCCAACAGTTGTTGCAATAAAACCACGGTTCTGATAATCAATAAAAGGGGCGAGATTATCGTAAATTTCATAACGCATGTTTTCCTGTTCTGCCTGGCTTAAATCTTTCACATCCATTTTATTGCCAATCGGGACTTTTATCCAGCCTTCGTTTCCTTTTACAGTATAAACAAAACTCCTTTTCATGATCGTTTTGGATTTATAAATAGACTGATCAGGAACAGAGATTGAAATACTGGCGTCATAAGGAGCAGCAGAAGCTGCTGCATAACTACGTTTTAGATTGTAAAATTTAACAGCAGTCCATAAATTTTTTCCTCCCGTAGCTTTATAATAATTAGCAAATATTGAGTCTGCCGGTAATTTTTGAGCAAAAGTGAATGTATGTGTTAAAATTAAGGCAAATGATATTACTAGGATCTTTTTCATGTTAACTGGATTTTTTAATTGTACAATAATAATACGAAGAACTTCACTGGAAGTAATTCTTTTTATTGTTTTTTAGATTCGCATTATCATACAAGGTTTAAAATCAAGGTTAACATTAACTTTTGTTAACGTATAACTGAGTCTAGCAAAAATTATTCCAAAAATTGATTTTCCAACTATTTCGATCAAAAACCAGCTGAATTATTTAATAGTTTACTTGATCCTTTTATACGCGCAAACGAATCTGCATGTTGCAGATTCGTTTGTGGTAAAGAACAAATAAGGACTTAATTGCAGTTAAAAGGGAATTGTTTTATAAAATAATATAAATAAACTCAGGCGTCATCGCCTCCGCTTGCTGAAATTTTACCGAAGCGATAATTGAATGTCAGGTTTACCAAACGATTAGTTTGATGCCAAACTGAGTTTTGGGAATAGGTAGCAGTACTCAGCTCACTTTTATAAGATCTTGACAAAAATATATCCTGAATATTGAAAGATACTGTGGCTTTTTTTGCCAGCAAATCTTTTCTAATACCCATGTTGGCGATAAAAACACCTTGACGTGATCCCTGTGCAATCGCTCTCGGGCCTTCATAATTTACATAAGCAGATGCCCGGAAGTCGAGCGGTAAAGTTATAAAAGCATTTAAATTTCCTGAATAACTCCATGTCCGGTTATCAATTTGCGCCATTTCAGAGACTACTTCACTTCTGAAAAAACGACCACTTCCATTGATTTTTAATACCTCCCAAATTGTTTTTGAAAAATCAGTTTCCAAACCATAAGACATTTCACGACCCACATTTCCGTAACGGGTAAGCGAAACACCAGCTTCATCA
>Ga0247739_10000942_pt1 | contig 10448 bp, 6 predicted proteins | sample UWRJL058202B2_FD_180943 | JGI IMG/M metagenome (GOLD analysis project Ga0247739, IMG submission 180943) | Plant litter microbial communities from Arlington Agricultural Research Station in Wisconsin, United States - UWRJ-L058-202B-2 | ecosystem: Environmental > Terrestrial > Plant litter >... | reverse complement strand
CTTACTCGAGACATGAATCGAGATTTATGGAGTCACCTTTGACATGAGTGAAATGTTTAAGAGGTGCTGCGGTTATGAAACTCTCCATCTTAAATAACCTGCATCGATAATAGTCTCAACTGACACTACATTAGATTATTTACTAAGAATGATGATGGCAGTTACGCAGCTCATTATTTTTTACATATTATTTTTTTATCCGACTATTTACATATTACATTTACATTTTCTACCTAACAGTCGTGTGAAGATTCTCAGGAGAATAGTCTAGCCAGCCTGGTACAAAAACGGTCCGGCAAATACGTGAGGGTTGATCAAGCTCAAGTTGAATGCTGTGTAAGGCAGCATAGCGTCAGTCAGTGCGATGAACATAGTTCCATTGATGGCTGGATCTCCCTCGTAGGTGGCAACGTCGGGTTGAATCGTTTGCCCGTAGTTCATTCCATTGGCGACCGAGATGTTGGTGATTTCCGAATAAGTGACGTTGAGTTGCGAGACCCAGACGACATATTTGGCACAACTAGCGCTGGTTGAGGTGACATATGAGTTGTTTGGCCCAACTGCGAGTCCAGGATTCTCCCATTCAAGGAGGACCTTGCGACCAGGGAATGAGAGAGGAATAGATCGGTTCTGGGAGATGGAGGCAGTGCACGAGAAGCCCTCAGTGGAGTTATATAGACAAGACTCGTCTTGTGGAACATCCTTTGATGGAGCTGCTGGGCCCCAGCCAGTGGTTTCGTTCAAGCCAGTTTGGCTAGCATTCCACCTCGCGCTGTTTGGCTGATTTATGACCTTGAGGCCGGGAAAGTTTTGCCATACGAGTCGCTTGGTATTAGAAGGACAGCTTGAGATATATGGCGCGAGAAGAGTCCAGGCCCATGATTGGGGAATACCTGTTTCGAACCAGACTGGCATTGGGAATAGCCCGGAGAATTGACGGAAGATCAATTGCTGACGAGCCTCAGTTGCGATCGATTGATCGAGAAGTTGTGCAACTTCACGGGAATCAAGATGTGCTTGGAAACCAAAAACCCCCGATTCACCAAATCTCGTGAGCTTTTGGGTGAAGTCGAAAGCTTCATGGACAGTAGTGAATGGGTAGTTATAGGCGCATTGGGGACTAGTTGTTGTTCGTTAGCTAGGCATTTGAGGTGAGTTTGGAGTTGAAGCTTACGTAGCACCTCCTGGTCCACCTAACAGATTAGAGAGGAGAGTAGCATGGCCGACCTCTTGATCAGCCATAAATTCGATTAAGAACCGATCGCTAGCAGTCAAACCAGCCGCAGTGAACTCCTCCTCCGAGAAAGTGGCGAGAATATAATGGAATAGATCAAGCTCAATCCATTCCTGGTAAAGACCAAGAAGGATAGATTGGTAGTCGAAGTCAGACTGAACTCTGTAAACAGGCTCGGTACCGTTGGTTCCCAAACCACCAGCTGGGGTAAATGGAATTGGTTGCTGGTTGTTCAACTCTCCATTGGGGTTGTAGATGAGAGCCGTTGGGTTCGGTGGTAGCATGGGGATCGCAGTGCCAACGGGTGAGTTGCTAATGGCGCCGACAGTGGTTGGTGTTCCAGTATATGGCCCGTGACTGCTAGCTCCGGTGAAACTGCTAACGACGGGTGGGAGGGCATTCGTAGCTCCAGGTATTTCAGCTGCAGGAATACCCGCGTATGAGGCTGCGGATGAGACTGCGGCGCTGTTCACAGTTCCCACTTGATTATACGAGTATGTCCCGTATGGAAAATCTGTGACTGTTGCTTCAGGCTCAAAAGCATAGCCTATAGATGGCGTGCTGAGAGTAGCTGCTGTTGTAGCAGCATCATGTACTTGTCCATCTGTAATCTCGCTAGCTACTGGAATAGCAGCGCTGGTGGCAACGAAGCCAGCAATGATACTTATAAGAAGCATGTTGGAGCCGTTTTTTTGAGTGATTTTTTGGGGGGATCTAGTGAAGAAACATTGCTCTTATACTAGATATCAGACTCAATGTGACAAGGCAAGAAGCATGACGATAATGATTTCTGACAGGTGGGTACATAATCATTACTCAATCCTATGCCTGTAGCTCATACAGAGCTCCCACGGTAAGCCTGTCTAGTTCAGTTCAAGTAATGCTTGTTCGCATCTAGATCGGTGGATGCATGGAGAGGTCTGTCGATATCGTGTATACTATAGGGCAAATATGCACTATATATGACTGGGATGTTCAGAATGGTACAATTAGTGGGGCTTGTAGTCTTGAGGTAATGATTTGAAAGAACTTAATCTCTACCTGTCGCTGTTCAACGCCATCTATCATATAATGCAGCAAGGCGGGCTTGTTACTGAAAATCAGGATGGACCGAGGTTAACAGCCCAAAACTCCACTAAGACTTCCTTAAATCAACAATAAAGAATGAAATAAACTTCGAGATGTCTATTGAGGTGTTTCTGCACTGGTTGAGCCTCTTTGACTTCCCCAAATATCGGTTGAAGAGCAATGAGCACAGGAGCCAAATATAACTAATGGGTGGTATCTCCCCCTGCTTGATAATAAATGAACGATTGTATGAGTACAATTACTACTATTAAACGTCACCGGAGCTTTTCTCCGGTAGGTGTAGCTAAGACGACCCTGACCTGTTAATATTGCTGAGTTGATCATTGCGGAGCAGTCCATTGGAAAGAAATATCGCTGGTTTTACAAGGATTATAGAATGTACAGGCAATCTACCGAGTGATATGTCGAATGCCGCAAAGTCATGACGTGAATGAAAACCAGAATGTTGACGTCTGGAAAAAATCGCTACCATGGTTCGCCTAAGCGAGCTTCCGTTAGCCGAGAGGTTGTACATGATACTTAGCAGTAGAAAAATAATACACGGGCCTCTATACGCTTTAGTATTACCTATCAATTCTATCATACACCATTTACGGAGTACAAATCTTGCCAATATGTCACGTAGTTTCTCAACTATATCATGCCATTCAGGAGTACAGATATTCCCCGTAACTCATGCTATTAAGTTCTATTCTTCAAGATCCTTTCTGAACAAAGGCCAGAAAACCACACAAAATTGCATCACCGTAGATCCTAATACTCTCAGATAATTTCATTGATATGTTAGGTAGTAAGATAATCGGTTTTCTCAATCGAAATTGTGAAAAATGGTGGCAAAATTCACCAGCTCGGAGTATAATCTAACCTTCCATTCCATTTCAGCCTATATAACCCTCTAGATTTAGACCTGTTGGGAAGCAAACTGTAAATGGCGAAAGATTTTCGGACTCTATACCTGCCTGCTTCCAGGGAAAGCTAATCACGGATGGTTCTGTCGCATGGCAACTTACCCAATATCGAAAATATCTGCGAGATCAATTCTGTAGTAACTCGCCAATGGGTGCTGGTCATACTAAGCTGTGTGAATATGAACGGAACACAAGTAGTTCAATAATGAAAATATGAACAGGATTTGCTGCAGTATTGTTGACAAGGTTGTTTCGGTTTGGCGATCTTCTTTGCAGATACTTTAGCCGGAGTTGGCATGGGAACATGGGTTCTATGACATGACTATGAAAGAAACATTATGTTCAAATCTCTGCTCTGAGCTTGGTGGAAGGAAGAATTGGAGGAGGTATAGACAATGCTACTTTTGAGTGGGGACAAAGGCAATAGAGTTTAGCGAGGTCTCAGGGGGTGCCAAGGTCTGAAGTGAGGAATTGGAAGTAGATTTGAGCACCCTGAAAGCTAAGCTGAGACCACCTTATATTAGTTACTCCATGAAAACCTGACATTATTCATAGACTTCAAGTTCTATTCGAAAGGGGTGTTCCTCATTTATTCAGGATTAGATAGCCTGGTTGAATTTGAGAATGAGCAGGCAATCAAGTTTGGAAAATTTCCTTACCATGGCAAATAATCACCCTCATTATGTACTTCTAAGTTTCTGAGCAGTAGTGAGCATCCACTTGACATCTTCCGAGTTTTAGACATGCGAAATTATTCGTTTGCATGTATTGGCTGTGGGAGTGTAGAAGAAAAGTGCCGACGCAGAAAACAGTGCAGCATTCTAAACATATAGAAATCCAACTTCCTGCGGTATAAGGTACTACGGAGTATAGTAAAGTTTATCGGAGTAACTGGATGGTTGCTGGAGAAAAGCACTTGCACCGTCTGTGTTTTGCAAATGGACTCTCGAGGACCTCATCATAATGAATTCAAGGAGCGCTTTTCCACTCTAAAATCTCTTAGTTTTGATTGTATTCGGATCAAGATTAAATTTTCCTGCTTTTCCATTTTTTCCAACCTGCATATGTTGATTAAATTCGTCTTTGTATGGGATGGTCAGGTGACGAAACTATGCTAGCTCCCTAACTTGCTGCAGGAACAAGCCACGTTCCCTCCCCCCTTCCAAACTCTTCCTGCAAGCCAGTTTCAGAATATATTGAAAGGATAACGCGTCTCATGCGGACTAGTAATTTGTAACATGTCAAATTCACCATCACTTCACTTTTCCCACCAATTTGCTATCAGTTGCGGTACAGTGACAGTGGACCTCAGAGCTCGTAAAGTTCTCACTATATTATGCCCCAAAAATGGGGAGTATATGCTTCCTAAGGGTCGAAAGGATGTTGGGGAACCACTAGAAGCAACAGCAATGCGCGAGACATATGAAGAAACTGGTCTGAGATGCAAACTTCTACCTCACTCGCTTCCCAGCCTTGCGACGGCACCGATAAATCAAGATGGAGTAACGAGCATCAGCAAACAAACCTCAGAGCCATTCGCAGTCAATCAACGGGTCACGGTGGATGGAACGTTGAAAATCATCTTCTGGTATTTGGCGATGGCGGACTCGACAGCTGTGAAGGCGGAAGACACACAGATGGAGGGAGAGGATTTTGAGACTTTGTGGATAGATGAAGGGAAAGTCATTGGCACTTTGACATTCAAAGAAGACCAAGCTATTGCTAATAGAGTAATTGAGGAGGTGTTTAGGAAAGGATTGGAAGAATCAAAGTAAGCTAGAGACTAAAGTTTTGTAGCGTTAGCAACATTACTTGGAAGCGAAGCGTCTCTGTATCTCCCATCAAATTGATAAGTCTCGGCCTCTTCAAAAGTGCAATATATGCGCAGCTTTTCTGATTATTTTGGCATCAAAAGTTTGTGTAATCAAAACGGCGGAGTAAGATTTAACAGGCCATGTAGAAGGTTCCTAGCAACCTACAATCTTGATGCTGCAATCTATAATGATCCAACAGTAGGGGTTGTCAAAGTATGTGACTAATAACTATTTAAAATGGAGTATATTGGATCAACTTCCAGTAATACATTTATCAGGCTTTTAAAGAAGTTGAAGCAGAGCAACTAAGCTGCCTTCCTTAGCCAGTTTGAATAGCTCCATACCGAGAATAGCTGCGCTTTGAAGACATCCGAGGAGTCAATCGTGACCGTGGGATACCTTTATCGCACTCAATTTTCGCCCCGTAGCAATAAGTCAGACTAAGTAGAGTACCTTCGAGCTCTTCTATGAGTAACAGATGTACAGTATCAGCTAGTAGATATTGTCATTATCATCTAGGTAATACTTTGGATGGTACAATACCAGTCCGCGGTAGTCTTCTCTCTCTCTTCAATACAAGTAGATCTTAAGGCAAGTTAAATAAAAAGTTTGATGGCATTTCATCCCCACGTAGTATCTCAGTTGGATCTCATGTCTAGCTTTGTTTTCTTGATCTCATTTAGCAGATATTAATGAATAATTTCTCTCAGAGCAGCCTCCAGCTTACTTTCACTGCGTGAGTATTTATCTTGAAAACAGCTCCAATACATATATTTACTAACATTGTCATGTGGTTTTCATCCGATCGTGGGGAAATGGGTTTATGTTAAAGTTGAATCCAATTTTCTCTAATGACTGTCAGTCAAGTATTCTTCAACTCGGTTGGTTGAAGGCCATTAGATGTTATGACACTTTCACATCGTCTACAGCAGATGTATCAATTGCGACATCAAGGCATTCACATAGACTTTATGGCCTGGACCACTAGTAAGTTCAATACCAGAACATCATGTACTTAACTCATACATCAATACGATTCCAGAGGGCCACTCAAACTACAAACTCACATACAAAACTAGACAGAATATCTTCACGATTATACAATTTCCTGATTCCAGAACAATCAACCCCATAAATATTCAAGAGCATATAATTCATTGCAGACCATGGCATATTCGTACAGTACATGATTACTCCCAATCATTTGTGTCCAAATCATTTCATCAAATCGTTTTTCCCATGCGTAAAGTAAAAAGAATTAGCTAATGCTAGTTTTCCACTGCGCATTGAAAAAACTTTCTCTATCTCAAACAAAAAAGACAGACCGGTCCATATACAAGCAAGGTCGCGCGGCACCAGGCTTCATCGAATGGGAGATATAGAGAAAGAAGAGAATTTGGCTAGTTATTTTTGACGCTGTGTCAGTTTCCAAATGGAAATAACTGCCCTAACCGACGAAAGTAGTTGCTATAATCCTTGCATATCCTGGAGTATTTCTCCAAGTCTAAATAATCCTACTGCCAATTCACAATATAATTACGCAAGTTTGCCTTCCGCCTTGGCTTCTGCATGGTGTGTTAGCTCTCGTACTTCGGTAGACAACCTGGGAACTTACCCTTGACTTGTTCAAAGACCTTCAACATCTTTCTTCGTGCTCCCAGAGCATTAACACCTCTAGCCTCCAAAGCTGCCTCATCGAGTTCCACGAGCTCCGTCCAGTTCATGTCCTTCAGGTTGTCCGTGTACTTGTGAAGTCTCAGACTTCTCAGCCAGCTGGGGATATCCTGGAGCAAGCTTGGGTCAGTTGGATCCTCAGGTGGCTTCGAGCTTCCTCGGCGACCACGTGGCGAGCGACCTCTGTTCATCTCACTATGATCGGACAAATAACCCTCATGTTGGCCGAGCCCACCGAACTGACCAAGATTCAACTGTCCCATTCCCCCGTTGTTAAGTAGTGGGGATTGACCTCCATATGCGTTCAGGAAACCGTTGTTCTGGGGAGATGTGAACCCCATTTGTCCAAAGGTTCCTCCTCCTTGCATGGCCAAACCTGGAGAACTGGGACGGGAATTGCGACCACCAAATCGAGCATTATTCTGCTGGGCTTGCATATGGATAACTTGATCTCTGCTCAAAACCTGACCATGTTCATTGATCATCACAACGTTAGCTCCAGGAATATTTGGTGCAAGACCTGGAGAAAGTGGTCCTTGGCCTCCATCATTTGATCTCGCGCGTCGGTATTTTCGTACATCATCTAGGGCGAATCGATTATTTACAGTTGAGAGAGCTGCGAGCTTCATAGCGGTTGCGTTTGCGACCATATCTGCCTGAGAGTTGCTACTTTGAGTATTGAAATTTGCAACCATTGGGGTATTGACCATAGAAGCCCAAGATCCATTCCCAGCATATGGAGATAACATGGGCAAATCAGAACCTTGATTTTCTGGTGTGACAAGAGTAGTATTTTGTAGATTATTTCCCTGAGCCAAAGGTGACCGGAGCCCAGCGGATGGTGGGGGTTGCATAAATTGGCCCATAGGCGCTTGTCCGGAGGAAGATTTTGGTCGAGAGTTTTGATCATTGCTACGAGATCCCCAGGGTGAAGCTGGTACTTGGTTGTTATTATCAGATCCATCAGCTGGCGCAGTGATGGTTGGGGCAGCAAGCGAATTTCGAGTTACATCATAAGCAGCACTGTTTCTGTTGGAAGATGGTGGGTTCCCGGTTTGTTGAGTAAATTTGGCCTTCTCGGTAGCAATTGCAGCTGCAGCATCAGGGAACATGGCATTAATGGTAGATGGATCTAGCCCAGAGTGTCTTTTCGTTCCAGGTGTTCCGGGAGGTCGAGTCAATGAATTTCTAGAGCCTTCAACATTAAGCTTACCCATAGCATCGCTGAGACGGTTTGACATAGGATCTGTTGTATAAGTTAGATACTGTCCAAATAGGTGCATTGTACGGAAACGTACCTTTGTCAAAGTTTGCGGGAGACAATACACCAGACATCGGATGATTCTTTCCCATTTGCTGAAGAATTTGAATAAAAAATCTGATTTGGACCTGAGTTGTCTGCTGAAGAAGAGCATATAAAGCAGCTGTACGCTCAGCCTCGCTCAATACTCTGAACCATTGCTCAATAGCACTCAGTTCATCCTTAAAGTCCTGATCAAGTGTGGCAGCTGCCATCTCTTCCAAAGTAGATTCATACTGATCGATATCAGCTATCCACTGTTGAGCGACTTTATCAGAAGCATCGTTCTCTGCACCACCTTGTCCTTGGCCCTGTTGTGTACCATAGAAGTCCGAAGCAGGTCGAATTCGATTTGTATTGCCAGGTGCATTCGAGAAAGCTGCCATATCTGCGGAGGCCCGAAGATGATGACCAGAGCCAACGGCACGAGAAGACGGAGGACGAAGGGAGGATATGTTTTCGACCGGAGTGCTATTTCGATTGCCAAGAGCAGACATGTTGTTCAACATGGTATGAAGCTTAGAATAGGTTTGTTGAGGAGGATTTCCAAAAGACGAGGGAGGGACCTAGAAATCTGAAACGTGGGTTCAGATCTGCTCTAGTACTGTCGCAGGTCAATGCACCTGTCGAGAGTTCGAGAAAGATTAACGGATTGCTACCCACTACTAACTCTGCGAGAGAGACGAAGAGTGTTTCAAGGCAGATGAGAGGGCCCGTTAATGCCGTCCGAAGTTTTGGATGGGATAAATTCAGACGAGTGTGATTTGTCTTTCGGAGTATTTTGTCGATGCCCAAGAAGTCGTAGCGACCGTGTATAAAATCTACAAGCTAGGCGAGCCAAACGATTCTCCTTGCAGTTCAACTGGCCTCAAAAGGAGAGTAATAACTCAGTCTGCAACAAAGCTGAAATGTTAGCACTAGGGCTGAGGAGAAAGGTGAATGCGAGTTCGCCTTGCGCTGTATAATGAATCAGGCAGGCTAGTGGGGTCAAGCAAATAATTAACTCACAACACACTAAAGACGACCAGCGATGAGACTTGGATAACAAGAGGGAGCTGTCTGCTGTATTGTTGGTTGTTAGAATATTGGGATTGTGAAACAAAAGACTCGTCCTCAAATAGGGCTCTCGGAAGTAAGCGCCGACGGTGAACCGAGTGGAGATCCAACGCGACAAAGAAATCAAGGCACGACAATAAGTTGGGACGACTTGTCTAACTGTTACAGATACAAGCATTGGCGTTTGATTTCTTAACAGTATGTATTCTCAGCCCTTGATAACGTTTTTTTTTTAATAACGTTTGCTTCTCATTCTATAATTATTTGTTCTTAATGACATCTTGGAAGTTGCAGCATATCTCATTAATCTTTAATATGCTAAGTTAGGTCTATTGAATGAAGTATTACGAAAAGCAGAAAGAAATAAAGAGAGAATTTAGCCACTTGTTCAGTAGCTTTTCCATACATCCCCAAATATAAACCCACCAACCCATTTACCATCCCAACTGTAGACCAATCCTTTTCAACTAGTAATAAATGTGAACCCAATCTTCATGCACCATAGACTCATAGAGCGTTGAGTAAAGGTGCTTGGTAATGAAGGGGCCTGGAGTTTGATCTTGGCACGAAGATATAAACCTTCAGCTGATGAGCATAGAAAGTGGCTCGTAAAGCTGTACACACAAATGCCTGTGTTTTGAAACATCACATACATCACCTACCCACCTGTATAATATATCGAAATTGCGAGCGAAATGTTGCGAAATTGGTTTTGGTCGTGTAGATTGGAATACCTTGAACTATTGTTCTAAGCCCCAACCCCGTTGAAGAAGTCGATATGTCCTCATTTCGCCCCTACAATGCAAGCCAATGCAGCAATCACAACCATATCCCATGAGAAAGAAACCTTCATCGCCATCCTCATGCCGACTCCCGCTTGCCCTCCTTAAATTCCTTCTGTGAGCCGCCTTGTTAGCAATCCCCCCTGCACCATTGAAGAGGAGGTTTACGAACCAGAGCCTTGGTTGTACCGTGGAGTGCGTGTCTGTGATTTCTGCGGAACTTGGGGTCGGTACCCTTCAACGATGGGTATCTCGAGGTCTTTGGTCTCTTGATACTGTGTTTTGAAAACGTTAGCACTCCTCTCATTCCTGGCGCACTCTGCTTCGCAGCTTCCCAATCAATCAATCCCATCAATTTCCACCCTGCGAAACCAGTACGGAAGTTATAAGAGATGTTCGTACCCGTTGCGGTGAGCCTTCTTCGACCTGTAGAGCTTTGAGTCAGTAAATTGTCTTTCATCGTACCGTTTCTTGGCCAGGGGTGCAGTATAATCTGCAAATTTTGGACTCACTGATTATGTTGACTGGAATTCTTGGACTTCGCCATTGCGACGGTTCTCGAGTTGTATACTGGAGATCGTGGTGTTTTTG
>Ga0247739_10000941_pt1 | contig 10461 bp, 9 predicted proteins | sample UWRJL058202B2_FD_180943 | JGI IMG/M metagenome (GOLD analysis project Ga0247739, IMG submission 180943) | Plant litter microbial communities from Arlington Agricultural Research Station in Wisconsin, United States - UWRJ-L058-202B-2 | ecosystem: Environmental > Terrestrial > Plant litter >... | reverse complement strand
CTTTCATTTAATATAATTGAAAAATGGATGTTTGGTGCCTGATGCTTGCTTGTATTCGATGCTTTTTTTCAATGAGATGTTCAAGGCCCAGACTAGTGCTGCAACATGTTGTGGGCATAATGTATACCCAAGCCGTAAGCACCACCGAAGCGTTTCATAAGCCCTGTTACCGCTTCGTATGTGTCTTGCCTTGCCCAATCGCGTTGCAATTCCAAAAGGTATTGTATCGATGTCATTGGCTTTACGCCCGCTTGTACCATTCGTTGCATGGCACGCTCGTGGGCCTCGTTGCTCACGTCCCCACAGGCATCTGCGATCACATATACTTCATAACCGTCCGCAATGGCCGAAAGTGCGGGATCAACGATACAGATGCTCGTCCACAGGCCAGCCATCACCACTTTTTGTTTTTCTGTTTTGATGATGGCGGTATACGCTGCCTCGTCTTCCCATGCATTCATCGTAGTTCGATCTATATACCCGGAAGTAGCTTTTGGATAGAACTCCTCTATTTCTGGAAATACAGGCCCACTGAAAACATTTTCATTGACGGTGGTCACGATAGCGGGTACCTTAAAAATTTTGGTGGCACCCGCTACAATGGCTGCATTTACACGTAGTTCGCTAAGCGAGATGTTCTTTACCGGAAACCCCATTTGACCTTCATAATCGATCATGATCGTTACATGATTGGTCGGGGTCAATAAATCCAAGGATGCTTTACCTGCATTGTTTGTGCTACCCAGAGTCTGTTGCATATGAATGATTTTTAATAGACACAAAACTATTTGCTGGTACAAGCAATGTCAATGCACGTTTCCTTAATAATCTTGTATGTATGATATATTATAGAAGTGGTTTTATATGCGGGTATCATCAGGGGCAAAACAATTGCATAGTCAAATCGAATTTAAAATTGTATATGATATTATTTGGTGCAATCAATTTGTATTTAAATGGAAATAGACATCAGAATACAAGATTTGAATATGGGCTGCGGTACAGCTGTAGATTAATTTCGTTTTCTTATTCGTGGCGATGATTGTATTATTACTTTATATAAATAGTATTTCATGATAAATATTGTTATCATAGGTGGCGGGTTTGCAGGTATCAATCTGGCCAAACATTTAAAAGATAAGAAAGGTATCCAGATCACGCTTGTTGATAGAAATAACTATAATTTTTTTCCTCCACTGTTATATCAAGTTGCCACCGGGTTTTTGGAACCATCCAATATTTGTTTTCCCTACAGGAAATTGTTTCGGGGCGCAACCAATATCCGTTTTCAGATGGGAGAATTCCTACGGGTGATACCCATCGAAAACAAGGTCGTTCTTTCAACAGGTGAATTGTTCTACGACCATCTTGTTTTTGCCACCGGGGCGCAAACCAATTATTTTGGTATGGAAAACGTGCGGAAAAATTCCCTACCCATGAAAACCGTGAATGATGCATTGGAACTACGGAACCATTTCTTGCAGACGCTGGAACAAGCTTGTATGGCAAAGGATGAAGCGGAACGTCGCAAATTGCTGACCATCGTGATTGCCGGTGCAGGCCCCACTGGTGTAGAGGTTTCGGGCATGCTGGCAGACATGAAAAAACATGTGATACCCAAGGATTATCCGGAAATACATGCCAAAGGATATGAATCACATATATATGTTGTGGATGGGGGTGCAGCGGTGCTAGGCCCTATGAGCAAGGCGTCGCAAGCATATACGCATGGTGCATTGGCCAAAATGGGGGTAGAGGTAAAGCTAAACTGTCAAGTGAAAGATTTCGTGGATGGCACAGTAAGTTTTACCAACGGAGAAACCATCGATACCAAAACCCTGGTTTGGGCCGCCGGTGTATCAGCATCTGTTTTAAATGGATTGCCACCGGAATGTTACGGCCGGGGAAAGAGATTGATTGTAGATGAAGTGAACCGGATCCAAGACTTTTCAAATATATATGCCATAGGGGATACTTGTTTACAAACCAGTGATACGAAATTTCCCAGTGGACATCCGCAACTTGCGCAGGTGGCCATTCAGCAAGGAAATAATTTAGCAATGAACTTTATATTGATGAAAAATGGAATGGTTTTAAAGGCTTTCAATTACTGGGACAAAGGTTCCATGGCAATCATCGGCCGCAATAAAGCCGTGGTGGATTTACCAAAGCCCGAACTTCATCTAAAAGGTTTCATTGCTTGGTTCATGTGGATTTTTGTTCATTTGATGTCGTTGGTCAATTATAGAAACCGCATCAAAACATTTTATAATTGGGCAGGCGCTTATTTCACCAAAGACCAGTCGTTGCGATTTATTCTCAGGCCGTCAAAAAAAGAAACAGCAAGTAGCGCAGAATAAAGATTCGGTTTGAAAGAGTGGAGATTTAATTATTTCAAGAATCAATTTGTACAACTATTTGAATTATCCAGACATTGCCTCAACTGAAATCAAATAATAATTTTGACAAAGAAATAAATTAAAAATATCCTTTCCTGTACGCTGTTATTTCCTTTTCATATTTCCTTTTTTTCAACCAATAAATCTTAACATGAACAAGCAAAATCTATTTATCAGATCTAGGACGATAATTATTGTCCTATTTATTATCGCAACAACAAACTTATTGTGTATGGGTAAAACAATTGCCCAAACTGCTGTAAAAAACGTGGTATTGGTACACGGTGCTTTTGCCGATGGTTCCGGTTGGGAGGGCGTTTATAATATATTAAAATCGAAAGGATATAATGTGAGTGTGGTCGGCAATCCCAACACCGGTTTTGCAGAAGATGTGGCTGCGGTGAAGCTGGTTCTTGCAAGGCAAAATGGCCCGGCGATATTGGTTGGGCATTCTTACGGTGGCGCCATCATCACCGAAGCGGGCAATGAGCCAAATGTTGCAGGATTGGTCTACGTATCCGCATTTGTGCCTGATGCCGGAGAGTCGTTGCTCAAGTTGCTACAATCCGGCCCGCCTGCACCCAACTCTGGCATTTTGCCCCCAAAAGATGGCTTTGTTTGGTATGATAGCGCCAAATTCCATTCTGGCTTTTGTGCAGACCTCCCAAAGAAAAAAGCAGACTTTATGTATGCGTCCCAAGTGCCTGTATCGGCTTCGGTTTTTGGTGCAACGATCGCCCAAGCTGCATGGAAAACCAAAAAAAGTTGGTATGTGGTAGCTACGGAAGACCAAACCATACCACCAGATGCCGAACGCTTTATGGCAAAACGTGCCAATGCAACGGTCACGGAGATAAAAGGAAGCCATGTGGTCTTTATCTCGCAGCCACAAGCAGTAGCATCGGTTATAGAGGCGGCCGCAAAAGGCTCCGGAAAGTAATGCAATGAATTAAATATAAGTTTTATATCCGCTTCGTTGAGAACAGTAGAAACTACCTACAGCCAACCATTATCTTTTAAAGAACCTGTTATGAAACCGATTTCTCTGTTGACCTTGACCTTGCTTTCTGCACTGGTCGTCCCTTTTAAGGCATTGTCCAGAAATGGAGGTGATTCTACAGCCAAGGTTATCCATTCAAAAACGATCATATTCATTACCGGTGCATTTGTTAGCAATACTTGCTGGGATGAATGGCAGGTTTACTTTAAAAGCAAAGGTTATAATACCATTGCACCGCCTTGGCCTTTCAAAAATGATTCCGCTGCCGAACTAAGGAACAAACGCCCTAACGACACAGGTTTGGCCAAGCTCACGTTGCCGCAAGTAATCGATTATTATGCAGACATCATCCAGAAATGTCCAGAAAAGCCGATACTCATCGGGCATTCATTGGGCGGGTTGATCACGCAGATATTGATCAATAAAGGTTACGGTTCCGCGGGTGTAGCCATACATCCTGCGCCACCCAAGGGTATCCTGCCCTACGAGTTTTCTTCTTTGCGATCGCTACTTCCCGCATTCGGATATTTTACATCGAAAAAGAAAACATATATGATGTCATTCAAGCATTGGCGGTACACATTTACCAATGGAATGCAGGAAGCGGATCAACGTAGCTCCTACGAAAAATTCACCATCCCTGAATCCAAGACCGTAGCCCGGGGTGGGTTGTCAAAGGCTGCCAAAATCGATTTCAAGAAACAGCATGCACCATTGTTGATCACATCTGGCAGCAAGGATCATATATTGCCAGCACATCTCAACAAGCGCAATTACAAGCGGTATAAACAGAATGGCTCCGCTACCGATTACAAAGAATTCAAAGGGCGCAACCATTTTGTACTCGGTCTGCCTACTTGGAAAGAAGATGCCGACTACATATTGGATTGGTTGGATAGAAATTGATACATTAATTTACTAATACATAAATATCATCCCATGAGCGAAACAAAGACAAAAACATTCGATGCCATTTCGGTTCAAACGCAATTCGTGGAATCCAACGGAAGAAAAATTGCCTATCGGTCTATTGGCGAAGGCAGTCCCATTGTTCTCTGTACCCGTTTTAGGGCCAATCTGGATGACTGGGATCCTGCCTTTTTGGATGCACTGGCCAAGTATTATCAAGTAATCATATTCGATCATAGTGGCCTAGGTTCGTCTACCGGCAAGCCACCTGCCAACGTATTGGATTTCGCTACCGATGTAAAGGATCTTGCCAAGGCTTTGAAATTGGAAAAAATTATTGTAGGAGGATGGTCATTGGGCGGTTTTGTAGCACAACTGGTGGTAACGGAATTTCCGGAGCTGGTGACACATTGCATCTTGTTGGGCACCAAACCTCCCGGCGCAAACGAACATGGCATAGAGCAGATCTTCAACGATACCGCTTTTAAACCGAGTTATACCGTGGAGGATGAAACCATCCTTTTCTTTGAACCGACCTCTGCAATAAGTAGGGCCGCTGCACAAAAAAGCCATAATCGTATCGCTGCGAGAACCGAGGGCAAGGATGTACGTATAGGTGAGGCACTATGGGATTCTTACGCAAAATGCATGGAAGATTATATAAAAGACCCTTACAATGCAAGGGAAAAGATCATGTCCACTTCCATCCCTATGTTGGTGATATCTGCCGACCATGAAGTTTGTTTTCCTCCAGAGAACTGGTTTGCGCTCAACCGTAAGTTGCCTACTACCCAACTTATTGTTATCCCGCAAACTGGCCACGGGCCGCAGCACCAATACCCCAAGATGGTAGCCAGGTATATCCATGCTTTTGTAAAAAATTATGATTGATATATTGGTTATTGATAGTATGTGATTATAATATGTTTCAAGCAGTCGTTGTACCCACTCCCGCACAATCCCCTCCATTTTGTTGGAGGGGGTACTACCCTTTTAAAAAAGAATGGTATATTATGATACAAATATTTTATGATGATAATGTAATAAAAAACCAATCATGCGGCTACGAATCGTAAAGCATTCCCCTGCTTACTGGCAGGTAACAATAGATAACCCGCCACTCAACCTGATGGATCCGGAAATGGTGGACGAGCTGGCCTTGTTGACTGACGAACTGGAGCGGGACAAAGACATCAAGGTGGTGGTGTTCGACAGTGCAGATCCCGATTATTTCATGGCGCACATCGACCTGCTACGTGCCGGGGAATTCGACCTGTCGCCCAAAGCTTCTGGGTTATCGGGATGGCCGGATGTAGCAAGGCGGTTCGAGCTGGCTCCATTCGTTACCATCGGTTTGGTGCGTGGCCGTGCCCGCGGCGTTGGTAGCGAATTCTTGCAGGCATTGGATGTGCGTTTTGCCAGTAAGGAAAAAACAAAACTGGCGCAGGTAGAAGTTGGCTGCGGCCTGATACCCGGTGGTGGCGGCCTCGAGCGGCTCCCACGTTTGATTGGGCGTGGCCGTGCATTGGAAGTGATTCTTGGGTCTGATGATTTCGATGCCGATACCGCAGCGCTTTATGGCTGGGTAAACCGTTCGATACCGGATGCTGAACTGGACGGCTTTGTAGACCGTTTTGCCAAGCGCATTGCAAACTTTGAACGGCACGCACTTATCGCAGCAAAACAAACGATCTATAAACGGTTGGGGCTTGCCACTATCGAAGAATTCAAAGAAACGCAAGCTATCTTTTTCCAAGCCATTTCCTTGCCTGGCACGCAAGCCCGGATAAAGGATGTAATGGAACGTGGTTTCCAGCAACCGGGGGATTTCGAACTGGAGATGGGGAAGCATCTTGGCCCACAATAAATATGATTCTTTCGCAATAAGGCAAACTGAAATTATCGAAAGTGATTGCGGTGTGCAAGACTGCCGCTAGTGAACGCTCGCTATTGCAGTTGGGTTATCGCCGAGCTGCACCAGGGATGGAAGGGAAAAGCCCGCAAAGGCCCGCACGGTATTGCTATGCGAAGCTTTGGTTTTAAATCGGGCCTGCGGACTTTGGAATGACAGCCCGCCCGGGTGCCCAAAAACCTTTTAAATCTTGGCTTTTGAAGTATAAACCACATAGATTTTATGGAAAATGGATATGATGTAATAGTAATAGGCTCGGGCCCCGGCGGTTACACAGCTGCGATAAGGTGTGCGCAATTGGGTTATAAAACGGCCATCGTTGAAAAGTACAGCAACCTCGGTGGAACCTGTACCAACGTTGGTTGCATACCCGCCAAAGCGCTGTTGGATAGTACCGAACATTATCACAACGCATTGACCAAATTCGATCATCATGGAATCGGTTTCGATAAGGTGTCACTGGATTTTGGCCGCATGGTTATCAGAAAGGAAAATGTGGTGAAACAAAACGTTTCGGGCCTTAATTATCTGATGCGGAAAAACAAGATCGATGTTGTTTCCGGCCAGGCATCTTTTATCAACCATACACAGATAAACGTCCAATCTTCCGATAAGCCTGCTTTTATATTAACGGGTAAATACTTCATTATAGCAACGGGTTCAAAACCGTCCACCATCAATGGCGTCGTTCCAGATAAAGAACGGATCATCACCTCTACAGAAGCACTTTCATTAACGGAAATGCCAACAAGTATGGCCATTATTGGCGGCGGTGTTATTGGGGTGGAAATGGCATCGGTATTTGCCCGGGCCGGCACAAAAGTTACCGTTATAGAATACGCCGACCAGATCATACCCACCATGGATAGGGAGTTGGGAAAAGAACTAAAGAAAATATTAATAAAAACCGGAATGGATATTTTGGTGGGTCACAAAGTACAATCTGCACAGCGGACTGGAAATGCCGTGACCGTAAAATATCTGGATGCCGATAATATGTCCAAAGAAATATCAGCTGATTATTGTTTGGTAGCCGTGGGCCGAAAGCCTTATACCGATAAACTGGGACTGGAAAATACCAAGATATTATTGGATGAAAAAGGGAGGATACAGACTGACAAGCAACTCCGGACTGGCGAGCCCAATATCTATGCCATCGGCGATGTGATAGATGGGCCTATGCTGGCACATAAGGCAGAAGAGGACGGTGTTTTTGTGGCGGAAACCATCCATGGAATGAAGGCACATCTCGATTATCACCTTATTCCTTCGGTGGTTTACACCTGGCCAGAAGTGGCTTCGGTCGGTTATACAGAGGAGCAGTTGAAGGCTGAAGGCAAAGAATACAGGGTGGGCAAATTCCCATTTATTGCCAGTGGGCGGGCAAGGGCAGCCATGGAAACAGAAGGGTTCGTAAAGATTTTATCCGAGCCGCATTACGGTGAGGTTTTGGGCGCACACATCATTGGCCCACGTGCCGCAGACCTCATTGCCCAGTGTGTTGCAGGTATCCATTACGAAACGACCGATTCGGATCTGAGCAACATGTCCTATGCACATCCAACCTATGCGGAAGCTATCAAGGAGGCATGTTTGATCGCTTCGGGAAAAGGTGCGCTGAACTTGTGATTTTTCGTAATACATACTTTAAAATATACTATATCTACACTATTTAAAATTTCTACCATGCAAAAACTAGTTGAACTCCAAAGAAGTTACTTCAACACCAATGTTACAAAACCTGTGGAATTCCGGGTGGCGCAACTGCAAAAATTCCAAGCGCTGATCGTTGACAATGAGAAACTACTATATGAGGCCATCTACGCCGATTATGGAAAACTGGAATTTGAAACATTCTTGACAGAACTGTACATCGTGTACGACGAACTGAAGACAGCCATCCGTGATGTGAGCAAATGGGCGGAGATCAAACAAGTGGAAACCAACCTGCTGAATGCACCGGCAAAAAGTTATATTATTCCAGAACCGCTGGGCGTAAGCCTGGTGATCGGCCCTTGGAATTATCCCTATCAGCTTTCCCTGGGGCCGGTGGTTGCCGCCATGGCCGCGGGTTGTACCATCATCCTAAAGCCAAGCGAACTTACCATGCATTGCAGTACGCTGCTGGCCAAGTTGATCAACGAAAGTTTTGACCAAGCCTATTTTACCGTGGTGGAGGGCGGCATCCCCGAAACCACTGCGTTGCTGGAGCAGCAGTTCGACATCATATTTTTTACCGGCAGTGTACCGGTCGGCAAGATCGTATATCAAGCAGCCGCCAAATATCTTACCCCTGTAATATTGGAACTCGGGGGCAAAAGTCCCGTAATCGTGATGCCAGATTGCGACCTGGATATAACCGTACAAAGATTGATATGGGCAAAGTTCCTGAATGCCGGCCAAACCTGCATTGCGCCCGATTATGTATATGTACACGAAAGCATGGAGCAAGCATTTTTGGAACGGTTGGCCCAAGAAATAAAGGCAGCGGATTATCAATTGGCGAATGGCAATTTCGTGAACATCATCAATGAACGGAACGCCGCTAGGGTAGCAGGATTGATCGATAAGGACAAAGTATATATTGGTGGAAATTTTGATATAGAAAAAAGATTCATCGAGCCAACGATCCTAGCCAATGTAAATTGGGAAGATAAAGTAATGAAAGAAGAAATATTCGGCCCTTTGTTGCCGGTCATGGTCTTTGATGATCTGGATATGGTGATCGCACAAATAAAAAACCATCCCAAACCATTGTCGCTTTATCTATTTACAAAAGATGAACTGGTAAAAGAGAAAGTGCTGAACGAGGTCTCCTTCGGTGGCGGATGCGTGAACGAAGCCGTGATGCATATCTCGAACGGAGAGCTGCCTTTTGGCGGCGTTGGTGATAGTGGCATCGGCAGTTATCATGGGGAGCCGGGCTTCAAGGCGTTTACACATTACAAAAGCATATTGGACAAGGAATTGGTTACCGATCCACCCATCAAGTATTCTCCACATACGGCTGAAAAACTAGGTATATTGAAGTCGGTCGTGGCCTGATTTAAATAATATATACAGAAATTAGATTTCTATCGAATGAATTAAAACAAGAAAATGAATATACAAGCGGCCGTAATAAACGAACCACACCAAGCTTTTTCTATCGAGAACATCCTGATGGATGATGAACTGCGATCGAATGAAGTGCTGGTGAAGATAGTGGCCACCGGCTTGTGCCACACCGACCTTTCCGTACGTGACCAACACCTGCCTGTAAAACTTCCTGCGGTGCTGGGCCACGAAGGCGCTGGCATTGTGGAACGGATCGGCAGCAATGTAACCAAGGTGAAAATTGGCGATAGCGTGGTGCTTGCGCCTTCCAGTTGCGGTATCTGTAGTTATTGCCTTTCTGGCCATCCATCTTACTGCACCGAACTTTTTGTGTTGAACGCAGCTGGATCGCGGCCGGACGGTACCAATCCTTATCATGGAGAAAATGGCAAGGTTGTAGGTGGTTTCTTTTTCGGCCAATCTTCTTTTGCGACCTACTCCCTTACATCAGAAAACAATGTGGTAAAAGTACCTACCGATGTGCCGTTGGAAATAATGGGCCCTTTGGGATGTGGCCTACAAACCGGGGCCGGTACCGTTTTGAACGTACTTAAACCAGGTGCTGGCGAAAGCATTGCCATTTTTGGCATCGGCCCGGTTGGCTTGGCCGCTTTGATGGCCGCGAAAGCTGCGGGCTGCACCACCATCGTGGCTATCGACATCCACGAAACTCGTCTTTCATTGGCCAAAACGCTAGGGGCCACGCATACCGTAAATAGTGCTGTTGATGTGCCATCCCAATTCATCAACGAGAAAATACTTTTTGGCGGCGTGCATTATTCACTGGATACTACAGGCCGTAGCGATGTGATCAACCAAGCCGTAGGTTCATTGAGAAGTATGGGCAAGTGCGCTATTGTTGGGGTATCCGCATCTACAAAACTCGAAATCGATTATATGTTTTTCAATGGTGGAAAGTCCATCCAATATGTGAACGAGGGCGACAGTATCCCCGATATATTTATTCCACGTTTAATAAACTTATATAAAGCTGGTCTATTTCCATTCGATAAACTGATACGGTTTTATGAACTGGAAAACATCGACCGGGCAGTGGCCGATACAGAAAGTGGCGCTACTTTGAAAGCTGTAATCAAGATGCCCGTTTGGCAATAATCGACTGTCGTAAATCTTGGAATTGTATA
>Ga0247739_10000939_pt1 | contig 10461 bp, 6 predicted proteins | sample UWRJL058202B2_FD_180943 | JGI IMG/M metagenome (GOLD analysis project Ga0247739, IMG submission 180943) | Plant litter microbial communities from Arlington Agricultural Research Station in Wisconsin, United States - UWRJ-L058-202B-2 | ecosystem: Environmental > Terrestrial > Plant litter >... | reverse complement strand
GCAATTTGTGCTATCATGGCATCGTTGGCCAAGGTGCCACTGCCACTTAAAATGAATGCGTCTTTTACTCTCAATGCTTGGCAAAGCATTGTCTTGGTTTCGTTAAATAGTGTGATAAATCTAGCCGACCGATGTGAAATTTCTGGCTTGCTGATTTCGGCTTTAACTTCTGGAGAAATAGTCACAGGCCCTGTCGTTAAGTTCATCATCTTTCGAAGGCGCCTTTTAAATTATTAACGTGAAAATACATCGGTTGATAAGGAACTTCCTTGGTGCCTACCAAATTGCCAAATGCAACTGATCCGATGTTGTTATACAATTCAAGTTCTTTGGTACTGGCTGATATTACACCAAGATCATAGCCCTGCGATATCAAATCGGGAATCAGTTTTTTCAGCATCGCCAAAGCAATGCCTTGTTTACGTTTGTCTTTTTTAACAGCGAAAAGGCGTATTTCTACCAGCCGTTCATGAGGTGGCAAATAGCTATCTAAGTCGGCTATTTTTTTGTCTAAGGAAAAAGGCCGCTCTGCATTATAACAAACCATGCCCACTAGTTCTTCTTCTTCTGTAGCTAGTATATAAGTATTCTTTTCATGAAAGGCATCAATTAATTTTCCATCTTCTTTCTTTTCATGTTGTGGAATTTCGTCGGCGAAGATGGCATGATTCAGTTGGTGGATTTTGTCGAACGCAGCTTGTGTTGCTACCTCTATAGTAATGGGTGTAAGTTTTTCGGGCATTAATATTTTTGATAAAAATAAGGGAGATGAAGTCAAGGAATAGTTAATATCTTATTCGACCTACAAGCAGTCCATAGTTCGCTGCGCTTAGGGCTGAGAGGCACTACTGTGTGTCTTATGCTTTAGTTGGTAGAAAACGAATAGATGAATTATTGTATTCAATTTGATGTTTATTTAAAGGGATACTTTCTTCCCCTCCTGCAACACATCATAAGCTTTCGCCGCCCCACCAAAGTCAATCGAAACAGCGTCGAGTATCACACCGGGGTCCACGCTGTAAATTCGCAAGCGATGATTCCCCTTGCCAAGAAAATCTATCGGGATGGTTCTTTCAGCCCGGTTGCGCAACACGTTTTGTTTCCATTCCTCGCTTCTGCTTGCGGTGCGGAAATCTACTATGCGGATGGGGCCATCGTCTACAGATACGGCGTACCGCATGCTAAAGGCATAATTAAGTGGTTGGGTTGGCACACTAAAAATGGTAACATTCGCTTTGCCAGATGAAATGGTATAAAAATCATATTCAACATAGCTGCTATTGCTGCGTAGCCAATTGGTGTCCCTTAGTACAGCGGTATCTTTTGCTAATACATTGCCAGTTGATAACGATAATGATGAATACCCAAAATCTGGCATGAGCGACCAATCACCAACACCTTTGTCCTGTTTGCGAGTGTAATTGCCTGCATTGATCGATACTCGGCCATTGTTTTCTATAAATGATGTAGGATTGATTGGTTTGGTTAATATGATATTGTTATAATTCACCGCTACTGATATCTGCTTACCGTCGGCCTTGAATAATACCTGTTGCTGAAGCCATGCATCTTTTGGCGCTTTCGTCCAATCGATGGTAACGTAGATGCGGGTTTGCTTGTTGCCAAAGCTAGGAGTCAATTGTCCGCTGGTTTTGGAAAGTTTTATCCAAACGGCTGAAGGAACTGCTTGCCAAGCCACGGCTTTATCAACGCTTAAAAATATATCTATAAAATATTGTTGCTTATTGATGGGGTCAAATGATGGCAGCTTGAACAGGCCATCATCTTTTGGTAAGGTTGAATCCTTCGAAACAAAACCCTCCGGTACAATACCCCAACTGTCGGTGGATGAAATTTTGGTTTCTATCACCGCAGGTGGCAGATATACTGGAAGGTCCCTCGGTTTCATCGACATGATATTCTTCCATTTGCCGTTCACTAATTGATTGTTATAATAGTCCGTTTCCTTTACGATGCTATCATAAGCGGCTTGTGACATCTGTGCATAATCCGCGGCACTTGCTCGGTTTTGTTTGGCATATACATAAGCTTTATCATGATATAGAAATTTCTTGTTCATCAGCGAAGCGCCTACAACCGGATAATATACCAACTCGTAAAAAGCATCATCGTTGGTGGTTGGTATCTGCTTACGGATTTTTTTTACCTGATCCTCCAATGCCTGATAATGGTCGATCCTACGCTGGGCCTCATCGCCATAAGAAAAATGATTGAATTGTGTATAATTCGTTTTTGTAGTGGGTTCCGTCTGGCTCCAGCCCATAAATTCTGGCTTGCGTTTCCAGGCCAAGTCGTAATAGTTCCAAAGTGCATCAGCTATTCCTTTAGACGGTTTTTCACCAAACATACAAGCGGCCCATTGTTGCAGATGCCGGCGTGGATAGCTCCGGTTGTAAAATGAATCTACCCGATAAGCCATATCCATAAAAAGTTGTATATTATATTCTGCGGGTTTGATATCGCCCACATTCAGCACCCAAATATTTTTGGCATTCGTGGCAAAGGCTTTCATCATTTCCTCTCGTATAAGCGATGGGTGCGTTGTGCTCAACCATAAATAATCGTGTGGTCGTCCCCAATAAGAGGCATGATAATACACACCAGCACCGCCGCTTCTTTTGCGTTCTTCATCATTGCTCAAGCGTTGTATATAGCCATAGTTGTCATCGGGCCACATCAGCGTTACATCGTCGGGTACTTTCAATCCGCTGGCATAAATATCCAACACTTCTTTGTAGGGCGTAAATACCTGCGGCACTTTGGTTACATCCTTGTTTATATATTTTTTAAACAGGTTTCGTTGGTCTTCAAAAATTTGTTCTATTACTGGCACTGCATCCTTGCCACCTTTTACGCCCTCGATCGGGCTATCGTGCACACCCCGCATGCCCAAGGAGTAAATGGCATTTACGTGGCTGCTTTCTTTCACCCGATCTTCCCAATATTGCGCTACTTTTTCTTTGTTGGTGAAATAGTTGAAATGGCCCATCGTTTTCTCGTCCCATTCGCCCACATTGTTGCGCAGCATGGGTTCCGCATGCGACGATCCAATTACGATCTGGTACAGCTCGGCCATCTTGGCATTGCCGGGGTAATGAAAAAATGCTTTCGTGCTGGGATGCATGGCCGTCCAGATGAAATTGGCTTTTAGGCGCAACAATAATTCAAATACTTTGGCATATGTTTTTGGGCCGATGTCTTTGGTTTCGGGTTCAAATGTTTTGGCCGCCCACGGCTGCAATCCCCAGTCTTCATCATTGATAAAAATACCCCGATATTTTACGGAAGGTGGTTGGGAGATATAGGCATCTATCTGAAGCGATAACATTTTCTGTTTTGCAGGTTTTACATCTGCCCACCAATACCAGGGCGACACCCCGATTCTTTCAGAAATAGAAAATACACCATAAGCGGTACCTCGTGCATCGCTGCCAGTAATAACCAAAGCCTGATTGATGTTTTTTAAAGGCTTGCTCACTACTTTAAAACCATAGCATTCCCATTTGTCAACCTTACCGATACTTTTGCCGGCAATCATTGTCATCAACGAAGAATGAATGGTGCCAATAACAATCACATTGCCTTTTGCTGTAGTAATATCCGTTGATACCTGCGGTAAATAACCTGTTACCCTTTCTATATCTGCTGCCAATAAATATGCCGCAATAGAATCCAATTTGGTTTCGTCGTTCGCATATACAATGCTGGCTTTTACTTGATCCGTTACAAAATCAAAACGGTTCGTTCGAACGTTGGATACGGCATTTAACTTAACGGGTTTGCCTTTCTGCGAATGGGCATTCCAGCCAAACGAAAAAAACAAAACAATTGATAGCAATCTTTTCATCATATAATTAATGTTGAGGCATTTACAAACGCAAATGAAAACAGGCTCATTTATAAAATATTATTTATTTCTTATTAATGTAACGTCATCAATATAGCAAAATGCATTGGCACTGCCGTCGGCCAAGAAACCAATTTCCACTTCGCCATCTGCTAATGCGATGTTTTCTATCTGGACGGTCGTCCACTGTGTATTTTCCGTAGTTATAGCAAAAGTATATGCAAGCATTTTATCATTGCTGCCAGCATACATTTCAAGCCTTGTAAAGCCAGCGCTGTTCCTCACTTTAGCGGTCAAGGTATATTTATCATTTTCCAATTTTACAAAGGGTGAAGAAGCAATTGTTTGAGATACTTTCCGTTTAAAATTGACCTTATCACTTAGCGCAAGGCTTTTTTCACCGATAACTATTTTCCTGTCGCTCTCACTATTGTTGTGGTTTAAAAATGGCGAACTGGCAGTATCCAGACTGATGGCATTTCCTTCAATAATCGTGGTGTGCCAGCCTGTTATTTCCGACTGCATTGGCTTAACCGGGTTGGGCACGTTTCTGCGGTCGGCTTCAAAACTTCCATTTTTTACATAGTTATTGTCGGCGGCCACATTCCATTTTCCTGTTTTGGCGTTTACATTCCAGGAACCTAGCGAATTAAAGTAGGGCGTTGATCCCTCAAACGAAAGTGGGAACCATTGATTATAACCCAATCCGTTGCCAGCAAAATTTGCCCATCGGTCGCCGCAATAAATAATCGTTTCCTGCTTGCTACCTTTTACGGAACAGAAAAATCCTGTTTGCGTAACATGTGCATAGTCATCGGCGCAGCCGTTCATCACCTTCATTCCATTGTTAGCCACGTAAGGTCCGCGGATATCGTCGGCCACCAAGTAATAAGCCAATGAGGCATCCCATCCGTAAATATTAGACGCACACATATAATATTTTCCGTTGTACTTGAACATGCAATTCCCTTCCCTGCTTTCACCCGCAAAAACCTGCTTACAGTCCAGCAGGTTTACCAGATCATTTTTTACGCCTATCTCAGAAACATATATTTTATTTCGTCCACTTCCATAAGAATAGATCAGGTATGATTTGCCATTGTCTTCGTCGGTGAACACGGTTTGGTCGCCTGTATTGGAAGTGCCAATCATTTCCTTCATGCTTATTTGTTGGTGCCAAGTAAATTGTCCGGTAGGGGAAGTAGCTGTGGTAAATAGCACTTTGTTTCCATGTTGCATCACCATGCAATATTTATTTAATTCTTTTATATAGGCTACGCCCAAACGACCAACCCAGGTTTTGCGATAGTCGGGCTGCTTTTGCAATTCCGCTTTGGTTAGCACATCACCTTCAAACGTCCAATTTACCAAATTAGTGGATGAATAACAGGTCACGGATTCAAACGTAGAGTGTTCCAAGGTTACCGCTGGATTGTTTCGATAGGTATTAGCCTCTGCATAATGAACGCCATACCAGTAATACTTTTTTTCGCCAGTGGCCGAATCTGCAAACCTGAGTATGCCACCCCCTTGGCTATTGATAGGGCGGCCGTCTTTCGTGTTCCAAAACACATCGTTTTTGATGTTCAGGGCTTGCGCTTGCGTGGGTTGGAACAGGCTGGTGCTCACTATAAAAGCTAGCGCCAGCAGTATTATTTGAAGGAAATGGCTAGGCGTTTGTTTAATGGCTTTTCGTTTAGAGATCATAATGAAATACTGGCTAAGAAATGCAAAGGTGGCTAATGACTGTGCGTTATCATTTAATGCATAGGTATACTTCGGTGATTTGGCTAGGCAATCGTTGAACATCGGTATAGATGATTAGGTAAATAAATCTTACTACCCACGAAGCTATCCAATTCAAGTAAATCACCATCCTGTGGTTCCCCGATGAAAAAATAAGAGGCCGTCTAAAAAAAGACGGCCTCAAAAAGGGATGGGTAGTGCTTGTATGCGAACGAAGTGTGCCTTTGCTATACGTTAGTTCTTTCTGGTAACTTTAGAAAAATCTACATAGACATATTTTCCAAAAACGGTTTGTTGTAGTTGCAGTTGATAGCTGCCGCCGTTATAAGTTGCTATGGTTTCAATGGTATGTATCGACGGTTTCCACTTTGATTGGATAGACGATGATGGACTAGTCAGCACTTCCTCTATCACCCTGCCGTCCATTGCGGTGGGCACGGGAATATGGTTGATGGCGAGGATGGTGGGTACAATGTCCACGTTGGAGGTAGGCAAATCGGTGGTGCCGCCTTTTTTAAAACTGGGGCCGTACACCATGAGCCCGATATGCACTTCGTATGGACTCAATCCGCCATGTCCTGCTACGCCTCTGGCATAATTGGTGCCGGCATATCCGTAGGCATTTTTGGTGTCGTCCCAATTGGCATCGGTCAGTATATCGGCGGCACGTTGTGGATGGTTCCAGTGGATGGCTTCAAATGAAACAGTACCGGGAACATGTCCTTTTGTATCGCCTGCTTTGCCTTTAGTAAAGATGCCACCTACCCAAGTTTGCGCCTGCAATGCAGATACGATTTTTTGAATGATGGCCTCATCATGATCCTTCACATAAATGGCACCTTCCACCACTATTACATCTTCAGAATCCTTATCCTTTTTAAAGCCTTCGGCGATAAGGAACTCGGTCAGTCCTTGCTTGCCTGCATGTGTAATAAAACCATGGTCGGTAGAAATAATAATATTAAAAAGACCATCTAGATTCCTCGCTTTCAAGGCATCGATGATCCTACCAAATTCCGTATCCACGGCTTTCAGTGCTTCGATGGCTTTGGGCGAACCGATACCATCGCTATGTGCGGCACCATCCGGATCCGATAGCCAAATGGCACTTACCAACGGGCCATCGGGTTGTAATCCATATTTCAATAACGCATCGGTTACCCATTTGTGTTGGGCAGTGTTGGGCTTGCCACCAGCAGGTATGGGGCCAATGTCATTGATCACTTGTTGGCGAAACGACTCCGGCAAAATCATACCAGGATTAATCGTAGGTCCGCCACTGGCCGTATGGTTCTGCATCAGCGCTTGCCCTGTAGAGCCAGAACTGAAGACCATCATTTTCTTGCCATTGTTTTTCAACACTTCACCCAAAGAAATAGTCGTGAGCAAATGTCCATCCGTAGCCGAATCGATTTTGTTGAGGTCGGCTGCATCGCCGGTATTAAGGCCACCATTGGTTTTTACCTGCGGGAAGAAAACCGTGTTGCCCATCAAGCCATGCGTGCCGGGATAACTACCGGTGGAATAAGAAGACGCATTGACCCTGGTAACCGTTGGAAACACGCTGTGGTGCTGGGTTCCGTAGCAGGCTTTTTGTTTGAAGGCATACAAGTTGGGCATCAATTCTTGCGTAATATAATCTGGCCGCAGACCATCAAAAAATACAATCAGGGTTTTTACTTCTTGTGGCTGTCCTGCTTTCTTGGGTTGTGCGGATGTATGCAAGGCCAGTGCACAGAAAGTGATAAAAGCTAAAATCTTATGGTTTATTCGTTTCATCTATTGGTATAAGTATGTTTATATAATTAATACAATGGCTTGATGGGCTTCACACCCAAAGTGACCGCTACTGGCGTAAATGCATCGATGTCGTTCACCAACACAAAATCGATACCCTGCTCGAACAAAGTTTTAAGTTCACTTGGATCCTGCGACCAGAAGTAATTGATAGCCACATTATTGGCCTTGAGCTTTTGGATGTAGGGCACCAGACTTTCGTTAGCGGCAGGTACCACTAATTGGATGAATTGAGCCTTCATGTCGATGGTGGCTTGCGAATAGACAGCATTGTCTTTCCGGTATTTATTTTCTGCATTGCAAATGAGGATGTTGGGCTGGGCCTGCTTTGCAGCGGCACTAGCCTCTTCGCTACCTGTCAGCATGCTTTGGTGCACCCGCTTTGTTTTGGCAATTACGTTGGCAACAGCTTTACCCAATTCGGCACCGCCCTTTAGGTGACAATTCAGCCAGATATTCCTAGGCATCATGGCCAGCGTTTCTTCCAACGTAGGAACATGGGCGCCTTTGTAAGCAGCGCCTTTTTTGATGCCGGCATCTAGTTTTTGTAGTTGTGCCAAAGTAAGGTTGCTAACGTTGCCCGTGCCATCGGTGGTGCGGTCCACGGAGTCGTCGTGCATAATTACCAACACGCTATCCTTGCTAAAATGGATGTCGAACTCAATCATTTGTACACCTAATTCTATCGCATGCTTAAAAGCAGGAATCGTGTTCTCTGGACGATTATCTGCGCCACCCCTGTGCGCACAAATGCCTTTGGTTGGCATGGTTATTTTTTTCGACTGCGCTTGTATTTGAGTTGCAAAGAAAGAATTTAGTAATAGAAAAATGAATATGTTTTGTTTGATGGGAGAGGGCATGGTGGGGAATTAAAAATTAAAAATTAAAAATTAAAAATTAAAAATTAAAAATTAAAAAGATATACTATGTTTTCGGATATTTATCAGGGGTAATTGCTACGAGGGTTTTAAAACGTTCGAAATTGATGAATGATGCCAAAATTATTTTGGTTATTGCGGAGCTGCACCAGGGATTGAAGGGAAAAGCCCACAGGCGGCGTACGGTGTTCGAATAGCGATAGCTTTGGTTTCACTTCGCCGCCGAGGACTTGGAATGAAAAGCCCGCCCGGGTGCCCAAAGATTTAACCTTGAAGATTGACGCCAAAGCCTTCGACAAGCTCAGGCTGACAATCCTCGGTGAAACTTTTAACTCTTAACTCTCAACTCTTAACTCTCAACTCTCAACTCTTAACTTTCAACTCTCAACTCCTCTCACTTATCCCACCAAACTTTTACATTACTGTTATCACCACCCATGGCGGCAACGGCATTGGCTAAATTGTCGGCGTTGAGAGATTGCAGATAGGTGGGATAAGGGATTCTTGAGGGGAATTTGTTTTCCACCGGTATGCCAGTGCCTCTTGGTAAAACCGGGAAGCCCGTCCTGCGTTTCTCGAACCAAGCTTGGTAATCTACAAAGAAATAAGCATAATACTTTTGCAACATAATTTTTTCTAACTGCGCATCCGTAGTGGCAGTGGCATCGTACAGTACACCTGCTTGTTGCAAGTATCCTGCAGGCATAGCAGCACCCCACTGAATCATGGATGCAGTGATGCCATTTTCATAATGCTGCTTGGGCGTTTTGCCGGTGGCAAAGCCTTTGAGCGCCAATTCTGCTTTCATGAATTCCAGTTCCGCATAGGTCATGATAACGCCTAGTTGCGGCAAAGTTTTAAGACCATCGGCGTAGCTTGAATTTTGGCCCACCACATACTCCAACGTAGTAGGGTAGCCGCTTTGGATGCCTTGGTATACCGCATTGCCACCCACCGTAACCGTGGTGGCCCAAATGGCTCGGCGGGGGTCGCTATCGGCATTCATTTTGCCCAAAAAGAAGGTGGTGAAATAGTTGCCATCCCGCCAATCCACTTGCCTTGCATTGTAGTAAGGATTGTAGTACGGCACCGTTCCGGGATACCTGAAAATGGCTTCATCGGCGTTGGCAGTGAACACAGGGTACTTGGTAGCATCTGCCAAAATTGTATTGATGCTTTGGGTAATATTCAACTCGCCATCTCGTTTGATATTGCGTAGCAGCAAACGCAACTTCAAAGAATTCGTGAACTTTTTCCATTTTTGAATGCCTAGGTTTTTTGTACCAGTTAGTACGTTTGCATTGTACAAAAGGTCGCCACCAAACGTAAGCGCCTTGTTATCATCGTACCAAGTATTGGCCGAATCCAAATCCTTGAATATTTGGGTATAGATATCCTTTTGTTTGTCGAAAGCGGTTTGAAAAACACCGTTGGTGCCTTTCGTAGCTTGGGAGTAAGGGATATCTCCATACAAATCGGTGAGGATAGAATATGCCCAACATTTATACGTGAGGGCGATGGCCTTGTAATTTTTTTCGTTCAGTTTATCTGCCAAATTATAAATATCTTGGATATCGCTCATGTAGGTGTAAAAGCTTGTCCATACACCATCGCCGGGGCTCACGATATACCGATGGAGACCTCCGCCACTTGTGCTTGCCCTTGGCGCATCTACCTGCATCAACTCATGCGTAAAATTTCTGGCTGCGCTGATGCTGGAGTTGGTGATGCGATATTGCAATTGACCCAGCATTACACCCGGCGTTATTTCTTTCGGACGGTTCGGATCGGTATTTAACTCTTGGAAGTTTTTGGTACAAGCAGTGAGGAATAAAATAAAGACAGCTGCAAATACAATGTTATTAACATATTTCATGTGAAAATGAATTAAAATTTGAAAGTAAGGTTGATGCCCATGTTCCTAGCTGACGGGAACTGCATGATTTCTACACCGGGTGTAAGCGTGCCACTGTTAAGGTTGCCGCCTTCTGGATCATAACCTGGGAATTTGGTGAAGTTGAACAGTTCCCTGCCATACACGGCAATCGTGGTTTGTTTTACACCAATTTTACCCAGCAGCTTCTGTTGCAGGTTGAACTCTATGCGAGCTTCCCGTAGTTTTATAAATGAACAATCATATACGTTTACTTCGGCATTACTGATGGTGTAGTA
>Ga0247739_10000938_pt1 | contig 10468 bp, 7 predicted proteins | sample UWRJL058202B2_FD_180943 | JGI IMG/M metagenome (GOLD analysis project Ga0247739, IMG submission 180943) | Plant litter microbial communities from Arlington Agricultural Research Station in Wisconsin, United States - UWRJ-L058-202B-2 | ecosystem: Environmental > Terrestrial > Plant litter >... | reverse complement strand
TGGTGTAGTTCATCTGATAAGTTTTTTTATCCCCAAATCCAGGTGCGCTATCCAACGCATCCCGGAACGGGCCATAAAAACAAGAGGCATACTTGGCGCTATAACTTAGGATACCCGTTTTGGTCAACCCGTTCTGCTCCAGTAGCGAGCGGATAGCTGCAATGCGTCCATCCATCATGTCGCTCGGGGCCACAATATCCGCACCTGCCTGCGCATGACTTACACTCATAGCGGACAACACGCTTACGGTTTCATCATTCACGATTTCATTGTCTTTTACAATTCCATCATGCCCATAAATTGAATATGGATCCAATGCCACATCGGTCATTACACAAATTTCGGGAACGGTATTTTTAATGGCTTTGATGGCACGCTGCATCAATCCATCTGGATTTACCGCTTCCTTGCCTTCGTTATCTTTTAATTCATCTTTACATTTAATAAATAACAATACACTTTTAATGCCCAACGACCACAACTGCTTCACTTCTTCCAAAGTGTTGTCAATGCTCATCCTGTAATAGCCGCTCATTGAAGATATTTCTTCTTTTATATGTTCACCTTCGGTGATGAAAAGCGGCGCTATAAAATCAGACGGGGTAATAATGGTTTCCGCCACCATGCTACGGATAGCTGGCGACTGGCGGAGGATTCGATTCCTTTTATGTAACTGCATGGTTCTTTGTTTTGATATTTTTTTCCATAAATATTGCTTTGACAAATTTCACGAATGTTTTTTTTTCTTATCGAACTCAATACAAATTCTAGAATAATATTATTATCGATTTATGCTGGATTTACATTTGTGTTATTCGTGGCAACTTTATTAAGCCCAATCCTTGGGTTCCAATAATACTTTGGTTAATTTTTCTTCTTCGCTGCCTGGTTCGGGTCGATAGTTGTATTCAAATCGTACGGTTGGCGGGAGGCTCATCAAGATACTCTCCGTTCGGCCGTTTGTTTTGAGACCGAATAAGGTGCCTCGGTCATGTATGAGATTAAACTCAACGTACCTGCCGCGGCGAATTTCTTGCCAATATTTATTTTCAAGTGTATATAAAAAATTCTTTCTTTTTTCTACAATCGGTAAGTAGCCTTCTAAGAACGCACTGCTGATGGACATAGAGAATTGCTTCCAATAGTCTGCATCCCGCCCTTCAATCGGCCGGAGGTAATCATAAAATATACCACCAATACCACGGCACTCATTATTGCGATGGCGATTCATAAAGTAATGGTCGCATTCTTTTTTATAAAGGGGATAAAAGGCTGTGTCATATGCATCGCACTGCTTTTTGAGCGTCGTATGAAAATGGGTGGCATCCTCCTCGAAGAGATAGTACGGTGTAAGATCCGAGCCGCCACCGAACCATCTATCCTTTACATTTCCGTCGGCATCGTGCAGCTCGAAATAGCGCCAATTAGCATGCACGGTTGGTACAAATGGATTAATGGGATGAATAACTAAACTAAGACCACAGGCAAACCAGGTATCACCATCCATGTTCAAATGCTTACGCATATTGTCTGTTACATGGCCGTAAACAACAGAGACATTCACCCCGCCTTTTTCAAATATATTTCCGTTGGATATTACTTTGGTAAGTCCGCCCCCGCCACGTCCCTCTGCCCTTTGCCAAGCATCTTCTATAAAGGTCGCCTTTCCATCGATGGCTTCCAATGCCTTGCAAATAGTATCTTGTAAATGATATACGTAATGGATCCACGCTTCGCGGAAAAGTTTTGTTTCTTCTTTTTTCATACAAAATACTTTATATTCTTTCTAGCATTCTTGCATTACTTCTTCGGCTGATATTCTTTCACCGCATCTATAAATGCTTTTGCATGCGCAACCGGTATATTTGGAACGATGCCATGACCAAGATTGGCGATATATCGTTGCGTGCCGAATGCATCGATCATGGCGTGCACATCTGCTTTTATTTTTTCGATGGGTTGTAAAAGCTTGATAGGGTCGTAGCTTCCTTGCAGGGTTATACTGTTGCTGGTAAGTTGCCTGGCCACTTGCGGGGTGTTGGCCCAATCCAGCCCTAATGCGGAAGCACCGGTGGCTTGCAATTCGGGCAAACTATGCCATACGCCTTTTGCAAACACGGTAACCGGACAATGACTTTTAAGCGCAGTAACAATCTGCTGGATATAAGGCAAAGAAAATATAGCAAAATCCTCTTTATCCCATACACCACCCCAGCTATCGAAAATCTGGAGACAATCGGCACCTGCTTTTACTTGTTCCTTTAAATAGGCAATGGTTGCGGTAGTAATGGATTGCAACAAGGCATGGGCAGTGGCAGACTGCGTATAACAGAATGCCTTTGCTTTATCAAAAGTTTTGCTACCCTTGCCTTCTACCATGTAACAAAGGATGGTCCATGGGGCACCGGCGAAACCGATAAGTGGTACAGCGCCATTCAAGCGCTCTTTGGTAAGGCTGATGGCGTCGTATACATATTGCAAACGGGTATGTGCATCGTCTACTTGCAAGGCTTGCACGTCGGCCATGGCCTGTATCACGTTCGGCAGCATTGGGCCTTTGCCTTCGTGCATTTGCACTTCTACGCCCAAGGCTTGTGGAATCACCAATATATCACTGAAGATAATGGCAGCATCTGGTGCTACTCTATCGATTGGCTGTATGGTTATTTCGGCAGCTAGTTCTGGTGTTTGTATACGTGTAAAAAAATCGTACTTGGCTTTTAGTTCCAAATATTCAGGCAAGTAGCGGCCTGCTTGGCGCATCATCCACACTGGTGGGCGAGGTACTTCTTCGCCACGAAGGGCTTTGAGTAGCAGGTCGTTTTTAAGTGGGATTGCTTGCGGCAGTACAGTTTCTTGGGTGGAAGATATGTTCATGATAATAATTTATAATAAAGTAGATACAAATCAATTAGATTGAAATCGCTATTTAGTTAATGTTGTCAGCCTGAACTTATCAAAGGCTGACACCTCTCCAGAACGATGATATAGTAAGCCAAACACTTACAACAATCTATCCGCTCCTTTTGCTAAAATGTCCTGCGCTGCTTTATTAGCCAGCAAAGGTGCGTTTTCTATTTTTTCTGTATGAAACACGGTGATTTGCTCGCTGCCATCTGTAGCGGTAATATTGCCCGTAAAACGGATTTCATCACCCAAAACGGTTACCAGTGCCCCAATAGGTGTAGAACAGCCGCCTTCCAATATCCGCAGGAAATCCCTTTCTACTTGGGTGCATATCTGTGTTTCAACATGGTTGAACTGGGCGCAGACGGCTAACATTTCTTCATCCCCTTGCCTGCAGGCCACTGCAATAGCGCCTTGTGCCGGTGCAGGTAACATCCAGTCGAGTGTTATTTGTGGGCCAGTTTTGTCTGCTTCAAAACCTAATCTTTCAAGACCAGCAGCCGCAAAAATAGCACCGTGCCAGTTGGAGCGATGCAGTTTTTCCAATCGTAGGTTTACATTGCCCCTCAAATTCTCTACCTGATAATGTGGGTAACGATGCAACCACTGCGCCTTTCGCCGAATACTTCCAGTGGCGATGGTTGGTAAGCTTTTTTCATCATCCTGCGAAGCAGTAAAAGTATTTGGATGCCTTACCAGTGCAGCGGCTGCTTCATTTTTACACACCAATAAATCGTATGGATTTGCTCTTGGCAAAATGGCCGCTATCTGCAAATTTTTAGCATATTGGGTAGGTACATCCTTGTAGGAATGTACAGCAATATCGATGCGGTTTTGCAGCAATGCGATATCCAGTGTCTTGGTAAAAATGCCCAATACGCCTACTTCGTACAAGGGTGTAACCAAATCGATGTCCCCTTCACTTTTTATAAAAACCAACTCAGCATCAATGCCTTGTTGGTTCAAAAGAGATTTTACTTTATCTGCCTGCCATACCGCTAATTGACTTTCACGGGTGCCAATTCTAATAGGTTGATTCATTCTGCTGCCCTGGTTGTAAAAATTCTTTGATCGTATGAATATATTGGCAGCCTTTTTCTTTGTTAACACGCAAACCTGCAGCCAATGAGCTCACGGCCTTGTTTACTTTATAATCTAGGTTAGCGGTTTCACTTAATGCATCCGTTGCCATTTCGCAACCGTGTATACTGCTCAATGCATATAGTTTATCTTTCATATCTTTTATCATTGGCACATGCCTGTACATGAGCAGCCAATTATAAAATTCTTCTACATATTGATTGATGATGGCCCTTGCCGCAGGAATTTCGGTGTTTCTCCTTTTGATAGTCTGCTGCATGATTTGTGATACTTCATCCACACCGCAAACCACCAAGTTAGGTAGCTCGCTTACCAGCGGATCCACATTTACGGGCACCGAAAGATCCAATACCCATTGTTGTTTTTTGCCTGTAAAAAATGCTGGTAAAATAGTGTAAGCGTTTGCATTGGTACAAACTACCACAATATCTGCTTGGGCAACTTGACCTGATAAATTTTCTATCGGCTGCCATTGGTTGCCGGTTTCCAGCGCCATTTTCTTCGCTATTTCTGCAGTGCGGTTAATAATGGTAATGGAGGCGGGCTTTAAATAATGCCGAATATTCTTCACCACATTGCGTCCCAATTTTCCAGCGCCAAAAAGTAATATGTTTTTCGATTGAATATTGTCGATTGTTTTGAGCCACTCGATAGCTGCGTAAGAAACCGAAACGGTGCCTGTACTTAATTGAGTATGTGTTTTGATGCTCTTGGAGGCCTGTTGCACAAAATTGATAGTGCGATCCATAATGGGGCCAATCATATCGTGCAGCCTTGCAAAATTGACGGCCAACTTTAACTGCCCCAATATTTCGTAATCGCCAATAATTTGCGAATCCAAGCCAGCGGCTACATCAAATAAATGTGCTACCGCAGCTTCACTTTTTTTGATGAACCCACATTGGCCAAAAACTTCGTGGCTTCCTTGGGTATGGTTTACCAATAAATTTATTAAATCGGTTTCGTGTTGACAATAGCCATACACTTCGGTGCGGTTACAGGTAGACAAGATAAAAATGCTACGCAAACCATCTGCTTTAGCTTGTTTCAAAATAACTTCTTGCGCAGAATCGTTTACTGCAAAAAGCCCACGTATAGCCGCATCCGCACTTGCGTGGTTAATGCCTACTACATGAAATCTGGAAATGATGTGGCCGGGTAAATCCATTATTGGAAGCGTGCTTTACAAAACGCTGTAAAGGTTTGCGTTTGTACGCCACAATAATGTCATTGAAAAGTAAAAAGACCTGAAAAAAGTGAATCTTGTACCTATTTGCCCAAAAAAGTAAGACCTCCCTTTTGAAGGCCTTACTTTGATAAACGATTGATTGTAATTGGTGCCGGGATGCTACACGGTTTTGGTGCTGCATACCATGGATTCATTCAATATGTTTCAATAGCTGTGAGAGCGGCCACCAAACAAAATGTTGCAACAAACCCGGACTTAGTATTTTCTGCGTTCTAATAAACGCTTGCTTTTAAAAATTGTTCGCCTTTCCTTTTTTCAAGATGCTAAATTGATGGTTAATATTGATAACTACTTTAATCAAACGTTACATTAACATCAACGAAATGTGAAGAAAGATGAAACTTGATTTATTGTGGACGAAAGTGACTCTCATTTCAATCACCTGACCCAAATAAAGCTAACAGCTGATGTGCCTTCATTTCATTGTCTGCAGACTCTAACATGGTTTGCAATGCAATTAATTCCATGGGGCTTAGCAATAGGTTGATGGAGGCACACGGCGTAGACAATATCACGCATTTACAAGAACTCATATTTTCTAGGTCTATGATTTCAGCTTCTCGGTTTACCATTTCCCTAAAGCCGGCAAATGCCGAGTGCGAGAGCGTAAGCATTACGTTGCCGAAACCAATCTGTAAATTTTGGCAATCGGTGCACTGCACGGTGTAGCCAATCGCATCATCATGGAACCAAGTTTTATATGTGCACATAGAAAAGATTTGATATGCAAATCAAGTTCATGCTGGCTCAATTGCCTTACGCAAAGCGGAACGGAGGTTTACGCAAAGGGAAATGCTTTTGTTGTTGGTTAGGATCCGTCGGCTGAAGCCAACGGTAATGGATGATGAACTGGAAGATGGGCAAGAGGGGCTCGGCCCCCTTTTGGTTGGCTGGCAATAGATGATGAACTGGAAGATAGACAATGAAAACGAATGCGTAACATATTTGTTTTGGTTAAGTTTATATGCAAAAACATTGAGATTACATATAGAACCTATCCTGCGAAGCAGAAAATAAAAAGAAAGAAAGAATAATATAGAAATGGTGCGACTGTTAAATCGCACCACATCAATGGGAATTTCTTACACTATTTGTTGATTGAAACTTTGTATCACGTTAAACACTTAACGTGCCTTCTATCGAGTCATCCATTGTTTTTCCGGTAATGGCACCGGCTACCATCTTTACAAATGCTACTGCCTTGCCATGTTTGGTATCCCAATAATATCCACTAGTTGGGTCTACTTTAATAACGGAGATACGGGGATCATCGACGCCCTTGGTAAACCAAGTTTTTAAAATGGGCTCCCATAGTTCCTTAATTTTCTCCTTGTCTTCAGAGATGGTGGCTGTACCATAAAGCGTCAAAAAATCGGAATGCGCCGAGCCTTGGAACAGCAGCTGTACCGATGAATCTGCTTGTAACTCCATGTTTTTGTGGCTATCGTTGGAACTTAAAAACCACAAGTTTCCATCGTCATCAATTTTTTGCACCGACATAGGCCGGGTATTGAACGGTTTGCCAGATTTGATATCCGTACAAAAGAAACAGGTGTTCGTTTTTTCTACCAGTTCCTTAATTTTTTCTGCTGCCTCCGCACCTTGGAGGTCTTTCATATTTTCTTCCTCTTGTTGTTGATTGATACTGTCCATTGGTTTGTGTTTTGGGCCGCCCCGTTTTATGAAAAGAGCAAGCAAGTGATAAGAAAAATTGGATTGTAATAATCTTATCCCACACAAACCAAAGGCCAATATTCAACCTAGTTGCCAGCAGCGTCATCACATCACTTTGGAAATGATGCAGGTCATCAACCAAAAATTATAAAATTCGATGGAGCTTGATATACTGCATCAGCATGATTGTTTTGCCATCCCTTATGTCTCCGCTTGTGATCATCTCCATTGCTTCGTCTATATCCAGTTCCAGCACTTCAATATTTTCCTCTTCGTGCAGAAGGCCACCACCGTCATTAATTTTCATATCGTCGGAATATTCTGCAATAAAAAAGTAAACGATTTCCGTAACAGAACCGGGTGACATATAGGCCTCAAACACTTTTTTCACCTCGGTAATCTTATAGCCTGTTTCTTCCTCGGCCTCTTTTCTCACGCAATCTTCGGGATTGTCCTTGTCTAGCTGGCCGGCACAGGTTTCTATCAGCAAGCCGGTCTCGTTTCCATTTACATAAGTTGGTAGGCGAAATTGTCGGGTTAAAATGATAGTTCTTTTATCCGTATTGTATAGTAATATGGTGGCGCCATTGCCACGGTCGTAGGCTTCGCGGCTCTGGGTTTGTTTGCTGCCGTCCTGCTTAATGTATTCGTAGGTTACCTTATTTAAAACGTACCAATCGTTGGATAATACTTTGGTTTCAAGGATTTTTATTTGGTCAATCATGTTGTAGGTTTAAAAAGTTTTAAGCGGTAAGTAATTGATGTTGGGCCTGCGGCGAATTTAAACACAATGTGCATGAAGCTTGGAAGACAATCTTGTTTTGCAAATGATTTAAAATGCATTGAGCAAACATTCCTTCTTGTGTACATTCCTCCTTTTACACGAAATTGCTTTTAAAAAAAATCACATTCCAAAACATCCTCAAACTTTACCTTCGCCCCTTTCAAAATTCAATTTAAATACTTACCAATATGAGCAAAGGTCCTGTTACGGAGTTCATCACGCACCATTACCGCCACTTTAATGCTGCGGCCCTTATAGATGCAGCCAAAGGTTACGAAACCCATCTTGCAGAAGGCGGAAAAATGTTGATTAGCCTTGCGGGTGCCATGAGCACTGCCGAATTAGGTATTTCCTTGGCAGAAATGATCCGTCAAGATAAGGTAGCCATCATTAGTTGCACAGGCGCTAATTTAGAAGAGGATATCATGAACCTAGTGGCGCATAGCCATTACAAAAGGGTACCTAATTATCGTGATTTGAGCCCGCAAGAAGAATGGGATTTGCTCGAAAATCATTACAACCGTGTAACCGATACCTGCATTCCCGAAGAGGAAGCTTTTCGCCGTTTGCAACAGCACATTTATAAAATATGGAGCGATGCCGAAGCAGCTGGCGAACGTTATTTTCCGCATGAATACATGTACAAGATGTTATTGAGCGGCGTGTTGGAGCAGTATTACGAAATAGATCCAAAGAACAGTTGGATGCTGGCAGCAGCAGAAAAGAATATTCCCATCGTGGTGCCAGGTTGGGAAGATAGTACGATGGGAAATATTTTTGCATCGTACGTGATCAAGAGCGAACTGAAAGCAAGCACCATGAAAAGTGGTATTGAATACATGGTTTGGTTGGCCGATTGGTATCGCCAGAACAGCGGCGGAAAAGGCATTGGTTTCTTTCAGATTGGTGGTGGCATTGCAGGCGACTTCCCTATTTGCGTGGTGCCGATGATGTACCAAGATCTTGAGTGGCATGATGTTCCGTTCTGGAGCTATTTCTGCCAGATTAGTGATAGCACCACTAGTTACGGTAGTTACAGTGGCGCTGTGCCCAACGAAAAAATTACTTGGGGTAAATTAGATATCCATACACCAAAGTTTATTGTGGAAAGTGATGCTACCATTGTGGTGCCATTGATATTTGCTTACTTGTTGGGTTGGTAAAACAATGCTTCATACATATAAAAAATGCCGTATCCTGTTATAGGGGCGGCATTTTTTTTGGGTTGATGACGTTGCTTCTGAAAGCAGTTTGGTTCTGTTTCCGCAGTGCTTTTTTTGGTTCTTTTGCCCTATATTTACCCGTATAGCTATGAACCATTTACCAACCTTGATTACAGATTTAGCCTTGATATTAGGTGCAGCAGGTATCATCACTTTATTGTTCCGCAGACTGAAACAACCGGTGGTACTGGGCTATATTATTGCGGGTTTGTTAGTAGGTCCTAATTTTCATTTGTTCCCTACCATTGTAGAATTGGACGGCATACATACCTGGGCCGAAATCGGCGTGATTGTTTTACTCTTTGCGCTGGGCTTGGAATTTAGCTTTAAGAAACTCGCTACCGTAGGGCCAACGGCCGGCATCACAGGATTAGTAGAGTTGAGCTGTATGATGGTCATGGGCTATTTCACGGGGAAAATGTTGGGCTGGGCCCAAATGGATTGTCTTTTTCTCGGCGGCATCATCGCTATTTCTTCCACCACCATTATCTTCCGTGCTTTTGACGAACTCGGACTCAAAACAAAACAGTTTACCAACCTTGTTATGGGTGTTCTGGTGATTGAAGACCTCGTAGCCGTTTTGTTGCTGGTCTTGCTTTCTACCTTGGCGGTGAGTCAGGCAAGTGCCGGTACCGAAATGATTATTGCCTTGCTAAAACTTGGTTTCTTCTTGGTTTTGTGGTTCCTCATGGGTATTTACTTGCTGCCTTCCTTTTTAAAACTGGTATCTAAATGGCTCAGTAGCGAAACCTTGCTGATTGTGGCGCTGGCCTTGTGTTTGGGCATGGTGGTGCTAGCTACCAACGTTGGTTTTTCAGCGGCCTTGGGTGCCTTCATTATGGGCTCTATTTTGAGCGAAACTTTATATGGAGAAAAAATTGAGCATTTGATAACACCCGTCAAAGACCTTTTTGGAGCCATTTTTTTTGTATCGGTCGGCATGTTGATCAAGGTGGATGTATTGATTGAATATTGGCTGCCCGTTTTGATATTGACCTTGATTGTGATAGCGGGCAAAACAATTTTTGTAACCATTGGCTTATTGATTTCAGGCAAACCCTTAAAACAGGCTGTTCAATCCGGCACGAGCATGTCGCAGATTGGTGAGTTCTCTTTCATTATTGCCAACTTGGGTATTTCCTTGAAAGTAACCAGCGAATACCTGTACCCGGTGGCAGTTGGGGTATCTGTCATTACCACCTTTACCACGCCTTACATGATGAAATTTGCGGAGCCGCTCATTGCTTTTTTGAACAAGGTTCTACCGCAAAAATGGCTGAAAGGAATAGAGCGCTACAGTAGCGGATCACAAAACATTAAAGCCGAAACCGATTGGCAGAAAGTATCTAAAAGTTATATACAGATTATTTTGGTAAATACGGTTATTATCATTGCCCTTATCGGTTTGAGCACTTATTATCTCCAGCCTTTCGTAGCAAAATATTTACAAAATGGTTATGTGGCAAAAGTGCTGGCATTGGTCATCACGCTTGCCATTATGCTGCCGTTTGCCTATGGGTTAATGCCCAA
>Ga0247739_10000937_pt1 | contig 10470 bp, 9 predicted proteins | sample UWRJL058202B2_FD_180943 | JGI IMG/M metagenome (GOLD analysis project Ga0247739, IMG submission 180943) | Plant litter microbial communities from Arlington Agricultural Research Station in Wisconsin, United States - UWRJ-L058-202B-2 | ecosystem: Environmental > Terrestrial > Plant litter >... | reverse complement strand
TGGGCGGATTGAAAAACTTTAGTACAACCGATGAATTTGGTACCCTCGACGGATTACCGCCTATTCCATATATGCGCGAATACCGCCGTGCTACCGGCAAAATACGCATGGTGCTTGATGATATTTTTACCCCTTACGACCGCAGTTCTAAGTTATACCGCACTTCAATTGCCGTGGGCGATGCATCGCCCGGGCAGCATTATGTTGATAAACGCGGACCACAAACGGCTTATCCACCGTTCCCGGCTTACAGCATTCCGCTGGGGGCTGTGGTGTTGAAAGATCTGGATAATTTGCTCGTTACCGAAAAAGCTACCTCAACCACGCATTTGGTTAGTGCAAGCGTATTTTATCCATCGGTACAAATGACCTTGGGGCAGGGAGCCGGTTGTGTTGCCGCTTACTGTGCTTTCTTTAAAACTACTACCAAAAACCTTAATGTGCGTACTATACAAGGCGAACTGCTGGATTTTAAAGGCTACCTGTTGCCGTTTTCTGATGTGCCGCTAAGTGATCCTAACTTTAGGGCTATACAACAGGTTGGTGCAACGGGCATGCTGAAAGGCGTGCAAAAATCGAACGGTAAAACTGCCCCCGTTTTGTTTAATGCCGATAGCCTGGTAACCACAGCCGAAGTTGAACCTGCTATAAGAGAAATTTACACCCGTGCTTTTATATGGTTTAACAAAGAAAAACCGGGCGCACAATTCACTGTTGGTAATTTGCTATCGTTCATCAGCGAGATCTCCCTTACCGATCCTAAGGTATTACGCTCAACCATTGAAAAGCAGTGGAAAGACACACTTAAATTCTCACTCCCGTACGAGATGAACCGCCCCCTAACACGCCGCGAGTTTGCCGTGTTAACCAATAAATATTTAAACCCGTTTGCACGTACGGTTGATTTATCGGAGAAAATGGTGAATTAAAGGGGGGAGAGTAAAGAGTATAGAGTCAGGAATACAGACTTAAGCCAGGTATCGTAATTATACAAAGGCGACTGTAAACTATAATATTATAATGTCATCTCGAGTGATAACGAGAGATCTTGTTCAAATTGCCAAGTCACACGGAACAAGATTTCTCTCTATCGTTCGAAATGACAGGCGGCGTTAAAAGGATAATGCATACTAAAACCTGATCACATCCGTATCTGGCGGCACATGCCCCAACAACCTAAACATGCTCAATATTTGCCCCTTATGATGAAACTCGTGCGTAGCCACGTGGGTGAATATTTCCAGCGGGGTTGATTGTCCGGATTTTCCGCTGGCTGTGGTGCCGTTAATAGTTTCGGTAAGCCGGCTTTCGTAATGGTTGATGAAACTGATCACCAAATGATCTATACGGGTACATAAATCCCGGATGCTTTGAATGTGGGTATAATCTGCTTCTTCGGCATAAGCAATGTTGAGTTGCATGGCAAAATTGGCCATCCAATGCAGGTACACGTTGGCATTATGCACCAATAAATAAGCAATGCTTTTATCTACAAACGCAGACACAGGCGTGGTTAATTGCTGCGCCAAATGAACCTCTGCAAAATTGAGCACAACTGCGCGCGAACCGCGTATCATTTCGTATTGCTGGTGTAAGAGTGCGCCGTTTTCCATAAAGGTTAAATTTACTCTGCCGCCGGGTCTTGTGCAAATATGCGGCTCAGCTGTGCATATAGCTCCGGGTGTTTATCCTGTAATTGTTCGGGTTTCTCAAAAAAGTATTCGGAGGCCACGGCTAAAAATTCAGCTTCGTTGGTGGCTGCGTAAGGGTCAATGTCCGATTTGCCTTGTTCAATGCGGCTCATTTCCTGGTGCATCATTTTTAGCCAAGGTGTGGCATAGCTATGCGGCAACAGGTTTTCAGGAACACCATCGGTAGCGCCATCGCTTTTATCAAGCAGGTGTACAAACTCATGTATACCCGTGTTTTGCTTGCCCGCTGATTTAGAGAATCCATGCTGCAAAGCCGACCGCGACAGCAGCATCTGCCCGTTCATATACCCGGAGCCAACCATGCCCATAATATTGCGGTTCTCATCCCCCTCAAACTGGAAATCGTTATTAAACGTATCCGGATACAATATCACATTGGTAAGGTTGTTATACCGCCACTCTTTGTAACCAAAAATAGGGATCACGGCACTCGAAGCTACCAATATGCGGTCGAGGTCGGTTATCTCCAGGCCTACGCCTTCAATATTTACGCGGTTTAAAAAGGCGGCTATCATGCCTTCGTAACGTAATTTATCGGCAGCGTCGAGGCGCTGATAATAATCTACATGTACGGCCAGTAGTTGCTTTAGCGGTACAGTAAGAGGCAAAGCCGTATTTATTGCAGCCGATTTTTTAGTAAACAACCGGTAGGCGGCAAAGGCCAGCGCCAGCATAACCAGCACGGTAACTATAATAAATGATGTCATAACTTTTGCAAATTAACGTTATCGGCGATATTTAGTTCGCCTCGGCCGAAAAAATTAACTGTTTAAAAGTTCAGTAATGATTTGCAAACCGGCTTTCAACTCGTCCTCACTTGCGCTGCCAAAGGCTATGCGGATGCCATCGGGTATATCAATATCGCCAATTTTATAAGCCTGGCCGGGTACCACATCAACACCTCTATCTAACAAGGACTGGCTAAAGTCCCATGAGTTTTTCCCTGCCGGTAACGGCAGCCATAAATGGAAGGCCGATGGCTGGGTAACGTAACCGGTATTCCCTCAAATACTCTTGTACAATCGCCTGTTTTTGCACGGCCTGTTGCCTTTTATAATCGATGGTGTTTTGTAGCTGCCCGTTGCTTATCCACTCGTTCACGAGCTTTATCATGATAGAGATTGGCCCGCTGCTAGTTACCCGGATAGTGCCCGACACCGCATTGCGCCATTGCTGCGGCACAATGATGTACGAGAGTTTAATACCCGGCGCAAAGGGCTTGGCAAAGCTATAAATGTAAAATGCCCGTTCGGGAGCCAAATGGGCAAAGCTCACCGGAGCATCGGCATCTAAAAAGCCGTAAGCATCATCGTCAATTATCAAAACATCATGTTTGCGGGCCACTTCCGCAATTTGCTGGCGGCGCTGCAACGGCATGGTAAATGCCAATGGGTTATGTATGGTTGGCGTAAGGTAAATAGCTTTGGCATTGTGGGCTGCAATAAGCTGTTCTAACTCCTGCGGGAGCATGCCTTCGGCATCCATAGGGCAGGCCACCAGGGTTATTTTAAGCAACGCTGCAATGCTGATAAAACCGTTATAAGTATACGCATCAACAATTACGGTTTGGTTGGCTAGTCCGGTGGCTATGCTTATTGCCGTAACCGCATGGTGCCCGCCACAGGCCATCAACACATCATCAGGCAATACTGCGTAACCAGGTTTTGAAAGCCATAACGCAGCGATCTCTTTATCCTGCGGATAGCCGTTTGGTGGTTCGAGTTCTAAAAGCTCGGTGTTTACGGGCAAGTTGTTAAGGGATTGCTGTACCAGTTCATATTGCCGGGCAGATATAGGATAATTGAAGCGAAGATTGATCATGTATAGTGTAACATTGGTATGCTTCCAAATATTTAGCTTTTTTAAAGGATAACCAATACCCCTGGTGCGTTTGCAGCTAATTTGATATTGTGATGATGAATACTATTAGTAAGGGTTAAAACAGGTATCCCTAAACTGCCGCGAAATTTATTTCATCAACCTTGTAACAAACCCACTATAATTTACGACTAAGTTAACTGTAAGAAAGTGTGTAACTGCTTACCAACTTAAATCTTATCACAATTATTATGAAACGTATTACTTTAGTAAGTACTGCGCTGCTGCTTGTGGCGGCACAAAGCACTAATGCGCAATTTTTAAACAAGCTTAAAAAAAAGGCACAATCGGCCCTCGAAAAAGTTGTTGACGGCAAAGATGCCAACGCCGATTCTACCGTACGCGGCCAAGGGAATACCGGCACCTCCTTCCCCGGCGATAAAGGTAAATTTGATGCCTCTAAATACGGCGTGCCTGTATTTGAAATGCAGGCCGATGAGCGCGTTGTTTACGGCGAGCATACCCTCAGCATTGTGAGCAACCAAACTGTGGTAAAAGTGGTTACCCGCGTTAAAAATGAGTATTTTTTGTACGAGAACGATAAACGCAGCGGTCCGTTTGCTAAGCCCCCGGTTGAAAAGCTAGATAACTGGCACCGTGGTATGGATAACGATTATGATGCTGACGATAAGAAAACCGATCCTAAATCATACATATCGCGCGGTATTTTAACGGTTGACGGCAAAGGCTACGGCGAGGTAATGAGCATGGGCGCGTTTTATCACAGCAAGGCTAAAAAGAAATTTTACGCGGTAACTTTTAAGCTTAACCAATACAAGCCAGCCTACTACTTCGTTACCGAAAAAGGCTCACGCCAGCTGCCCTTCGTATCTAACGAATTATACATAAGCGATAACGATGAGATTGGTGGCATTATGATAACCGCTACCCAGTTTGAAGCCAAAACCGACGAGGCACGCATGAAGTTTGTACTGAACGACGACATATACATTGTGCTGAGCAATGGCAAAAATATTGGTCCGCTTAAAAGCGTAGCGGGCGAAAAAGCCTACCTAGATAATGCCGGTAATTTTGTGCAGATCAGCACATCGCGCAAGGCCATATTTATTAATGGTAAACAGGTGGCACCTATTCCCGAGGACTCGTACGGGCAAGGCAAGTTTTTTGCAGGCAATAACGGAGAAGGAGGAGCATGGTTTGAACGTGGAAATTTATTTTTTAGCGATGGCACCACCATTAAAAATTATGCCCTACAGCCCGCAACCTCGGTTGAAGGCGGCAAACAGGTACTTAACTGGCTCTCTATACAAAACAAAAAGGTGTACCTGTGCAAAAAGGACTTGTAAAGCTTTTCGTGTTCAGCCTTATACTGTTGGGCCAAACAGCTTTTGCGCATAACTACCGCGAACTGTTTGGTCGCAACTATCAAAAAGCCGAGCAAAGCGCCAAAGAGCTGCGTCCGCTACTGCATAAATATGCTTCGGCGTACCAGGTTGATGAACGGCTGATGGAAGCCATCATTTTCCCCGAACTCATGCGCTATAACCGCTTGTTCGATGCCGTAGAAACCGGCTCGCTGATGGGTTTGTATAGTCGTTTTGGTTCCGACTACGCCAATTTTTCTATAGGACAAATGCAAATGAAGCCTATGTTCGCATTATCAATTGAAAAGTATCTGCATAAAACTAAACCGGGTTGGGCAAAGCAATTGGGGTTTAATGAGATAGCGATTACTGATAATTACGACAACCGCGTAGCCCGCGTTAACCGCCTGGATAATATAGAATGGCAGGTAAAGTACCTGGTGGCAATGCTCAAAGTTATTGCCGTTAAACACCATGCGTTATGGGTAGGGTTTTCAGCGGAACAAAAAGTGAGCTTTGCAGCTTCGGCTTATAATTGCGGGTGGGATAAACCAGCGACGGTTATACAATCATACATTAGCAAACCTTTCTATCATTTAAAGAGTTGGGATGCTGAGGAGAAGTATTGCTTTGCGGATATAGTGGTGTTTAGGTTTAGGGAGTTGGGGTAATAGTCTACACACCATGTCATTGCGAGGAGCAGTGGGGCTAAGTGAGTGAGGGCGACGTGGCAAACTCTTCGCGTCCAGTATGCAAGCGGGGATTGCCACGTCGCTATCGCTCCTCGCAATGACAAGAATGGAAAATATGCTTTTATAACAGAGCCATATTTATCCTGTGGAAAAATGTTACCAAACAAAAAATGCAGCCTCGAAGCTGCATTTTTAATTCTATAAATACCGAAAAACTATCGGTCGGTATACTGCTCGTTGTAGTACTGCTGGTAGTGGCCCGATGTTACATCGTTCAACCATTCTTCGTTGGCAAGGTACCACTCAACGGTTTTTTCCAAACCTTCTTCGAAGGTGATGCTTGGGGTCCAGCCTAACTCGTTTTTGAGTTTGGTGGCATCAATGGCATAACGTAAATCGTGGCCGGCGCGGTCGGTTACGTAGGTAATCAGCTGGGCTGATGTTCCGGGTTCGCGACCGAGTTTTTGATCCATGATCTCGCACAGTAGTTTGATCAGTTCAATATTCTGCCACTCGTTATGGCCGCCAATGTTGTAGGTATCGCCTGATTTGGCCTTGTGGAAAATCACATCGATAGCACGGGCATGATCTTCAACCCACAGCCAATCGCGTACGTTTTCGCCTTTGCCATAAATAGGAATAGGCTTGTTTTGCTTAATGTTATGGATAGATAACGGTATCAACTTCTCGGGGAAGTGATACGAGCCGTAGTTGTTCGAACAATTGGATATTACCGCGTTCATTCCATACGTATCCTGGTAAGCACGTACCATATGGTCGGAGCTTGCTTTAGATGCCGAGTATGGCGAATGCGGATCGTAAGCGGTCTCTTCGGTAAACATTCCGGTTTCGCCCAGCGTACCGTACACTTCATCAGTGGATACGTGGTAAAAACGGGTTTCATCATAACGGCCTTTCCAATGATAACGGGCAGCGTTTAACAGGTTAACTGTGCCAACCACGTTGGTCATCACAAATTCCAGCGGGTTCGATATCGAACGGTCAACGTGCGATTCGGCCGCTAAGTGAATTACAGCATCGGGTTTTTCGGCACCAAACAGTTCGTCAATAAACTGGGCATCAACAATGTCGCCTTTCACAAACTTGTAATTTGGCTCGTTCTCAATGTCTTTAAGGTTAGCCAGGTTACCGGCGTAGGTTAATTTATCAAGATTGACGATTTGATACTCAGGGTGAAATTTCACAAACCTGCGCACCACATGCGACCCTATGAATCCGGCACCGCCGGTAATGATGATCTTTTTCATATTAAAACCTTATAACGGTTTATTTGCAATTGCTTTTTCCCACTCCCATGCCGATGCCATCATGGTATCAACGTCAAGCTCAGCTTTCCATTTCAACACTTCTGATGATTTGGTTACATCGCCCCAAACCTGCTCCACATCGCCATCGCGGCGCGGACCAATGCTCCATGCAAACTTTACACCGGTAGTGCGTTCAAAGGCATTTACAATCTCTAATACCGAAGTGCCTTTGCCGGTGCCAATGTTAAACACATCGTAACCTTTAAAGCTGTCTTCTTCCATATATTTTAATGCCGCAACGTGCGCTTTGGCCAAATCAACCACGTGGATGTAATCGCGGATGCAGCTACCATCGGGAGTATTGTAATCGTCACCAAAAACGGTTACTTTTTCTCGCTTACCAATAGCGGTTTGTGTAATAAATGGTACCAAATTTTGTGGCACGCCGATAGGTAGTTCACCAATCAGCGCCGACTCGTGCGCACCAACCGGGTTAAAATAACGTAGTGACACCACTTTGTAGTTAGCACCCGATGCAATCATGTCCTTCAGTATTTCTTCGGCAATTTGCTTGGTGTTACCGTAAGGCGATTGTGCTGCTTTTACAGGAGCATCCTCGGTAACGGGTAACTGATCGGGCTGGCCATAAACGGTACAGCTCGATGAGAATACGAAGTTTAAAGGCTTGCCGTAATAAGAATTAAGCAAGTTAAGCAGCGAGTAAAAATTGTTACGATAGTATTTCAACGGATGAGCAACCGATTCGCCCACGGCTTTAAATGCCGCGAAGTGAATGATGCCGCTAACATCGGCAATGGAGGTAGCCAGGTTTCTTACAGCAGCTTCGTCGCAAAGATCTAACTGGTGAAACTGTGGCCTGAAACCCAAAATGGTGGTCAGTTGGTCTAAAATGCTGATGTGCGAGTTAGACAAATCATCAATGATAACAGGTTCGTAACCAGCCTGCACCAGTTCAACAACCGTGTGCGAGCCAATAAAGCCCAGTCCACCGGTTACCAATATTTTTTTCATAGAAATACTTTTGGCAATAATAATATTATTTATTGTAATCAGAGAACTCCTTGTGTTCGATCACGTGCTGGGGAAGCGATTTGAAGTACTCATAAGTGATCTTCAAGCCTTCCTGACGGCTTACCTTCGGCTCCCAGCCCAGGATGGCCCTTGCCTTGGTAATATCAGGCCTACGCTGTTTAGGATCGTCAGTTGGCAGTGGTTTGCCCACCAGCTTCTGATCTGTTCCGGTTAACTTGATGATCTCCTCACCAAATTCCTTGATCGTGATCTCGTCAGGGTTACCTATGTTCATCGGCTGTGCATAATCGCTTAATAACAAGCGGTAAATACCTTCCACCAGATCGTCTACATAACAAAATGCACGGGTTTGTGAACCGTCGCCAAACATGGTCAGTGGCTCGCCTCTCAGTGCCTGACCGATGAAGGCTGGCAGTACACGTCCGTCGTTCAGGCGCATTCTTGGGCCATAGGTATTAAAGATACGGATGATGCGGGTCTCCACCCCGTGAAACGTGTGGTAAGCCATGGTAATGGCTTCCTGGAAGCGCTTGGCTTCATCGTACACGCCTCTCGGGCCTACCGGGTTTACATTACCCCAGTATTCTTCGGGCTGTGGGTTTACGTTAGGGTCACCATAGATCTCTGAGGTACTGGCTACCAGGATGCGTGCATTCTTGGCTTTGGCCAGTCCCAAAAGGTTGTGGGTACCCAGGGAGCCTACTTTCAGGGTCTGGATAGGGATCTTCAAATAATCTATCGGTGATGCAGGGCTTGCAAAGTGCAGGATGTAATCCAGCTGCCCCGGTACATGCACAAACGATGATACGTCGTGGTGATAGAACTCAAACTCTTTAAGTTTGAACAGGTGTTCGATGTTCTTCAGGTCACCTGTTATGAGGTTATCCATCCCGATCACATGACAGCCTTCTTTAATAAACCTGTCGCACAGGTGCGACCCCAAGAAGCCTGCCGCTCCCGTAATGAGTACTCTTTTGCCTTGTATGTCCATTTCTTTATAATGAGTGATATGTCAATGAGTGAAGGAGTGAATTGGTGAATGAGTGAATAAATAAATGAATACTGATTACATACTCACTCATCCGCTCATTCACTAACTCACTCATTGATTTACTTTACTTCCTTCCGTCCTATACTGTTGTAATAGAAACCGCAGTCGATCATCTTGTCCAGGTCGTAAAGGTTACGGCCGTCAAATATAACCTTTGCTTTCAGCTGTTCTTCTATGCGGCCAAAGTCTGGTGTACGGAAAAGCGACCATTCGGTTACGATCAGCAGTGCATCTGCATCTTTCAGTACATCATACTGGTTTTCGGCATAGGTGATCTTATCGCCCAGTAAGGCTTTCACATTAGCCATGCCTTCCGGGTCGAATGCCGATACCGTAGCACCTGCGGCCAGCAAAGCATCGATGATGTACAGTGCCGGTGCCTCGCGGATATCGTCGGTCTCCGGTTTAAACGCCAGTCCCCACAGGGCAAAGTGTTTACCTGCCAAATCGCCTTTGTAATATTTCTTTACCTTTTCGGTCAGTACGTTCTTCTGGATCTCGTTAACCTCCATTACCGAGTTCAGGATCCTGAAGTCATAAGCATTCTCCTCGGCCGATTTGGCCAGTGCCTGTACGTCTTTAGGGAAACAGCTACCGCCGTAGCCTATACCGGCAAACAAAAAGCGTTTGCCTATACGGTCATCAGCACCTATACCTCTGCGTACCATGTCCACATCGGCACCTACCAGTTCGCACAGGTTGGCTATCTCGTTCATGAACGAGATCTTGGTGGCCAGGAACGAGTTGGCGGCATACTTGGTAAGCTCTGAGCTACGCTCATCCATAAAGATGATGGGGTTACCCTGGCGCACGTAAGGGCCATACAGTTCGGCCATCAGTTTGCGGGCACGCTCGTCGGTGGTACCTACCACTACGCGGTCGGGTTTCATAAAGTCTTCTACCGCTACGCCTTCGCGCAAAAACTCGGGGTTGCTTACCACGGCATATTCCACGCCATCTTTAGCATGCTGCTCCATGGCGGCTTTTACCTTATCGGCCGTACCTACCGGTACGGTGCTTTTGGTAACTATCACTTTATAATCGGTGATCAGTTTGGCAATGTCGCCTGCGGCACCCAGCACGTAACTCAGGTCGGCTGCGCCGTCGCCTCCCGGAGGGGTGGGCAGGGCAAGGAAAATGATCTTCGCATCTTTAATCCCTTCGGCTAAATTGCTCGTGAACTTTAAGCGGTCCTGCGCTATATTACGGTGGAACAGTTGCTCCAGCCCCGGTTCGTATATGGGCAGTTTGCCTGCCTTCATCATCTCTACTTTCTTTTCATTTATATCTACACACAGTACTTCGTTTCCCGTCTCCGCTAAACATGTTCCTGTTACCAATCCCACATATCCCGTTCCTACTACGGCTATTTTCATATTAATTAAATGTTTTGGTGGTTAAATTGTTAGTTTTGCACCGACGAATATAATAATTATAAAACGAATGCTTATTATATATAATATTAGCATTAAATTATATTATCTTGTTGTA
>Ga0247739_10000936_pt1 | contig 10474 bp, 5 predicted proteins | sample UWRJL058202B2_FD_180943 | JGI IMG/M metagenome (GOLD analysis project Ga0247739, IMG submission 180943) | Plant litter microbial communities from Arlington Agricultural Research Station in Wisconsin, United States - UWRJ-L058-202B-2 | ecosystem: Environmental > Terrestrial > Plant litter >... | reverse complement strand
TCACCTATGTTTTTCAATTGCAGGATGGCGAATGGCGAATTGTACATGACCAAAATACTGCGCTCGATTATGGTGCTTTTGCTCGCGCATCGGGGATTGAAATTAAATAAAATTCTCATATCGCTATCAACAATTTTTGAATTTCCTGTATTTATCTATTTTTAAATAAATCAGCTTCCTTGAAATGTTTTTGAACTTGACCTTGTAGTATCACTTAAAAAATTAAAAATATAGCAATAAAAAAAGGGGCAGATAATCTGCCCCTTTTTTCTTCATAAATTCCAGGTTTTATGAATCTGGAATTTATTTTTGGTCCACGTCGATCTTAATTACACACTAAACCGCCACCGCCTTGGCCTTGGGTGCCGCAAGTGCTGGTAGTAATACAGCTTTGAGAATTTTCCCAGCCCCAACCGCTTGCAGTGTTTTTACAGGTTGGGTACAAAGTGCCCCACCAATTACATTTGCAATTGTTGCCACCTGAACTGCTGGCCACGCTACTTGCAACGCTGCTGCTAGTGTTGTTAGCACTGCTGGTGTTATTGCTAGTACTGCTGCTGGTATTGCTGTTGCTAGGCGCAACTGCACGACCACTCGACGGATCGATTCTGCCTGGGCACAATCTTTTCGCTTTAAGGTTTGCAGCGATTTGCGAGATTGCAGCATTGGTATTGGTGTAGCTACCGTCATGCATAAGAATAATCTGACCGTTTTGCAGTTGGTTATTCGCATTAGCAATTGCAGTCGCGCTAGCACCGTTCCAGTCTTGTGAGTCCACATCCCAAGTTACTACTTTCAGGCCAGCGGCTGTAGCTGCTTGCTGAATAGTTGAGTTGGTTTCACCATATGGTGGACGGAACAAAGTTGGTTTTGGAGCACCAGCGTTTTGAATGGCCTGATTGGTGCGATTCAACTCGTCTAAAACCTGAGCGTAAGTCCAGCTAGTCATGTGCGAGTGAGTAAAGCTATGGTTCTGAACTTCGCCAACACTACGCTCCTGAGTTACCAGAGATGCATTGCTGCCTACGTTATTACCTTGATTGAACCAGGTTACTGGAGTAAGGCCATTTTGCTTAAGCAGATTAATCAACGTTGAAGTATTAGAAGTAGGACCGTCATCGAAAGTGATACCTACATACCCACTGCAGTTGTTGTTACCGGTGCTAGTTCCTGTACTAGTGCCTGTGCTTGTAGCAGTGCTGCTCGCGCTGCTGCTAGTAGTTCCACCAGAACAGTTACCGCTGAAGCAATCGGATGTAGTACCGAATCCGATAACACCGCTACAGTGCATCATCTCACTGTTACCACCGCCACCGCATGAGCCATTTGCGTACAAGCCAGTGTTGTAGTTCATGTCCTCAGCTTGGCGAGTTTCACCATTCACTTGGATGTAATCCACTTGAACATCACGACCAGTTGCATCGTTATCGTATTGAACCTGAATATCACCAGATGCAGTACCGTTGTAGACGTAACTTTGATAGCTAGTAGTTAAATTCCAGCTTGCTACGTTAGCGCCGCCGACTTTGAGATAGATATGTTCAGAACCAGCAATACCGCGTGCACGAACAGTAATACCACTTCCACCGGTGCCGGTGCCGGTGCTTGTGCCAGTACTACTGGAAACTGATGAGGTAGAAGAACTTGTTGTAGCGGTGCTACTACTGGTAATTGTTCCTTCACTCACAGTCAGGTCAGAACTACCACTACTTTGGTAACCTTCAGTTGCTAAAATTTGATAGTCATGGGTTCCAAGGTTCAAACCTTTGCTCGCCCAGAAAGCAGCATGGTTAGCAAATGTAACGGTACCTGAAATATTACCAAAACCTTTCTTCGGATTTCTCACGCTGAAGTATTGATAGAAGGTACTGGTGTTTGAATCAATCGAAGGTTGGTTTACACGTTGACAACGACGTACATTGTAAGTCGCACCATCACTTTGGAAGCTGCCGTAGTCAGTTCCGCCGCTGCACGTTGCAGGGTTATACGAACCGTAACTTTCAATAACGTAGTATTCGACTAAAGGGCTTCTTGTCCAGCCATATACTGCAAGATAAGTATTTTGACTGTTGCTGCCGCCGTAGTTGCCTGAATAGCTAATAGCTCTTGAGCTATTGCCGGGTTTCCAACCTTTACCACCCACCCAGTTGTTGGTGTTGTTAGTCCATTGTGATGAGTAGCGACCACCGCCGTACAAAGTCATAGTCGCGTTACCAGAGTCTTTCCAGAACGAGTAATAAAACCCGTTATTGGTACCGGTGGAGTTGGAGGATAAAGTTTGCGCATTAACTGCTGAAGAACATAATGCTGCAAGACCGATTGCAGCGAGGCCACTGGTTATTTTTTTTAAACTTGATAATTTCATTAGAGATTACCTCCTGACTTAAGCGAGGATTGCACGATATTTAGTTTCATTATTGATCTCCGGATAGCCGCTAACCAATTGTCGATGGAGTAAGGGCGTGTGGACGGTTCCTGATCATTGCGAACAGGGGTTTTAATCGAGCGCTCTACTGCTTTACTGTTATTTTTAAAAAACAGCTAGCGACTTCGAGCTTGCTTTTTTATAGATGCTGGACCATATTGTCAATTAAACAAAATCCTTATTGTCAATAAAACTATATACATATTGTCCATATAACAATATGTTGCTTGAACGCATTACCAGTCGGTTGTTTTTTTTATAGAACTACGTTAGCACGCTAGTATGGAAGTTATTTTATAAAAATAAAGTTAACGTTTTATTCGATTATTTTTCATTGCCAGTCAAATTATTTTTATTCCTAAATGTTAAATCATTTTTTCAATTTGTCTGATTTTAATACTTACATATAAGTATATTATTAGAGTTTCGGCTCTCACAAATTGATCTGTAGAAGTCATATTTAGTCTTTGCTCGACACATATGAGTCAAAAATTCTTAAAGCTCATCCATAGCGGCTTAAATTAAAATCGTGAATTATAAAGCGATCAATCAACTGCCTTAAGAGTGCGAGCTTCACATACGCCTGATGTGGAATTGTTAAAGATTGATACACGAAGAATCTATAATTTGTCGATAAATTCTTTTAGCTTTTCAATCGAGATGAGTCACTTTATTTGCGCTCAGCGATACTAGGCATACCAGTGCCGCCAGCATCCAGAAAGAAATCGGTAAGCTAAAAATATCTGCAACAAAACCTATGATGGCGGGGCCTACTAAAATACCGGCGTATCCAAAAGTGCCTATGGCGGCTACCGCTAAAGCAGGGGGCATGGAGGTTTGTGAGCCGGCGCGACGGAAAAACACCGGCACTATGTTGGATGCTCCCAACCCAATGAGAAAAAATCCGCTTAGCGCAATGAATGGCACAGGTATGCAGAGCAACACAATAAATCCAGCAAACGTCATTAAACCTCCCCAAAAAATTAGCGCTTTGTCGCCAAGGCGAGCACTGATTGCATCTCCTCTAAAGCGGCCAAATGTCATTGCGATGGCAAACAACATATACCCCAAGCCGCCTTGCGCTTTCTCAACTTGTTCCATGCCAGTAATTAGTAACGCGCCCCAATCGAGAATGGCTCCCTCAATTAAAAACATAATCGCTGCAAGCAGTGATAGTAAAAGCACGGCGCCTTTCGGAATCACAATGAGTGGCGTCTTGTCAGTGGAATTGATTGCAGTTTTGCCACTGTCTGGCAAAAGTTTCGGCCATGTAATTAACATGACGATTAGCATTAACGCCGCACACACCAAACAACTTAAAAGTGGCGTTATATTGAGGGACAGTAGAAAAGTTGTAGCGCCAGCGCCGATAAATCCACCCACACTAAAAAGCGCATGAAAGCCGGACATCAAAGGTCTATCCGCTGCGCGCTCAACATCTACCGCGTGAATATTCATGGCAACATCTATAGCGCCAAGTGACGCCCCAAATCCAAACAGCGCTACGCCGAGTGCGAGTGGGCTTGTGACGATAACAAGTAACGGCAAAATAAAAGTCAGGCCAAAACCACCCGCGATAATAATAGGTTTACTTCCGTAGCGTGCAGAGAGAATACCTGTAAATAACATGGCGGAAATTGCCCCCACGCCAAGGCACAGCAGTAATAAGCCCAACAATGCCTCATCAAGATTTAATTGTTGTTTAACAATAGGTACCAGCGGCGCCCAGCATGCGAGCCCAAACCCGGCAACTAAAAAGGCCAAACGAGTCGCGAGTCTGGTTGCCGGCTGATTAGTGTCTAACATGTAAGCTCCATTAAGTTCGTTATCTAACGCCATTTATTAAATGGCCGTAAATGAAATAGATTTGGCGCAAACACTCCGATGGAAAAGATTGCGATGGTGAATCGTCATTAAACGAATCAATTCCTTAAAAACTATTGACGAATTGCTGATTAATTGCACTATACTGGTTGTAAATACAGCTTTCGATTTTAACGCGGAAGCTTTTTTAGCCCTTATATGTCAACAATAGAGCAGGTTAATTTCAGATGTTAAAGCACGTTCCACTTCCTTGTGTAATTGTTGATATAGAAACGACCGGCGGAAATGTAACTTATGATCGCATCACCGAAATCGGAATTGTTGAAGTTACCGAAACGGGAGTTACGGAGTGGTCAACTTTAATTAATCCACGCACAAAAATTCCCGAAGCTATTCAGCGTATTACGGGTATCACCAACGATATGGTGGAATCAGCTCCTTATTTTGAGCAAATTGCTAAAGAAATTTTATTGCGTCTCCAAGGTAAATTATTCATTGCTCACAATGTGCGTTTTGACTACGGCTTCATTCGCAATGAATTTGCGCGTCTGGCATATACGTTTAAAGCGCGCTTGATGTGCACAGTAAAATTGTCGCGACTGCTTTATCCCGAATGCAATGGACACAGCCTCGAAAAAATTATTACACGACATCAGATTTTTGTAACCCATCGCCATCGTGCATTGGATGATGCCAGAGCGACTTATAAATTTCTAGCAATTGCTGAAGAAGAGCATGGCGAAGAAAAAGTTAAAACTGCCATTAAATATCAATATCGTAAGGAGAGCTTGCCCGCGGGCTTTAACCCCGAATTATTACACGATTTACCCAACACTCCCGGGGTATATTATTTTTGGGGAGAGAATAAGGAGCTGCTCTATGTTGGTAAAAGTATAAGTATCCGTAAAAGGGTCTTGTCGCATTTTACGGCGGATCACAAATCCTCGCGCGAAATGAAAATTTGCCAGCAAACTCGCAACATCACATTCGAAAAAACTGCGGGGGAATTATCTGCTCTTATTCTTGAATCTAAAAAGGTCAAAGAATTACAGCCTATTTATAACCGTAGGCTTCGCCGCATCAGCAGCTTTTACACTATTCATTTAGAAGAAGGGAAAGATGGGGCGCTAACACCCAAAATATTTCCAATTTCAGAAATACCCATGGAAAGAAAAAAATTATATGGTCTGTTTCCTTCCAATAAAAAAGCGCTGGAAAGCATTCAGCTAATCAGTGATGAATATAAGTTGTGTTACCGCGTGTGTGGATTGGAACGTTCTGTTAATCGAGCGTGTTCAAGTCATCAGCTGAAAAAATGCAGTGGTTACTGTGTAGGCAAACAAACCGCACTTGTCCACAATGTCAAAATATTAGAGGGTTTCGCTAGCTTATCTCTTAAAACCTGGCCCTATGATAGTCCAGTTGCATTGGTGGAAAAGAGTAAACATGATGATACGGAGCATCATTTGGTGATTGATAATTGGTGCATCCTCGGCATAGGAAATTCAGCAGCTGACTATAAAGAAATATTGGATGAGCAAGCACTGCCGCAGATTGATAAGGATATTTATAAGTATCTTATAAAAGCTGTCTTCACTAAAAGCTTTCCTATCTTTCCGATAGTCTATTCCACCGCTAGTACTCCGTGATAATTATATTTTATTATTTAATAATGAGCATTAATGAGTGAGATCTTAAAATAAAAAAAGTTGGGCATTGTATAGGCCCAACTTTTTTTGCGTAAGCTACAACTATAGCTTAGCGAGCGGAACGGCGACGGAACAGATTAATAATCGCCAACAGAATAATTGCACCTAAAAAGGATACGATTACGCCTGGCAGACTAAAATCATCATTATTTATGGTTCCAGAACCAAACAATGGGGTCAGAAGTAAGCCGCCTAAAAATGCGCCTACAACACCAACGACAACGTTTAGAAATAGCCCTTGTTGAGCATCGGTTTTCATAACAATACTTGCTAGCCAGCCGATGATTCCGCCTAAAACAACCCAGATTATAAAGTTCATAAGAATATCCTCTAGTGCTTAGTGAGATCTCTGCAACATTGCATTGAGGGTGATATTAGGGATTGAATAAGGCCAAAACTGTACGCTAGCACACTTGAAATATTATTTTATTATTTCAAATAATATAAATTAATAAAGTAGTGTTTGACAAAATTCGTCTCTCATTCAATGAAAGCCATGCGGTGATTTAATTCCAAAATAAAAAACCGCCGTTAGGCGGTTTTTTATTGCAGCTTAAAGAAAAGAAATTTATTTTTTCTTCTTGCTGCCAGACTTACCTTTACTTGTTTTCTCTTTGTCTTCAGTAGATCGACTCATGATTAAATCCTCGTTTAGGTGAATCTTGTGTGCACTATGCACATCTCTTGTGTCATTATATTTTTTTAAAAGTTCAAAATAAATTCTAATAAATTTAAAAATTAATTAAAAATCTATTTTTAAAAAATCAATTTTCGTTGTTTGCCGTTAACAAGCATCAAGTTCAGCAGGCAGTAAACGGTTCGCTGTGATTTCTGCTGCTTTCTTACCCGCTAAAAAGGCATGGTCAGAATTATAATACTCCCACTCGCTGTAACGCCCAGATAAAATAATGTTGTATTTTTCCAACCAAGTTTTGACGGTTGCAACATTCTTATTGCGGGCGTGATCATAAATAACATAGGCATAAGGCATATCGACCAAGTTAGCCGTAATCACCTTATCTTCGGGGTTCATCATTCCCACCTTAATGCAATCCTCTATACAACGAGCAATCAGTTCATCTCCATCTAAAGGCAATGGCTTCCAAGGCGAATAAGAAATTTCACAGGTGAAGCCGAAACCACCAGGAGCATTGCATTCAGGGCTCGCGTTTCCTTGAACAAATATGCGATGGAAAATGGAGTCTTCCGGATAATAAATCCAGTGCTTGTCCGTCACATTTTCACGATCTATTCCGATATTTACACAGCGTATAGAGATATGACGTAAACCTTTTGCTGCCCTATGAACTTCTTCAGGTGCATCTGCTCCAATCAGACGAACTAATTCAGGCAGCGGCATGGTAGAAATTAAATTGTCGTAGCGATAGCGACGGCCATCAGCTAACACAACTAAATGTTCTTTAGGGAGAATTTGCACTACATCTGCGTTGAGTTCGATGTCACCTTTAATATGCGGAACAAAACCTGATACTAGCGCTTGGAAACCGCCTTTTTTTGGATAACCGAAGCGAGCATTGGGGCCCATAGGTTTTCCAACAGGTTGTAAGGCGCCGTCAATAATTTCGCCAAGATCTGGCAATGGAACACGTCCGCCCAGCCAGGATGTTTCCATTTGTGTGAGCGGAAGTGTCCACAATTTTTTGTTGTAGGGAATTGCAAAATGTTTAGCGATTCCTGCGCCCCAGACTTTATAAATAAATTCTTCAAAATTTTGTGTTTCGCGTTTAACACCAGTTGTACTCGCGTTTGCTGCATCTGTAGTTCCATCTGCACAACAATCATCTACATTTTTAAGGTTGCATTGTTTTTCGGCACCTTGATCTTGCGTAGAACCGAAACGTGCGTCAATCGCACCTACAATACAGTCCTTAATAACTTCTGGCGGCAAGCCATAAAGTGCGCCTTGGAAAGGGTAACGGGTATGAACATTTTTACTGTAAACCCATGCTTCCCGATTTTGCCAATGCTGATTGTCGCCCAGCAAAATATCGTAAAGTTTTAATACGTAAGAGTCATTTGAAAACATAATGTGGCCAGCATAATCAAAGGTAAAACCTTTGTCTTGAATTGATCTACACCAGCCGCCCACCGTTTCATTACGTTCAAGTAAAACGGTATCTTCACCTAAATGATAGGCCGCACTTAAACCAGTAGGTCCGCCGCCAATAATAACGGTGCTCACAGATCGTATGGGTTGAGTAGGTAAAGTATTGATATTATTTTTTACCTGACTTGGCGTAGTATCTTTTTGCACATCATTGTCTGAAATATTATTTCTAGAAACACTTTCAGAAGAATTAATGGTGTGCAGCCCAGGAGTTGTATTGTTAATTATTTTTATCATACTCGTGGCTGTTTTGTCCCACGACGTATTGGCAACAATATTGCGCATTTTATTCACCATTACATTTTGCTGTTTTGGTGACAATGACAATGCGTTTCTACATGCAGTAATAAATTCGTCAGTGTCATAGGCAATTGCCACCGTGTCACTATAGGGAATAGCGACATCGGTAATAGCGGTACTCACAATCGGCAATTCAGCCGCCATATACTCCAGCACTTTAGTCGGGCTGATAAATCGTGTTGATTCATTTAATGCGAAGGGCATCAAACACACATCCCAACCAGCAAGAAATTGTGGCAAAGATTCGTAAGTTTGTTGACCGAGGTAATGAATATTCTCACGACGTGGCAGAGTTGCTGGATCAATTTTTACTACAGGCCCTACAATAATTATTTGCCAAATGGGATTAGCATCTGCAATCGCGGCAATCAGAGGTAAATCAAGGCGCTCATCAATAACGCCATAAAATCCTAAACGCGGCGCTGCAATATTTTCTTGTGCAGGGTGATTGTTTTCACGCGTTAACGCTTTACTAAAATGAGCCGCATCTACGCTGCTTGGAAAGCAATGCACGTTGGCGTGTAAATTTCTTTTGGATTGATACAAACTAGGTCCGCCAGTGAAAACAATGTCAGCAACACTTAGCAACGCTTTTTCACGTTGTATTAATTGTTTCGGCGCATTTTGAAATGCAGACAATTCATCCATACAGTCGTAAATAACCAATTTTCCGCGTGTTTGTTTTAGAAGCGGTAATGCCATTGGCGTATAAAACCAAACAATCGTTTCTTCATGTGAAGGAAATACGCTAGTAACCAGCGGTTCAAGTTCTGCTATTTGGTCGTCATGAAATCCGAATGCATTGATTGATGTGTGTGGTTGACAGATAGTTATGTTATCTACTGGCGAGTAGGTTTTCATAAAACTTTTTCCTTCATGAAATAAAGGTTCTTCTATCACAATAATTTTATAATGTTGAGCCAACTTGGTTAGCAAATGTTGAGGGCGTTGAAAAACAAAATCCCAGCGAAGGTGGCAAAATACTATAATTGTTGGCATATTGGCTCCGAGTCTTTTTAATGGCAAGTGTGGTTTCAAGCGATCATTGACACGTATTACTTGACGCCGCCACGCACTGAGTTAATTGGAAAAAATTGCTTATCTAACTAACTATTTTTTAACTTTGTAAGCCACAAAAATAATTTTTTATGGGTTACATTAATATTTATATGTCAATAATGTGCATGATCTAACACAATTAAATTTATTTCGGTACATTAACTAACTTTGATTTTTTTATATAACTGCTAAAGTTTATTTCGCCATTTGAAAAATAGGCCTCTCCTTTTCACTCAATAAATTCAGGTTTACTATCTATGGAGCAGAATATGACTGACGCGACTTTTGCATATCCACGGCCGCAATTGGTGAGGGAGAATTGGTTGTCATTAAATGGAAAATGGAAATTTGCATTTGATGATGAAAATCAATTTGAAAATTTTTCAGATGAAATTCCGTGGACACAAGAAATTGTTGTACCTTTTCCTCCTGAGTCAGAAGCGAGCGGAATAGGGGATCGAGGTTATCATCATGCATGTTGGTATCAACGAGAATTTGAAGTTTCTCCAAATTCTAAAACTCAACGCGTTCTATTGCATTTTGGTGCCGTCGATTACCACGCGAAGGTTTGGGTCAATGGGCATTTAGTCGCTCAACATGTAGGGGGGCACACACCATTCTCAGCAGATATAACACATGCATTAGGTGACGTTCATACTCATGTAGTCACTGTTTATGCGGAAGATGACCCACATGATTTGGCTAAACCCCGTGGTAAACAAGATTGGCAATTGCAGCCTCATTCAATTTGGTATCCTCGTACTACCGGAATTTGGCAAACGGTTTGGTTGGAAACTGTTTCAGCAACTTATATAAATAAAATTCGCTGGACACCAAATTTCGACGGCTTTGAAATTGGCTGTGAAACAATGATTGCTGGTGATCTCAAAGCTAATTTTACAGTGCAAGTTAAAATTTCTCACAACGGAAAAGTGTTGGCTGATGACCATTACAAAATTATCGGGCATGAAGCTGCACGCAAAATAAGTTTGTCAGATCCTGGAATTGATGATTCACGAAATGAATTAT
>Ga0247739_10000935_pt1 | contig 10477 bp, 11 predicted proteins | sample UWRJL058202B2_FD_180943 | JGI IMG/M metagenome (GOLD analysis project Ga0247739, IMG submission 180943) | Plant litter microbial communities from Arlington Agricultural Research Station in Wisconsin, United States - UWRJ-L058-202B-2 | ecosystem: Environmental > Terrestrial > Plant litter >... | reverse complement strand
CTCCAGGTCGCAAACCCGTAACTTCCAAAACTCCAGATGCCCCACCACCTCGTCCCACGAATCCACAGCCCAAATCAGTCTCAGGAGAACCAGGTAGAAAACTTTCCATCACTACTCATGCACGCTATAACCACCATATACTACTAGTCGAAGACAACCTCATCAATCAGAAAGTGCTTAGCAAACAACTCAGCGGCATAGGATGCACCGTACACGTCGCGAACCATGGTGCCGAAGCACTCGCTTTTCTTGAGACCACTACGCGTTGGAATTCCAATACCAGCAACTCAAATTCAGGATCACTATCATTCATACTCATGGATCTTGAGATGCCCATTATGGATGGCGTGACCTGCACACAGCGGATTCGAGAGCTGGAACTTTCGGGACAGATGGTTGGTCACGTGCCTATAATTGCTGTAACTGCAAATGCGAGGGCTGAGCAAATGGATGTTGCGTTAGGGGTTGGAATGGTAAGTTCTCGTCACGCTGAGTAAGATCTTAACGAAATTATGAAACTGACACCATGTAGGATGATATTGTTACAAAACCTTTCCAGATTCCAGAACTAATGCAAAAGATGGATCGGTGGTGTGAAAATGTAGAGCTAGATCGCCCTGAAGAATGTGGTAATAATCAACGCTAAACTAGTACCATGGCGGATTAGAATCAGCTCCTGCTATATCAAATCAGAAAGGCTGGTGTTTAAAGAATAATTGGAGCAGTAGATTATACCCCAGAAGACAAAATGTTAATAATAAATCATCAAGCTACAGGTCTCGATTAATTCTCTAGATATTGTGCATACTAATGATCTTGCTGTTTCTGTGCTTGACTATGATAATATTCTGTTCCTGCAATATAATCACATGCAGTCCAGAGTGTAGTAGAAATATCCTTGGTCTTGTTACAGGCAAAGCATCGATGCTATTGATTGCTTGTTTTATGGGAATTAGTGAAATGTACTGTGAGCGCCGCGCAGAGACTTTACGGAAGCGAAGGAGATGCCCGACGACTATGGCAAGCATTTATCCGATGGGTAACAAAGTGCCTTTCTTAGAGTAAATTCATTCTTCAAGTGATTGAAAATTATGTAAGAGGGAGTAGGTAACATTGATGATCAATAATTTTAGAGGTCCTTCACAACTAGATACCTCTAACGAACCTCTTAGGCACAACTCATATCGATTGGAATCTGATGGAACCATGATCATCTCTTAATCCCGACCACCACCAGATTCCTTGGGCTCTTTTGGTAGTCAAAAACAGCCTCCACCCAAGCATCTTTGACCGACTCAGGATGTTCTTTTAAAAATAGCCACCGATCAACCACAATTAGGCTCTCCACCACCGCAGCACTGAAAGCCATCAACGACCATGTGATGCTAAGCTCTTTTTTCAACGGCTCGAACCTTATTCCATATTCCGCTATCTCCTCGTCTGTTATATCGCCCATTCTTTCTAATACAATCTGGCCGCGTTCATCTCTGCCTACTTTCTCCAACGCACCTCTCACATAAGAAGTAAAAGAAACATAACATCCCTTTCTTAATGATCCAATAATGACAGCTTCGGTGCTCTCAATGTCGTTTTCACCATCTACCATCATCCGAACAACTCCACGGTCCAAAAACAGCTTCTGCAAAACGGCGCGATAGAAGTGGCGTGTAAAAAAGGAGTCACTTTCTGTCTCTGTCCAGTTTTGTGGTGCTTGTACTGCCATCATGCGAGCTGTGATATTCAATCTAATGCCGTCTTCATTGTAGGTTCCAACACGCTGGCTCATAGGATAGCCATGCGGATCACAGGCTGCCGCTTCTTTGTTGAGTCGTGGAGCATTGATAGCTCGTAAGTTAGGGCGTAGGTTGGGAAATTTGTAAGTCGATGGTCCGAGACGCTCAGTCATGAGGTTGTAGCAGCAGCCTACTATAGCGATGGCTTTGACTTCGGGGTTCAGTATTAGCGATCGAATCCCGTGGTGAGAGAGGTTGCCACAGGAATGGATTGAGATAGCCATCATCCTCGTCTCTTTCTCTTTCGCCAGATCTTCGATAATAGTAGCAATTTCTGCACTTCCTTGTTCGTCGCGCATCCCAGTGACTACTTTCACTTGTCCTGCAGGTGCAGCAACTTTCATCTTCTCAACCTGCATCACCACATCCGACAAATCTCCATCTTGCACTCTATGCTCCACATACTGAATATAACCCTTTCCATCCGCCGGAGTATAAATCGTAGCCAAATCGCGACTCGGCCTCATGTCCGGCATATGCTCAGGCGGTGCAGGCGCCGGTTTTGCTGCTTTTTGTTTCGCTCTATCACTCAACAACTCTTCCGCGGTCATACTCTGTTGCATCTTCCTATAAACCTTCTTGTTTCTCTTTACCACCTCCCTTTCTGCAATTCCAGCCATGACATCCATGCCTTTTGCTCCTGTGATATTAAGCTCCTTGCTTTCCACTGCCACAATGTGTTTATTGTACGGTGGACTCGCCAGCGTCCTCCCAAGGTAATTCTGCCCACTTCCAAAATCCACAAAATGGGTTATCTCTCCATATTCCTCAGACACAGAGTCCGCGACTTTGACAACATAATCCGCAAAATTCGCAACCTCATGAACCTTCTTTGGGATCATGCCTACAGCCACGTGACGTGGTAATTGTGTGGTACTTTGTGTCCTCTCGACCGTTCTTCTCAACGAATGTTTTCGGATCTCTTTAATATACCTGACCAAACTCTCGGGCTGATTATCATTTCGGGGCTGCGATGGATCGTCACGCATTAGGAAATCCAACAAGGTCATTGAATCTTGCGCCATGAGCCACTCCCGCCAATCTTCAGGTACGACTCGGTGGTACAGACTGGGCTCCTTAGTAAAGAAGTCTAAAATATGCACTCCCCCGCATAGTGTTTGGAAAACCGTAGATGCCGCCGAAAAACGCAGCAGTGAATCTACATATTCGTCGGTGCTGGTAAAATCAGCTGAATATGGGAGAGGTGTTGAAGGTGCCATGGTGGGTTTCGTCCTCTTTTTCTCCTAGAGTTTTCTAGTAAGATTATATACTGCCAAATACTGATATACGGAGGTAGTAATATCTCATGAACAACCTTAAGGAGTTGGTTAGGTAGAGAAAATGTGGAGACGGCATGGATTTTATTTTACTCGGGAATTTTTTTCAATTGGGTTTCCGGGTCATGTGACTCAACGTGGTGTAAGCGAGCCCCCCCCCTTTTTCTCGGCCTGGATGATTTTTTACGATTATAAGATATACTCACGTTAATGAGAGACACTGCTAGACTTTCCATCAATCTCAGTACGCCAAGCTTCGCGTAAGATTAATTCAAGCTGCTTGATGTTGATATCCTCAAAATTTATCTACTCCATTTCTCCAAGAATCACCAGGACTCAGTGGTATCCATAGACCCTGTGTTATTCTCTCCGTTGCATCATTTTCGAACAAGCCACAATCATCCGCCATGTTACTCATATTTGTATTGCTAACAGCTATCACATACAACCACCACGCGAAAGCGAGCTTTGGACAGAACTTCGGATTTCTCTTTGCCTTCCATAAATACAACGATACGCCGACCGACTTGCCAATTACTCTTGTCTCCCGGCCAACATCTTTTGCATCCATACATATAACAATGGTACATACTGCTAGTAATTCAACGCTGGTCCGAAAAGGATGGTGGCAGTTGATGCAGTAGTTATTGTTTGTAGCATTGTATGTACAACTCTGTTAGCTGAGAATTACCAAGCTTATTAACAATATAACCATCATACAACCACCTTTTATGCCTACCAAGAATGGCACAACTCACAGCCTGGCATTTGCGATGTCATTCTGATTCTGCTTTCTGGGGGAATTTCAAAGACTGGTTCTTTGACTCCCAGGCTTCGCTATCATCTCATGAATACCCACCAGCTCCGACGATGGAATTCTGCTCATGTGATGACACATTGGCGTACTGACTATGATACTGCTGTGGCTGGGGAAACCCATGACCGATATCTCCTTGGGATTCATCTCTAGCATGACCGCGATGTTGTGGAAACTGCGTCATTAGAACTTCTTGAGATGACGCATCTTCGCCAACAGATCGATCGTAGACGCTAGCCTGATTGTATTTCTCGAAAAAGGCTGTGGGCTGTGCTGCCGCCATCGAGTAGTCGCCTGATAGGTCGATTTGATTCCTGCCGAGAGAACGGCCCCATTCTCTGCTACGCATGCTCATACCACCGGGAGTAGGGAAAAGAAATGTAGTGTAAATGCGGCCTGGCGAGATCTGGCGCATGTGGTTACGCAATCGCTCAATTCCTAGACCGTAGAAGCACGTCACTGCAAGTGCCATGATGGTGATAATAAGTACCAGCAATAGAGCCAGGATTGCAGGAATAGCATAGTAAATGTGGTAGCGAATTTTCATCGCTATGGGTGTGACGGATAGTGGAATAATGTTTTTCTGTGCGTTGTTCCCAGGACCCAGTACTCCCTTTGTCCCTACGATTGCGGAGGCCATAAAATCTGTCCATATCAGACTTGGAATCAAGGAAGCTGACTCGGCATTCTTTGTGAGTGATTGCCAACGGAGCCACATAGCAATATTGTTGGAACCTGAATATTCTGTACTATCAGATTTTGCACCACAATTCACGTTGTTAGTAAATGAGCCAAACCCTCCTACACAGTAGGCAAATGTCAAGCCTCCAATAGGCGCGTCAATTGCAGGAAGATTCTGAACTCCGTCATTTGCATATCTTGAACCGACCATAGGATCTATCCATCCGGGGAGGTAGAGAGATGGCCGGCGTACAGTTGATATATTGCGCCTGTTTGCATATCTAATCGATATACATCGTTAGCACTTTGTCTTGAGGACATCTCGAGCACGTTATATTTTATTAGATCACTTTACTTCTTAGGAAAGTTTGCTTACTCAGGAGAGAGAAGGCCCCATATAAGATTAATTCCCTCGCTACTCCAAGCATTGCCCGTGTCTTCGACTCCCCAAATTGGCATCGCACTTTCGTCTTTGTAAGCTTTCGGCTTGATATCCGTGACTGCGAGACTTTTTAACGAATTTTGGGTGCCGTTATAATTGAACGAGACCGTCTTTATAGTTGCTTTTACTGCACTAGCGCAGGTGTACATCTTCTGACTCCATACACTTCCCTTTTCGAACAAGAGGCTCGATCCGGGACTGATTCGTTGCGGGACTCCAGTCATGAAACCACAATTTACCAGGATATTGGATATGTTGGCAAAGTCTGAATTCCCCGCACCAGTACAAAGTGTTTCTACAAAGCACATGGGTCATTAGACTTGATTATGATAAGAAGAATCTAGGAGGACTTACTTATGTCCGAGAAATTGGCTGCGGTGATATGGAATGGATTTACGTCAGCCAACGGATTTGATGAATTAGTAACAGTGCCACCAAACTCGCCAGCCGAGCCTAGCCCGCCAGTGTTCAAATAGCCACCAAAACTGCTAGAAATTCCTAGTGAATCAAACCCTTGGACTGATGTTTTACTTGCAAGTGCAAGCGGAAAGGTCTTATTTATATGCGAGTCTAGGTACGAGAAGGCGCTCGTCATAGTCTTTGCGTCCGAAGGATTTGTGACATTGAAATACATCATTGTATAAAAGCTTTGAAGCCAAGCAGCTTTTTGGGCCCTTCTATATAACTCAGGGTCTTTCTGAGTGTCTCCGAATACAATTCTTGGATAAGTTGTATTTAAGTTGGTGAAACCACCTCGATCGGTCAACATAACTTCGTTAACTACGCTGTTGTTGGCTGCGCTTATTGTGAAGTCTATGGTCAAATTTGTGTCAACACAGACAGTTTCTGGTTCTATGAACAGTAAATCCTCGCTCCAAGTTACACCATGAACTAATCCCGGAGGCACGGTATGGTTGCGCAGTCCTATACCTAATGATATTCATTTAGTAAAGGGTAATCACGAAGTATGATGAATTTCAATAGTCCTCTAAAGTCTTGACAGGTATGAAAAAAAAAAGGTGAGAGATGTTTCGAAGGCACTTGTAGAGTTGCAAGGCACTTTATAAAAAGACGAGAACGTGGTTGGAGACTGAAACGTACCTCCAGACATAAGATCGACCACGAGGCCCTCCACGGCCTCGTAATTATCGTTCATAATTAGGGTCTGAATAGGCCGATAGCTGCCAACTAAGTAGTCGGTCCCATTATTGAGTATTTTCCCGCTTTTTGTCAGGTAGCGTCTCCATTGAATATCAAAGAAACTAGATATCGTTGTTTTTTGAGTAGTTCCACTCGAGTAGGCCTTTACAAGAGACTCTGGAACCTTCATGGACAGACCATTGGGGTAGTTGTAGTTTATAGTTCTATTTGGAAAGTAGCTGACAATTACCACGTCTTGTTGATCGGCATAGGGACAAGGTGTATTGAAGGCTACCGAAAATTAGCTGTAGTACGTTGGGGTGATATACATTGTGAAAGGACTTACCCAGTAGGCCACTACCATGTGAACATTGCCTGCCGAATGAGAGATTGCTTCTCGGAGGAGTTCCATAGCCAAAGGGAGAGTTATCTGCAAGATATTTGAATGTGACTTGGATCTGCTGGTCTGGAAGTAACGCTTGGTAAAGTCCAAGAGGTGTGACGATACCAGCAATCCCAGTAATGATACCAAGAAGCCCCATTAGCTTAGTCAACCAAAGAACATCCTTACGGACACCGCGATTCAACACTGAGTCACTGTATAAAAACTCAGGCCACTGTGAGCGATAAAATGCTCTTGCAGCGACGCTCCTAGGAATAATTAGTTCGTGCATTACAGATTCTCCTTCTGGGAGTAACATGCCAGGTTGAGGCAGACGCTCTGTCTTGAAGAATAGCAGATATAACGAGTGTGATTGCATTCGGAGCCCATAGCCGAACTTCAAATCCAAATTAGCGTCCATCTTTGGAATTGAATGCGGTGTTGTTTAAACATACCGATGAAAACTCCAGCAGCAATCATACCAGCAACATAACCGATTGTCAGCTCCATAACTGTATTTTCCAACCTGAAAGAAAGATACAGCAAAACAATAGTCCACTACAGCTTCCAGTCGAGTGTGGTCGTCGGGTTATGAATGCAGATTAGGTGATATACTGGATCCTTCACCCTTCCTCCATGAGCTACTAGAGGTTACATCATTTACTCACACAAGACAATTGTCGTCTTGACTCGGCAACACATTCCCCGATTTCTTACACTGTCTGGAGAAGCTGAATCTATCAAACATTTCGGGCAATAATCGCTCCGTTGAAAACACGGAAATTAGCCCCTATATTCGTCTCGGCTAGAGGCGTGGCGCAAATATCTGCTCACCATTGGATATCGTAAACCCCTGAAAACGCCTGGCTATCAAATGGCCACCAGTTCCACGTCCCGATAAGAATGGACCTTTAAATAGAGTGAAAATCAATCATCCGAATCCTGCTTAATAAGTCTACATAACAATAACGTCGCAATCTTATTGGCGATTATTAGCCTGGATTGCCTCTATCCCACGTCTGAATCGTTTCCCTCCTCGACTGCCAACCTCTTGAAACTTTGCTTACAGCACTATGTGAAGCCACAGGTTAATCTGGTCAAGGATGCATAACATTAAAATGAGATTTTCGGGAGATGCTACTTTGAACAAATAAAGGCAGATCAATGGCCTATTAGGTATTATTTGCGCGGAATAAGAAATACACTAGCATGTGGGTATTGGGCGATGTTGTTCCGTGGCATAGATGAATATTCCCAAGAATGCACCAAGAACCGCAAATAGAAATATAGTTCTGTCAGAAAAGTCTAGAAGGTGGTGAGCTTGTCTGGGATGCTTGCCCATTACTTATATGTGAGTCCTTTCATTTCATGTGAAATTCAATCTCACTTCTTCGTTTGTTAAGTGACCCGCCTTCATTTGGGCCAACTTTCTTTTAGATATTGAAAGAAAATTTCCATTTTATACCCAAACAAGTACCTCTTCTCATTCACCTATATTCTACTCGAACTCTACACAATGAGGTTTCTACAGTTTTTTTCTACAGCTATCTTCTACGCGGGAATCCATAAAGCAGCAGGAAATGCAGCTTATGAGCAAGGAAAGGCCATCATAGAAGCTCGTAGCGATCTGTCATTTTGCTATGGAAAGAATGCAATCTGCAGCTTAAGCCTTGATCTTTACGACCAATGCGACACGTTTAGAGATTTAGATGACCGTAAACCATGGTATAATTGCGTTTGCGGCAATGGCTATGTATCCGCAGATGAATCGTAAGTCGTCCACCCACTCATATATCTCCGAAGATCTAACAATTACAGCTGCAACTGGTGTGAAGAAGCATACGGAATATCATACATCGACCTTAATTACAGGGATGATTGTGCTTCAATCACTGCCAGTGTCGCACCTTTACCCAGCACTGTGCTGGCTGCATATTCTTCATGGAACGCAACGTATACCGGCGTAATCTCAGGAGCTGCAGCCGATGGAACGAATCGTCCATCTGTTACAAACTCGGGAGCACAGACAAGTGCAGATTCCAGTCCGAGCTCAACACCAACGCGAACCGCAAAGCCAAAAACCACCAGGATTACCACTGGAGTCACAGTTGTCGAGACTTTCACTGGGGCTGGCAGTGATGATTCCATCCCAACAGTCACTACCGAACCAATTCCTACTTTTACTGGACCTTTTTCTGGAGGCGATGACGAGTCAACATCGGATGCAACGGCTAGCGGAGCTCTCAGGTCTGGAGGCGATTCAACCGATGCTGCATCTGAACTACAGGATAAGCGGGCGATCCCTGTTTTGATGTTTGTTTTTGGACTGGGTATATTTATTGTAAACTTCTGTTTATAGGTGCTTATGTAAAGTAATGAGATTTAGATATTGACGTATTGTAGTCTTTCTAGATCCTGTACAGTAATACTTTGAATTATTCTTCACAAGAATACAAACGCCAATATTCAATATCAGTTTAAAGAGCGATAGACTAGTATTTATAAGCTTGAAGGTGCAGCTGTTTCAGGTGATCCTCTAGAATGAATTTATACTACCCAAAATTGATCAGTGAGCAATTTTGGATCCAAAACTCTAATACATTCGAATCAGAACATGCCTAGAAATCAGAGCGTGTATCAGTCAAACCAGCCAAACGATTCCTACTTATTTGGCATTATACAAGCTTAGAAACGGCCAGCTTGACAACTATCGTATCTATCAAGTAATACTATGCCATCTCGAAGCTCTATATCGTCAAGCTTATATCTGACATAGATATAGACTAGAAAATTGGGCATAGATCTAGGTATTAATAATCTAGCTACTCATACAGATAGAGATTAGCGGACCATACAAAGATTTGCAATTATATAGAAAGTTTCAAACTAGATGAGTACACGGGCTGAGATAGCCTAATCGAGAAAGGTACCAATCACCACTACAGATTACCGTAAACTGCTACTGAACGTATTCGACCTTCACATATAAGGGCTTAAGACAAACAACGGCAGGCGACATATCCGACTCAAGACTCGCATCTGGAGACACGAGACTCATCTGCAGTACAATTTTAGCACGACTCATACATACCCAAAAAAGAAAAACTCACCTTGAAATTTATAACCAATACCGCAATTACCTTTTTCATCTGTAACATCGCAAGATGCTGTCCCAAACAAGCTCTTCTCCCTCGACTGAACCCCAGGTGCACCGCCTCCATTTCCCTCAGCTTATTTTCACCAGCCTCCAGCCATCTATTTGGGTTGAAACTTTCTGCATCTTCTCCGAAGGCAGCTGGGTTAGAATGCACAGCAGCCGGCATGCAACCAACGCTTGTTCCTTCCGGTATGTGCATTCCCGAGATCATGACACCACCAGAAGGTACTTTTCTTTCCATCGGCCATGTTGGTGTCGAGAACACACGCATGGACTCCTTGATCACTGCATTTAACAAAGGGAGACTATTGACCTCTGCAAATGATGGCGGATCTGACATACTGAACTTCACAAGCTCTAAATTGAGTCTTTCCAAGACATCAGGGTGTGTAAGAAGATTGTATATCACAGCAGTAAGAGTCGTAGCCGTGGTGTCCCCTGCTCCAGAAATCGTTGACATGAGTAAACTGACTATATCTGTCATTCCCAGCGTTTCTGGATCGTCATGATTAGCTTGGATGAATTTTTGTAGCAGATCTGGATGCGAATTGCTATTATTCTGCGTAATCGACATGCGAGCTTTTAGTCTTGAGGCGGCTGTGGCAGCCATACTTGACGGAGCTCTCTTCATTCGTATGGATACCGGATTCCGATAAATCAATCTCTCAACTATAGGTATAGACGACCACCAACCCCAATGATTAAATCTGTCCCTGATAAGCTGAATCGTCCCACCAACATCCCTTCCCGAATTAAGACATCCAAGTGGCTCATTAAATGAGACTCGA
>Ga0247739_10000934_pt1 | contig 10482 bp, 8 predicted proteins | sample UWRJL058202B2_FD_180943 | JGI IMG/M metagenome (GOLD analysis project Ga0247739, IMG submission 180943) | Plant litter microbial communities from Arlington Agricultural Research Station in Wisconsin, United States - UWRJ-L058-202B-2 | ecosystem: Environmental > Terrestrial > Plant litter >... | reverse complement strand
CGTGTCCGAGATGAAGTCACGCATCTCCGCACGCGCCCACAAGGAGACCCAGCGGCGAAAGAACGCGCTCGAGAGCTCGTCCTTGCCCGCCAAGCTCGTGGACTGCCGGTCGAACGACGTGGCCAATAGCGAGCTCTTCATCGTGGAGGGCGACTCGGCGCTCGGCACCGCGAAGCTCGCCCGCGACAGCGAATACCAGGCCTTGCTGCCCATCCGCGGAAAGATCCTGAACGTGCAGAAGGCCTCGGTGAGCGACATGCTCTCCAACGCCGAGTGCGCGTCGATCATCCAGGTGATCGGCGCGGGGTCCGGTCGCAGCTTCGACCTCGAGTCGGCGCGCTACGGCAAGGTCATCATCATGAGCGACGCCGACGTCGACGGTGCACACATCCGTACGCTGCTGCTGACACTGTTCTTCCGCTACATGCCGGAGATGATCCGGGATGGCCGGGTCTACGCCGCGGTGCCGCCCCTGCACCGCGTGGTGGCGATCAACCACGGGTCGAAGCCCAACGAGACGATCTACACCTACTCCGAGGCCGAGCTCACCGCCGTGCTCGCGGCGCTCAAGAAGTCGGGTCGTCGCTACCAGGATCCGATCCAGCGCTACAAGGGCCTGGGGGAGATGGATGCCGACCAGCTGGCCACCACGACGATGGACCGCCGCAATCGCACGCTCCGACGGGTCAATGAGGGCGACGCCGAGATGGCGACGAGCGTCTTCGAGCTGCTCATGGGCAACGACGTCGCCCCGCGCAAGGAGTTCATCATTGCGGGCGACGGGCTGAACCGGGCGCGAATCGACGTCTGACCCGTCGCGTGCCTGTCGGTTCGAAGCCTCGACTCGTCGGTTCCACGCTTGCAGGTCAGTTCGGCTGCCTAGACTGCGCTGGTGAGCACGATCGCCGAGACATCCCCCTCGCTGCAGGTCTCCGTGACCGGCGGCCAGTTGCGCGGGGTGGTTCGCCGGGGCCTGCGGATGTGGCGCGGCATCCCGTATGCGGCTCCTCCCGTGGGCGATCTCCGCTTCCGGGCGCCGGCCCCGGTGCTGCCGTGGAATGACGTCCGTGACGCCGCCGACTTCGGGCCGGTCGCGCCGCAGGACAGGGATGGCCAATTCGCGGGGCCACCGACCGCGGTACCGATGGACGAGGACTGTCTCACCCTAAACGTGATCGCCCCGCCGACCGGCGAACGGCTCCCGGTGCTGGCGTGGATCCACGGCGGCGCGTACAGCGTCGGGTCGTCTCGCGAGGTCAGGCGACAGGGCGAAGCCCTTGTGCGGGGCGGGGCCATCTTCGTCAACTTCAACTACCGACTGGGCGCTCTCGGGTACCTGGACTTCAGCGATTTCTCGACCCCGCAACGCCCCCTCGAGAGCAATCTCGGCCTGCGCGACCAGATCGCGGCCCTGCAGTGGGTACGGCAGAACATCGAGCAGTTCGGCGGGGACGCCGACAACATCACACTGATGGGCGAGTCGGCCGGCGCGAATGCGGTGACCACCATCATGGCCGTGCCATCGGCCCGCGGCCTGTTCGCCCGGGCGATCGCGCAGAGCGCCCCACCCGACGCCGTGTACACCCGCGCGATGACGACCCAGTGGGCCGAGGAGTACGTCGAGGTACTCACCGAGACCGTCGACAACTCGAGCACCGACAGCACCTCCCGGGAGGACGCCGGCGACCTGCTGGTGAACGCCCGCGTGGAAGACCTGGTGCGCGCGACGACCCGAATGGCGCTTCAGAGCCCGGATAAGCATCCGGGCACCATCGCCCTGTGCCCGGTGATCGACGGCCAGTTCCTGCCGGAGCGCCCGCTGAACGCGTTCATGGAGGGACGAGCGCACCCGGTGCCGCTGCTGATCGGCACCAACGACCGCGAGGGGTCACTCTTCCGCGGCAAGCGCGACATCCTCGCCACCACTCCGCCGCGCATCCGGGCGATCTTCGCTCGCACCCGGAAGAAGGCCCGCAAGGCGGTCAAGGCGCAGTACCCTGGCCTGCCCGCGCGCCGTCCGGCCGCCGACTTCGGGGGCGACTATGCGTTCTGGTTTCCCACGGTGAAGGTGGCCGAGCGGCACTCACGGTTTGCTCCGGTCTACTTCTACCGCTTCGACATCGCGCCCCGGCTGCTGCGCCTGGCGGGGTTCGACGCCACCCACGGCCTCGAGATGTTCGCGCTCTTCGACCTGATGGACGGCGCGTTCGGCCGAGGGGTCGGCCTGCTCGGGGGACGCATCGCGTTCAAGCGGGCTGGGGAGCGGATGCGGCGCCGGTGGCTGGAATTCGCGCGGGGCGAGGCGCCGAGCGACTGGCCCAAGTACTCGCCGGGCAAGCGGCGCACGCTCATCATCGACCGGGTGGACCGCATCGAGGAGGACCCTCGGGGTGACCGCCGACGCGCCTGGCAGGAGTTCGTACCGCACGTCTAGACCCGACGCGTCTAGCCAGCATCGGATGCATCTGTAAGACTTAGGTAATGCTTACCTTCCCTGCCGGTTCCGCGTTCGCCCAGACCGCAATCGTGCGGGATGAACGGGCGGCCTACCGTCCCTACCGGGTGTCGGTGTCCCGCATTCAGGAACTGAGCCCCAGCTTCAGCAGGGTGACGTTCACGGCGGAGGAGTTCCGGTTCTTCGCGCCGCACGGCCTCGACCAGCGAGTCAAGCTGGTCTTCCCGATCGGCGGGCGCATCGCCGACCTCGGTGTCGATGACCCCGAGGTCGTGATCGGCGGCGGTTGGTACGCGCGCTGGCGCTCGCTTCCGGAGAAGCTGCGTAACCCCTTCCGCACGTACACCGTGCGCGACATCCGCCCCGCTGATGAGGAGTTGGACATCGACTTCGTGGTGCACGGCCACGGCCTTGCAACTGACGGGCCCGCCGCGCGGTGGCTCGCGTCGGCCGCGGTCGGTGACGAGCTGGTGATCGTGGGGCCGGATGCCCGCAGCCTCGATTCCGCGATCGGGATCGACTGGCATCCCGGCACGGCAACCGAGCTGCTGCTGGCCGGCGACGAGACCGCGGCGCCCGCGATCTGCTCCATCCTGGCGTCGCTTGCGCCGGGCGCCCGAGCTCGCGCGTTCATCGAGGTACCGACCGCCGCCGACGCCCAGCGCATCGAATCGGCAGCGGATGTCTCGGTGACCTGGATCCCGCGGGGCGGCAGGGGGCTCGAGCACTTCGTCCGATCCTGGGCCGCCGACACGCGCGTGTACGAAGCCGCCATTGCGGGCCAGCGCCAGGAACTCGCCGACATCGACGTCGACATCGACCTGCTCTGGGATTCACCGGCCGACTCGCCGGGCGAGTTCTACGCCTGGATCGCGGGGGAGTCGGCGACGGTCAAGTCGCTGCGTCGCTTCCTGGTGAGCGAGCTCGGTGTCGACCGTTCCCGCGTCGCCTTCATGGGCTACTGGCGCCTCGGCAAGTCCGAAGCGCAGGGATGACCCTCGCCTCCTCCGATACTGCTGAGCCCCAGGCGCCACCGCGCGGTACCGGACGCCTGAGCGGGCGGGTGCTCGGTCTCGTCATTGCCGTTGCCGTTCTCGCCATTGCGGTGTTCCTGAGCCTCGCGCTCGGTGCACGCCAGGTCGACCTGAGCTCCGTGATCGGTGCGATCTTCGATCCGCAGTCCGGTGACACCAACCAGATGGTCATCCGCGATCTCCGGGTTCCCCGCACCATCATCGGGCTGGTCGCCGGGGCGGCGCTCGCCCTCGCGGGCGCCGTTGTGCAGGGGCTCACGCGCAATCCGCTGGCCGACCCGGGCCTGCTCGGGGTCAACGCCGGGGCCTCCCTCTTCGTCGTGCTCGGCATCACCTTCTTCGGGGTGTCATCGGCGTTCGGGCAGGTTTGGTTCGCGTTCGCCGGCGCCGCGGCGGCGACCGTGGTGGTGTACCTCGTCAGCTCGGGGCGCAGCGGCCCGACCCCGGTGGCGCTCACCCTCGCCGGATCGGCGGTCACGGCCGCGCTGACGTCGATCATCACCCTGGTGCTGCTCGGCAACCTCGACACCCTGAACCAGTTCCGGTTCTGGGCGGTCGGGTCGCTGGTGGGCAGGTCGCTGGATTCGCTCGCCGTCTTCGGTCCTTTCGTGCTGGTCGGGGCGGTCCTCGCACTGTCTCTCGGCCGCACCCTCAACGTGCTGTCGCTGGGGGAGGATGTCGCGCGCGGCCTGGGTGGTCACGTCGGCCGCGCCCGGGTGCTGGCCTCGGTGGCGGTCGTGCTGCTCTGCGGATCGGCGACCGCCCTGGCCGGCCCGATCGTATTCGTGGGGCTCGTCGTGCCGCACATCGCCCGACGCTTCGTCGGGGCTGACTACCGCTGGGTGCTCGCGTACTCACTCGTGCTCGGTCCGACGCTTCTCGTGCTCGCCGACGTGGTGGGCCGCCTCGTGCTCGCCCCGGCCGAACTCGAGGCGGGGCTCGTCGTCGCGTTCATCGGTGCTCCCGTCATGATCGCGCTTGTGCGGTCGAAGCGTCTGGGCGTGCTGTGATGGCGACGGTTGCCACACGTCCGGAGACCTCGGCCGAGTCATCCGTTGTCCGCGCTCGACGACTCGGCCGTCGGCGCGCGGCGATCGTTAGTGGCGTGCTGGCCCTGCTCGTGCTCGCGGTTGCGGCCACCGCGCTCTCCGTCGGGGCATACGTCGTCTCCCTTCCCGACCTGCTCGCGACGCTCGCCGGCGTCGGTGAGCCGCGCGACGAATTCATCGTGCTGACCCTGCGACTGCCGCGGATCCTGCTCGGGATGCTCGCGGGGCTGAGCTTCGCGCTGGCCGGTGGGCTGTTCCAGTCGCTGCTCGGCAACCCGCTCGCAAGCCCGGACATCATCGGAATCTCTCACGGTGCCAGCGCCGCAGCTGTGGCCGCGCTGCTCATCTTCGGCCTCAGCGGTCTTGCCGTCGCCGGCGCAGCATTCGTCGGGGCGGTCGTCGTTGCCACCGCCATCTACCTGCTCGCCTGGCGCTCGGGCCTCACCGGTTACCGGTTCGTCCTGATCGGGATCGCCACCGCGTTCCTCGTGCAGGGCATCCTCGGCTACCTGCTCACCCGCGCCGACGTGCGAGATGCGCAGGCGGCCCTGCTGTGGCTGGTCGGGAGCCTGAGCGGTGCCCGATGGGACGACATCCTGCTGCTCGGCGGGGCACTCGCGGTGCTCGTGCCGCTCGTCGCGATCCTGGCGCCGCGACTGCGCGTCCTGCAACTCGGCGACCAGTCCGCCGCCGGTCTCGGCCTCGCGGTGCAACCGAGTCGGCTCGCGCTGCTGGCCGTTGCGGTCGGTCTCACGGCGGTGGCGACGGCGGCGGTCGGCCCCATCGCGTTCGTGGCATTCGTGTCTGCGCCGATCGCGCGCCGGATGGTCGGAGGTCTCGCCCTGCTGCCCACCGCCCTCGTGGGAACGCTTCTCGTCGTGGCCTCGGACTTCATCGCCCAGCACCTCCTGCCGGGCGACGTGCAGGTGCCGGTGGGCATCATCACCGGCGCCGTCGGGGCGCCCTATCTGCTGTGGTTGCTCGCGACCACCAACCGGTCTGGAGCGGTGCGATGAGTGAACCTCGCGAGTTGGGTGCCGAGGGCATCCGCCTGGCATACGACGGGCGCGTCATCGTGGATGACCTCACCGTGAGCATCCCGTCCGGCAAGACCACGGTCATCGTCGGTCCGAACGCGTGTGGCAAGTCCACCTTGCTGCGCGGCCTTGCCCGGCTGATGCGCCCGGCAGCGGGCCGCGTGCTGCTCGACGGTGCCGACATCCACTCGATCCCGACGAAGCAGCTGGCGCGGTCTCTCGGGCTGCTCCCGCAGCAGCCCCTCGCGCCGGACGGCATCACCGTCGCCGACCTCGTGGGGCGTGGACGGTACCCGCACCAGGGCGTGTTCCGGCAGCGGTCGGCGGGGGATGACGCTGCGGTCGCCCGCGCGCTAGAGCAGACGTCGACCCTCGAGCTCGCGTCGCGCCCCGTCGAGGAACTGTCGGGGGGTCAGCGCCAGCGCGTCTGGATCGCGATGGCGCTCGCGCAGCAGCCGGACATCCTGCTGCTGGATGAACCGACCACGTATCTCGACGTTGCGCACCAGGTGGAGGTGCTCGACCTGCTGCACGACCTGAACAAGACACGCGGCACGACCGTCGTGATGGTGCTGCACGACCTGAACCTTGCCGCACGATACGCCGACCACCTGATCGTGATGGCGGGGGGAGCGATCGTCACCGAGGGCACGCCCGCCGAGGTGATCTCGGTCGACACCGTGCGCTCGGCGTTCGGGCTCGATTCCGTCGTCGTCAGTGACCCGGTGTGCGGGTCGCCGATGGTGATCCCGTTCGGGCGCTTCCATCGCGCCTGAAGTGCTTCTGCCCGAGCATCCATTCGGCTAGGGTTAGGTTAGGCAAGCCTAACCAGCTCATCTCTGGGGGCTTGCAATCAATCCCTTCCTCGCAACCAACGGAGACATTCCTTGCATTTCAGAACAGCATCCACCGCGGTCGCCACAGCAATCGCGGCCGTCCTGCTTCTCGCTGGCTGTGCGGCACCCGCCGCCCCGGGCAGCGACGAGTCGGGCTCCGCGTCGGACGGCGCCTTCCCGGTCACCATCGAGCACGCGTTCGGTGAGACCACGATCGACGAGAAGCCGACCAACGTTGTCACCTGGGGTTGGGGCAGCACCGACGCCGCGATCGCCATGGGTGTCGTGCCGGTCGCTATCCCGTTCCAGTCCTACGGCGGCGACGACGAGGGCGTGCTGCCCTGGGTGCGCGAGGCACTCGACCAGCTCGGCGCTGACATCCCCGTCGTGCTCCCGGACTCCGCCGACGAGCCGCCGTACGAGGAGATCGCGGCCGCCGACCCCGACGTGATCATCGCCGTGTACTCGGGGGTCACCGCCGAGCAGTACGAGCTGCTCAACGCGATCGCGCCCACCGTGGCCTACCCCGACGAGGCGTGGAGCACCCCCTGGCGCGACGTCGTGACCATCACCGCGCAGGCGCTGGGCACCCAGGTCGAGGGCGACGCGGTGCTCGAGGGCATCGAGACCGAGATCGCCGACCAGGCCGCAGCCCACCCGGAGTTTGCGGGCAAGTCGATCGCCGCGGTTTCCGACTTCTCGGGCACCTTCTATGTCTACAAGGATGCCGACCCCCGGGTCGAGTTCCTGCTCGATCTCGGTTTCGTGAGCGCGCCCGCCGTTGACGAGCTCGCGAACGGCGATTCGACCTTCTTCTACACGCTGAGTTACGAGGAGCTCGACAAGCTCGAATCCGACGTCGTGCTGAGCTACTCCGCCACCCAGGCGGAGGCCGACGCGTTCGCCACGTCGAGCCACGGCCTGGTCATCCCGGCGGTCGCTGCGGGCCACCTCGCCCCGATCGTCGGCACCGAGTTCATCGCCGCGGTCTCGCCGCCCACCGCGCTCTCGCTGCCCTGGGGCATGGACGAACTCATCGCGAGCCTGAGCGCCGCGACCGCCGAGTAGCTCGCCCCGGCCTCACCAAAAAACGCAGGAGATTCTCTCCCGGTGACACGAAACGGATCCGTTTCGTGTCACCGGGCGGAGGGATCTCCTGCGTTTTTGTTACGCGGGCGGCGGGGGAGCGCCCCGCGGAGGCGCGTTAGACGGACTCGCCGATCGACCCGATGACGCCGTCGAGCGGGGTGCCCGAGGCATCGCGCTTGGCTCCGGGCTCCGGGAGTTGGCGAACCGCGCCGTCGGGGCCAACGGCAACGGCCGGCGCGGGCCCTGCCCAGGCCATCCCGAGCACGTCCTCGCCCTTCAGGAAGCTGTGCGCCCGCACCCCGCCGGTGGCGCGGCCCTTGCCGGGGAACTCCGAGAGCACCGAGACCTTCGCGCGGCCCGGGTCTGCCCCGGCAATCGTCGCCGTCGAGGTCGACACGGTCACCACGACGTTCTCGGCTGCCGGATCGAGCGCGCCGAAGAACACCACAACGGCCTTCGCGGACAGATTGATGCCGGCCATCCCGCCCGCGCTCACGCCCTGGGGTCGCACGGCGGCGGCACCAAAATGCAGGAGTTGGGCATCGGATGTCACAAAAACGAGCTCATCGGAGTCGTTGCCCTGCGAAACTCCTGCAATTTCGTCACCCGGCTTGAGGGCGATGACCTCGAAGTCCGGGCGGGACGGCCAAGCGCCAGGGGCGACGCGCTTGACGACACCCTGGCGGGTTCCGAGGGCGATCGGCTTCTCTGAGGTGAGCGAGACGAATCCGAGCACCCGCTCCTTCGGGCCGATGGCGAGGTAGTCGCCGATCTTCGCTCCGGCGGCCAGCTGGATCGAGTTCGCGGGCACGCTCGGCAGGTCGACCGCGGTGAACCGGATGAGTCGCCCGGTGTTGGTGATCGCGCCGATCTCGGTGCGGCTCGTGGTGGTGATGCGCGAGCGGATGGCGTCGTGCTTGCTGCGACGGCGGGGGGCCGCGGCCGCGCCATCCTCCGCGATGTCGACGCGGATCGCGCGCCCGGTCGTCGAGAGCAGCACCTCGCAGGGAGCATCCGCGATCTCCAGCACGGGCGCAATGCGGCGCGACGACGCGCTGACGGTGGCAGTGGATGCCCGCGCCTCGGTCAACAGGGTGCGGCGGGGAGTACCGAACCGCTCGGCGACCTCCTCGAGCTCGTCGGAGACCAGCGAGGCGATGGCCGCCGGGTCAGCGAGCAGTTGCTGGAGGTAGTCGATCTCGGCGCGAAGCTTGTCGCGCTCGGCCTCGAGCTCGATGCGGCTGAACCGGGTGAGTCGTCGCAGCCGCAGCTCGAGGATGTACTCCGCCTGCAGCTCGCTCAGGTCGAAGACATCGATGAGCCGGGTGCGAGCCTGGTCGCTGTCATCGCTGCGTCGGATGACCTGGATGACCTCGTCGATGTCGAGGATCGCGATGAGCAGACCCTCGACCAGGTGCAGTCGCTCGAGTCGGCGCGCGAGCCGGAACTCGCTTCGTCGCCGCACCACGCTGAGGCGATGATCCAGGTAGACCTGCAGCAGTTCCTTCAGCCCGAGGGTGCGCGGGCCACCGCCGACCAGGGCGACGTTGTTGATCGAGAAGTTGTCTTCGAGAGGAGTGAGCCGGTAGAGCTGCTAGAGCACTGCGTCGGGGCTGAAGCCGGTCTTGATGCCGATGACCAGTCGCATGCCGTGGGTGCGGTCGGTCAGGTCGGTCACATCGGAGATGCCGCTGATCTTCTTGGCGTTGACGCCGTCCTTGATCTTCTCGATCACGCGTTCGGTGCCGACCAGGTACGGCAACTCGGTGACCACCAGCCCCGTCTTGCGGGCGGTGATGGCCTCGACGGAGACGCGAGCGCGGGTCTTGAACGCGCCTCGACCGGTGGCGTACGCATCCTTGATGCCGTCGAGACCGACGATGGTGCCGCCCGTGGGCAGGTCGGGCCCCGGCACGAACGCCATGAGGTCGTCGAGCGAAGCATCCGGATTCTCGAGCAGGTACCGCGCGGCGGCGACGACCTCGATGAGATTGTGGGGCGCCATGTTGGTCGCCATGCCCACCGCGATGCCGCTCGCTCCGTTGACCAGCAGGTTGGGGAAGGCGGCCGGAAGCACCTCCGGCTGCATCAGCGAATTGTCGTAGTTCGGAACGAAGTCGACGACCTCCTCGTCGAGCCCGTCGGTCATCGCGAGCGCCGAGGCCTGCAGCCGCGCTTCGGTGTAGCGGGGGGCGGCGGGGCCGTCGTCGAGCGTGCCGAAGTTGCCGTGGCCGTCGATCAGCGGCACCCGCAGCACGAAGTCCTGGGTGAGGCGAACCATGGCGTCGTAGATCGACGCGTCGCCGTGCGGGTGCAGCTTGCCCATCACATCGCCGACGACGCGGGACGACTTCACGTGCCCGCGATCGGGCCGGAGCCCCATCTCCGTCATCTGGAACAGGATGCGGCGCTGCACCGGTTTCAGCCCGTCACGGGCATCCGGCAGCGCGCGGGAGTAGATGACGGAGTACGCGTACTCGAGGAAGGAGCCCTGCATCTCGGCGGAGACATCGACATCCTCGATGCGCTCGCCCGTGGACCCGGGGGCAGTGGTGTCAGAAGGAGTAGCCATAAGATTGCCCCCATGCTACCGGCGCCCAAAATCGACGCGCTGAGCCTTGCCGACGTACTGCGAAGTTGCCTCGAATCGCTGTCAGGATCGCCGAATCGGCTGGGTCTCGGCTCGGCGGAGAACGCCGTCGTGGTGCTCATTGACGGGCTCGGTGCCGACGCGCTGAAGGCTCGGGCGGGCCACGCCAGGACGCTGGCGTCGAGGATGAATTCCCGCTCGGTCATCGAGTCGGGCTTCCCGACGACCACCGCATCGGCCCTGGCGTCTCTCGCAACCGGCGTGACGCCCGGGGAGCACGGGCTCGTCGGCTACTCGGTGCTCGACCCGGCGCACGACCGGGTCGTCAACCAGTTGTCGGGGTGGGATGACCGGCTGAACCCCCTCACCTGGCAGCGGATGCCGACCCTCTT
>Ga0247739_10000933_pt1 | contig 10490 bp, 7 predicted proteins | sample UWRJL058202B2_FD_180943 | JGI IMG/M metagenome (GOLD analysis project Ga0247739, IMG submission 180943) | Plant litter microbial communities from Arlington Agricultural Research Station in Wisconsin, United States - UWRJ-L058-202B-2 | ecosystem: Environmental > Terrestrial > Plant litter >... | reverse complement strand
AGGCAGCGCAGCTTTAAAATATATTTTGGCGCTATCATATTCTTTTTGGCTGGCCATCACTATCCCGAGGTTATTATATCCAAGTGCCACGCTCTGTGGTAACTTCAACTGCTTTGCAAGCAAGATGCTTTTTTTATGATAGGAGAGGGCTTCTTGATACTGATTTATGCGAAAGTATACAACTGCCAAATTCGTGTATCCTTGCTGTAAGCCACGGATGTCTTTTAGCTCGTCTTTTATCCGCAAGCTTTCTAAATGGAGGGATGCCGCTTCTTCATAACTGGCTCCGGCGGTAAGCGTATTGGCCTTGTTCATTAACACGGTAGCAAGGCTTGCCTTTATGTTGTTTTTTCTAAAGATTTCTATGGAGCCATCAAAGTATTTAAGGCTTGATGTATAGTCTCCTAACTTTCTGCACAGCACGCCAAGCCGGTTCATTGATTCCCCAATTTCATTGTCCATCTTGTTTTTCTTACATATATCCAAGGCTTGCAGGTATAACTTTTGCGCTAGCAATAGATTACCCGATTGCTCGGTGTTGCGACCAAGATTATTGTATGATGTGACTTGCCCCTTTCCGTAGTCTATTTTCTTGGCTAGCGATAAAGACGTGCTATCGATTTTAAGTGCAAGATCCGTTTTGTTTTCTTTGGTGTAAATAGCAGAAATTAAATTATATGCGTCTACTTGCCCTTTTTCATTATTATTTTTTTGATAAATACTAAGTGCTTCTTGTGCATCTGCAAAAGCGAGTTTGAAGTCTGAAGGGATTGTTTTTTTACAGCGGCTCAGTAATAATTCAGCTTTTGATCCGTCATCCTTGGCATTTTTAATGGCCTCATCCAAACTATCTTTCGATACGTTTTGCCCTATGGCTATCGTATAAAAGAAGAAAATCAGGATACAAGCCCAATGTTTCATAAAAGTTTTGTGGAAAGATATATACTTAAACAATCTGTTTAATTATCAACGTGAAAAAACATAGAGCAGCTGCTTTTTAACGCTTATCGGTTACAAACTAATATGTTATGATACAATGTTAGTGGGATGCTGCCTCCCTTAAGCTGATGCCACTTGGATAATTACTGGTTCACATTTCCTTTCTTTTCTGCTTGTATGCGCTGTAGTATTATTTTGTTGATGTCTACTTTTGCACCTTTTAGCAGAAAAATTTTGGTGCCTACTTCTCTCGAAAAAACATTGTTGTTTATGCCTACTAACTGTATGGTATCAAAATAAGGTCGCTCTTTAGTTCTTGCACTATCGGAGTCGGTAGCGTCTTTAACAAGGATAATATTTTTGATTTCTTTGGATAGCGGTATCCAATTGATATAGTCAGCATTAAACGATACTGCGTGTATATCTTTAAATTTTGAATAATAATTGATGGCACCTGCTTGCCCATAATTGTCGCACATCACCAATGTGTTTTCTTTTTGGTCAGTAATTTCATAGGTGCTGTCTACCACTTTAGCTAGGTTGCTCCAGCCAACCATATCCGCAAAGTCTTGTGGCATGGAATGGTCTTTTCCATCTTCCCACCTTAATAGACCAAAGCTTTTGTAACGTTCATTATGTTGCTGCATTTCAGCTGGGGACATGTATGGAAACGCCAACCTCAAAAACGGGATGCATAGAACAATGGTTAGACCAATCGCAACATATTGTAAGTACTTCTTCCATCCATTTGAAAACAAATATTCTAAATACACAGAGCCAAATGCAATTAAAATAGGGTATAATCCAATAGCGTAATAGCCTTTGGCCTTAAAGAAAATAAATACGCTTAAGGTGATAACATAGCTAATGACAATAAAGCGATATTTTTTAAATGGCGCATAGATGAAAAATGAAAAAAAAGCAGCAATGATAATGTGTATGGAACTTAAGAAATTCAAAAATTGTTCCTTGATAAAATCGCCACGATTAACATTGACGAGCTGCGTATCAGACAACGCCTTCAATTGGTTCAGTGTCGGGAAATGATTGGTAATTTGCCAAATAACATTGGGCAGTACAATTATAAAGGCGATACCAATGCTGATATAAAAATCTTTATTGATAAAAATAATTCGTTGCTTGGTACATAATAAGGCAGGAATTAGCCCGATAATTAAAAATGCGATATTGTATTTACTCAGAATGCCAAAACCTGCGGCAATACCCAACCAGTGTAGCCATTTTGATTGATTCGTTTGTATATATTTTACAAGCGTAAAATAAAGGAAAGTCCAAAAAAAGATGTCAAAAGAATTAGGTTGAAATAATATGTTGATGCGTAAAATAACCGATACCAAAATCGCCAATGAACCTAGAACCAAGGCATAGATACCTCCTTTGAGCGTTTCAATGGTTTTCCAAACAATCAATAAAGTCAATGCTCCAAATAAGGCTGGAAAGAATTTCACCCAAAATACGCCATTGCCCAATAATTTTATAAGGTAAGCAAACCAAGAAGTAACCGGTGGAACAGAAATATAACCCCAAGCCAAATGACTTCCTTGGTCGAGGTGGAGATATTCGTCCCGATGCAAATCGTATTCCGGGCTGATGAGTGTATATTGAAGAATAAATTTTACAATGATAAAAGCTATGAGAATTAGGTTTTTTTTCATAGAAAGGTTTGGATATTAAGGAAAAGAATAGAGGTGTTTAAATATTACTTATTTCTTAACGTGTTACCAGACAAGGATTTTTTCAATTATCATTCCGTTCTACGAGTATGCTTTTCAATAAATTCCAAGGCTTTTTCAAGGCCATTTTCGGTATTGATATTTTCTCCAATTTGCCTAGTCTTTGTTATCATTTCTTGGCATTGCGTTTTTTTAATAGCACTCATTAACCTCTCGAAGGTTAGTTTCTTCATAGGTAGATGAACGCCTATATTTTTCTTGGATACGATTCTACCCCAAGTAGGTTGGTCAAAAAAAATGGAAACTACAATAACCGGTATCATTGCCTTTAAAACAGTAGTTAAGGTACCCGCGCCGCCGTGGATAATTGCCAATTTACATCTCGGAAGCAGCCATTCGTGGTTCACATTTTTTACCACACACAAGTTGGGGTGAACAGGTAGTTCCTCTAATTCCATCCAACCTGTACAGAACACGATGCGGTGGTTGGTTCTTGCAAGTAAATCATTCAATATATTTTTTATAAGTGATGGATTAAACGGCATAGATCCAAATCCAATATACATCGGTTTCTCGCCAGCGTTCAACCAAGTTTCAAGGTATGCTGAAATACCATCTAACGAATGTTGTTTCCTGTATTGCTTTGGCATGCTGATAAAACCAGTTATTTCGTAGCGGGTTTCCCAATCTTTAGGTTGGGCAATCAACTGTGAACTGATGCTGAAAAATGTAGGCGCCTGTCTTTCTTTCAAATAATGACCCATTGGTTTTTTTAATATCGGCAAATCCAATATTTTCCTAAATTCATTGGTGTCTTTTTTTATGGTTTGCCAAACTATGAAACGGTAAAACCGATAACTGAATTTATTATACCAACGATTGTTGAGTAATTCGAGGTGCGCTGCCGGAAATTCGCTTGTTTCGATCATGGGTGGCATAAGATAAGAATATATGATTTTCTTATTCATTTTTTCGGCCAATGAAAAGGTAATAGGCAAGGTAGCTCTGTTGGCAATTATAACGTCCACCTTTTCAAAACCTTCTACATAACTTTCTCGCAATGGCCCTCTAATCTCATGCAAAATCTTAAAGATGAACTTGGTCAATTTTAGTTGGCTTCCTGCATTTTTATTGGCCTGCTTTTCATGGTTATTCATAGCTGATTCTAAATTTCCATGGAGTGGGTGAAATAGAATGCCATAAGCTTCAACAAAGGCTTTGAAATTTTCTGGTGCCGCAAGCGTTATTTGATGTCCCTTTTCCATAAGCCCCAGCGCAAGCGCTATATACGGTTGCACATCTCCCCGAGTACCATAAGTGAAGATGCCGTAATGCATAATGAAGATTTACAATTAGTATATTGGATGCGTATTTTTCTCTATTAACATGGTGTCAAAGTTGTCCCAGAAAATGGTGTCATTTCTATTGTTTCCAAATGTTGGAAGTATTCCATTGTAATTACTTTTCAGTATTTTAATTGTATCGTTATTTTTTAAATAACTGCCATAATAGCGGTTTTGACTAAATAGACTTAATGTCGTTAATGTAAAAGCATTATTTGTTTTCAATTCAAATTCCAAATTTGATTCAGCACCTTGTCTGCTTTTTATGTAATAGATGGTTGTTGATTTTTCAATCGAATTATTTTTAAATATTTTTGAAACTAAAGTGGCACAAAATAACAACCCCAATACACTACTTGAATATTGAAATATATTTCTATTCAATTTGTAAAAAGTAGTATCTAAAGCTAGCGCAACTATTACACTGATTACCAAAAAACCGAATAGCATATAATTGATGCCAAATACTATTCCTAAAGTAATACCTCCAAACATTTGCCGGATACACAATGTGCCAAAGAGTATAATTACTAAGCACAGAACGATTCGAAGAAAGAATTTCATACAGATGACGAGATTATTTTTTTTCGATGATGAATTGTAAATTAATACATTTCATTCACCCAGCCTTTTTTCTCTTGTTCGATATGGTTTACTACGGTCTTTACCTTGTATTTGTTGCGTAAATGCCTGGCGGTTTGTTCAGCTGCGTACACGCTACGGTGTTGGCCACCGGTACAGCCAAAATTTATCATCAGGCTTTCAAATCCACGGGCTATATAATCTTCTACATTAATATCAACAATATTGAAAACGTTGTTGATAAAATCCGGCATCTTGGTGCGTTGTTCCAAAAAATCGATTACTTCTTTGTCACGGCCTGTCTTTGTTTTGTATTCAGTGATGCGGCCAGGATTTAATACACCTCTGCAATCAAAAACAAAGCCGCCACCATTTGCGCTTGAATCAACTGGGTAGCCATGTTTTATATAGGAGAAACTGTTTACGTACACGGTTAATGGGGTGTCTGCAGTGGCTTGTACAGGTTCAAAACGACCTATCACTTCATCACTTACAATAAAATGTAACATACGCATAAACTCGGGCACCCGTATACCCATGGTACGGTTCTCGATAAACCATTTCAGGTTCCGCAAGGCCAATGGGATAGAGGTCAAAAATTGTGCCTTACGCTCGAACAACCCTCTGAATCCATAAGCGCCCAACACCTGTAACAAGCGAATTAACACATACCCGTAAAACTGTCCCACAAAGGCCGACCGGTCTATTTTATGACCTAGTACATGGTCCATCGAATCCATATACGATTCTAATAATTCGTTTTTCCAGGCATCACTCAATTCTGCACGGGCTTGCCATATCATGCTCGCAGCATCATATTGAGGGGCGCCGCTCATGCCGCCTTGATAATCTATAAAATACGGTTTGTTATCTTTCAGCATGATGTTACGGCTCTGGAAATCTCGGAACATAAAAAACTTGTACTCTGTTCGGGTCAGATAATTGGCTAGCGCATCAAAGTCATCAAGCATTGCTTGCTTATCGTATGGCGTTTTCAAAGTATCTAAAAAATAATACTTAAAATATAACATATCGCTCAAAATGGCTTGTTTGCCAAATTCTTTTGCCGTAAGGCTCCATTTGGCATATTGCATCCCTTCATCGCCAAGAATTTGCAATCGAGCCAGTTGCCACAAACTTTCTTTGAACAAGTTTTTTACTTCTTCCACATGTCCTAACTTTTCTAATCGGTTCAGGAGGCTTTCATCGCCAAAATCTTCTTGCAGGTAAATGGTTCCATTGTCATTCAAACAAAAAATTTCGGGAACGGGTAAATCTTTGTTTTTAAAATGATTGGAAAAATTTATAAACGTATTGTTTTCCTTAACGTTTAATCCATGTGTGGCTATATATGTTCTTTCTTTTGTATGAACCCTAAAATATCTGCGATCGCTACCACTTTGAGGCATCGGGTCGATACCCGTAACAACGCTTTTTAATTTTTCTGTTACCAACCGCTCAATATCGTTCATTATGTTATTCATGTATTATCGTTTTACTTTTTATGGACAAGTTAGAACCGTAAGGCCTCTCGGCAAAACTTTGTGGGGAACAAAGAAAGGAAACGCCCATCAACTTATACTACAATTTTAAAAATCATTTTTGGCGGTTCAAAAAGCAGCCCTATTTTTGCACTAGAAATGAAATCTGTTATTACACATATCCATCATCACCATACTTACCACTGGTAAGCCAATGATGTTATGTGCTGAACATAAAATTATTTGAAAGGGCTTATCTACCATGATAAGCCCTTTTTGTTTTTTGGCCACTTACCAATTTTTAAATTAAAATCTAGCCCCCAAAGGCTGCCTTAAACATGGTTCTAAGAATAGCTATTCAAAAATCAGGTCGTTTGTACGAAGATTCCATCAAATTACTAAAGGAATGCGGTATTGGCATAAAGAATGGGATGAATAAACTAAAAACCGAAGCCGAAAATTTTCCGTTGGAGGTTTTCTTTCTAAGGGATGACGATATTCCACAATACGTAGAGGACCGTGTAGCCGATATTGGTATTGTTGGTGAAAACGTATTGTTTGAGAAGCAGAAAGACGTGTTGACAGTTGAAGGTTTGGGGTTTGGTAAATGCCGTTTATCTGTAGCCATCAAGCGGGAAGAAGAATATACTGGGCCATCGTTTTTACAGGGCAAAAATATAGCTACCAGTTATCCGGTTCTGGTACAGAAATTTTTGGACGAAAACAACCTTCAATGCGATATCCATGAAATTAGTGGGAGTGTAGAAATAGCGCCCGGCATAGGATTGGCCGATGCCATCGTGGATTTGGTAAGTAGTGGAAGTACCTTATTCATGAATGGATTAAAAGAAGCAGAAACAATCCTTAAAAGCGAGGCGGTGCTTATTCGCAACCATAATTTGGATGAGGCGAAATTGCAACTTCTAGACAAGCTATTGTTCCGCATCAGGTCGGTAAAAAAAGCAAAAAACAATAAATATATTTTGTTGAATGCGCCGAATGAAAATTTAGCCACCATAATAGGCTTACTACCCGGCATGAAAAGCCCAACGGTTTTGCCTTTAGCAGAACCCGGTTGGAGCAGCGTGCACAGCGTTTTAAATGAAAATGATTTTTGGGAAATAATAGAACAATTAAAAGCAGCCGGCGCTCAGGGCATTTTAGTGGTGCCTATTGAGAAGATGATTATGTAAGGAGTTAAGAGTTGAGAGTTAAGAGTTGAGAGTTCATCGTTTAAAGTGCAGGGTGTAGGTTTTGTGTTCAAGATTTAGTTTTCAGAATTTTACGTTAGACGTTCTGATTACAAGGTTCATGCTGATACTAGACTGGATTGAAATGGAGATTATTATTAAAGGAATGGGCTTGTGGTTGTTTAAATACTAACATATTACTTAATACTCAACATATCATGGAAATTTATATCAATCCAAATATTTCTAGCTGGTCGGCCATAATAGAAAGGCCTACCATGGATTTTACGGATGTGGCAGAAAAGGTAAAGCCTATCTTGGAGCAAGTAAAAGCGATAGGAGATAAAGCACTGCGGCAATTTGCGCTACAATTTGATAACGTAATATTGGATGAATTAAAAGTTACGGAAGCCGAAAAATCAAGTGCCCTAGACTTGGTAAGCGAAGATTTAAAAGCCGCTATACAACAAGCAAAAAGAAATATTGAATTATTTCATGCAAGGCAATTACAAACACCTGAAATCATTGAGGTGATACCGGGTGTTACTTGTTGGCGCAAGTCGGTTGGTATCGATAAAGTCGGCTTATACATACCAGGCGGAACGGCACCGTTGTTTTCTACATTGTTGATGTTGGGCATCCCTGCAAAACTGGCGGGTTGTAAAGAAATTGTATTGTGTACGCCTCCGCAAAAAGACGGTTCGGTTCATCCTGCAGTTTTATATGCCGCCAATCTTATTGGAATTGAGCTAATTATAAAGGTCGGCGGAGCTCAGGCTATTGCAGCCATGGCTTACGGCACGGAATCAGTTCCAAAAGTGTATAAGATTTTTGGTCCGGGTAACCAGTACGTAACGGCAGCAAAACAATTGGTGCAGTTAGATGGAATTGCTATTGATATGCCGGCCGGCCCAAGCGAGGTCTGCGTACTTGCAGATGAAAGTTGTATCCCTGCTTTTGTAGCGGCCGATTTGTTGAGCCAGGCCGAACATGGGGCCGATAGCCAAGTGCTGTTGGTAGCCACTAACCGTTCAATTGTAAAGAACGTAGAAGAGGAACTTGAAAAACAAATGTTGATGTTGCCCCGAATGGAATATGCTGCTAAATCGTTGCAAAGCAGCCGTGCGGTGGTTATGCAAAACATGGAAACCGCTATTCAATTGGTAAATGCATATGCCGCCGAGCACTTGATTATTAGCTGTGAAAACGACGAAGCCATTGCAGATAAAATAAATAATGCGGGCTCTATTTTTCTAGGAAATTATTCGCCTGAAAGTGTGGGTGATTATGCCAGCGGAACCAACCACACATTGCCGACCAACGGCTATGCACGTATGTACAGCGGTGTAAGCGTGGATAGTTTTGTAAAAAAGATAACCGTCCAGAAACTGACCAAGGAGGGTTTGCAAAACCTAGCTGCTACCGTAGTGGAAATGGCCATGGCAGAGGGTTTACAGGCACATGCGGAAGCGGTGACCATCCGTTTTAAATTATCGAATAAAGCTTAAGATTAATTGAATAGAAAATAACATATTATGGAATTTGTATTGGATAATTTGATAAGGCCAAACGTCAAAAATCTGGAACCGTATTCTTCGGCTAGGGATGAATTTAAAGGGAAGGCCGAAGTTTATTTGGATGCGAATGAGAACAGTTTAGGTTCTCCATTGATGAAGTGGTACAATCGTTATCCAGATCCGTTGCAATGGAAGGTGAAGGAGAAGTTGTCGCTTATTAAAAAATTGCCTGCGAACCAGATGTTATTGGGCAATGGAAGCGATGAATGTATCGATTTATTGTTCCGTGCCTTTTGCGAACCGGGTAAGGATAATGTGATCATTGTTCCGCCTACGTATGGCATGTATCAAGTAAGCGCTAATATCAATAATGTGGAAATAAGAAAGGCGCCATTGCTAGATGATTTTCAATTGAATTTGGCACATATAGAACAATTGGTGGATGAGCAAACAAAGATTATTTGGCTTTGCAGTCCGAACAATCCTACGGGTAATTCATTAGATAGGGCCGATGTAGAAATGGTGCTCAATAATTTTGAAGGACTGGTTGTAATAGATGAAGCCTATATTAATTTTTCGAAGCATGCGTCATTCAGCCGTTCCTTGGACGAATATCCAAACTTGGTGGTGATGCAAACATTGAGCAAGGCATGGGGGCTGGCTGGCTTACGATTGGGCATGCTGTTTGCTTCCGCAGAAATAGTAAATATTTTAAATACTATAAAGCCACCGTATAATATTGGGGAGCATACACAGGAATTGGTGTTACAAGCGCTGGATAACCATGCGCAAGTAAACGACATGATCCATCTATTGGTTGATATGAGAGATGCGTTAGCAGCAGTTTTGAGCCAGATGCCATTGATACAGCATGTGTATGAAAGTGATGCAAATTTTCTGTTGGTCAAAATGTATGGAGCAAAACAAGTATATGATTACCTTTTAACGAAAAGTATTGTGACCCGTGATAGAAGTAAGGTAATGTTGTGCGAGGACTGTTTGCGGATTACTGTGGGAACTGAAGCAGAAAACACAAGGTTGGTAGATGCGTTGATTGCTTACTCGGATAACATGCAACAGAATAGTAGCGCTGGAGTACAAGCAATTTAAGTTATGTAAAAATGTCCTAATTCGTAATTTTTAATTCGTAATTCATTAAAATCATGTCAGCAAAAAGGGTATTGTTTATCGACCGAGATGGTACATTGATCAAGGAAGCGCCACCTACTTACCAGTTGGATAGTTTCGGCAAGCTGGAATTTTATCCGCATATGTTTCAGTATATGCACCGTATAGCAACGGAGCTAGATTATGAACTTGTGATGGTGACGAATCAAGATGGGCTAGGAACGGACGCCTTTCCGGAAGATACTTTTTGGCCCGTGCAAAATTTTGTGATGCAGGCACTAGCGAATGAAGATATCCACTTTAGCTCGGTTCATATCGACCGCACTTTTCCTGCTGAAAATGCGCCCACACGGAAACCAAAGACCGGCATGCTGCTATCTTTTTTTAATGAGAATGAATATGATATAAAAAATTCTTATGTAATCGGCGACCGCATCACAGATATACAATTGGCAAAGAATCTTGGTTGCAAAGGCATTTGGCTTAACAATGACGCAAACCTTGGCGCTGGAGATACGAGCATGGATGTACAAGGATTGAGGGAAACAACCATCGCATTAGAAACTACAGAATGGGAAAAGATATATAAATTCTTAAAGCTAGGTTTGCGAAACGT
>Ga0247739_10000932_pt1 | contig 10493 bp, 12 predicted proteins | sample UWRJL058202B2_FD_180943 | JGI IMG/M metagenome (GOLD analysis project Ga0247739, IMG submission 180943) | Plant litter microbial communities from Arlington Agricultural Research Station in Wisconsin, United States - UWRJ-L058-202B-2 | ecosystem: Environmental > Terrestrial > Plant litter >... | reverse complement strand
CACGGAGCACCGGCAGGCCGAGCGGATCGAAACCGGACTCCCCGAGGTACGCGGGCAGCTGCTCTGCGGCGACCAGGGCTGCGGCGGCGACCTCCGGGATGGCGGGCATGGTCGCCTTGCTGAAGTCGAGGTACCCCGGCTGGGACTCGACGGCGGCCGGCACCCGGAATGGCAGGCGCGCGACGCTGCCCGATCCGCGGATGCTCGCGAGGAACCCCGCGTCCCGCAGCTCGGCGTACGCGGCGGACACCGTTGTACGGCTGACCTGCAGTTGTGCCGCGAGCTCTCGCTCGGCAGGCAGGCGGGTGTCCGTCGAGACCCGACCGTCGAGGATGAGCAGGCGGATGCGATCGGCGAGTGCCGCGTAGGCAACGCCGGCATCCCGCCAGCCGAAGAGCAGGGATGCCAATTGCCGGGCCGAGAGGGTCGCCATCGAGCCAGCATACCCAGATTGGCATCTTGTTTTCAGGCCAATTCGGCAATTGGATAGGCGCATGATCCTCGCTCGACGCATCGCCCAGCTCCTCGTGGGGCTGTTCCTTTACGGGTTCGCCATTGCCATGATGATCCGTGCGGCGTTGGGCATCTCCCCGTGGGACGTGCTGAGCCAGGGGGTGGTGCTGCACACCGGCCTCAACTACGCGGTGGTCACCAACGTCATCGGAGCGCTGGTGCTGCTGCTGTGGATCCCCATCCGACAGAAGCCGGGGATCGGCACGGTCGTCAACGTGCTGATGATCGGCCCGAGCATCGAAGTCAGCCTGTGGCTGATCCCCGTTGTCGATGACCTCGTCCCGCGCATCCTGCTGCTGGCCGGCGGACTCGTCGTGCTGGCGATCGCGACCGGGCTGTACATCGGTGCCCGGTTCGGACCGGGCCCGCGCGATGGGCTCATGACGGGCATCCACCGACGCACCGGCTGGCCGATCTGGATCGTGCGCACCTCGATCGAGGTGACCGTGCTCGCGATCGGCTGGCTGCTCGGCGGCAACGTCGGGCTGGGCACGCTCGCGTTCGCGCTGCTGATCGGTCCGATGGTCAACGTGACGCTGCCGCTGTTCCGGGTGCCGGAGAAGCCGGCTCCCTCAGAAACGCCGCTCGCCGAAGCCCTGGCCCCCTAGACCCCGGCGACGCAGGGCCGCCCGCCCTGCGTCGCCGGCCTTCTCCTACAGGTGCGCCTCCGCGTAGACGCGCATCGCGTCACGCACGAAGGTCGCCCCCGTCGGGCCGCCGTAGTTCGCGCCGAAGCGCTCGTCGGCGACATACATGTCGCCCAGCCCCACGAAGTACTCCTTCGATAGGGATGGGGTTCCGGGAATCCCGCGCAGCCACTCCGCCTGGCGCTGCGCGAGCGCCTGGCCTTCCTCGCCGTCGGGCGCCGTGCCATTCGCGGCGGCCGTGACCCAGTCCGCCATCAGCTGCCCCTGCCGGCTCTTCCAGTCGGCCCTCTCGGCCGCCGACATCGAGCGCCACCAGCGGTCGCCGTCGGCGTAGGCCTTCGCGCCCCATCTGGCCTCGACCTCATCCTTGTACTCGGTGTGGTCGAAGCCGTCGAACATCTCCTCTGCCATCAGTTGTTCACCTCCCTCCATCTTCTTGATCGTGCGCTCGACCGAATCGATCTGCCGGTCGAGCCGCTCCTTCTCCTGTCGCAACCAGGTGAGGTGCGACCGGAGAGCCTCGTCGGGTTCGCGCTGGCTCGCCAGCGCTTCCGAAATCACCGGGATGCCGAGACCGAGGTCGCGCAGCATCAGGATCCGCTGCAGCGTGGTGAGCGCGTGCTCGTCGTAGTAGCGGTACCCGTTGTTGCCGATGCGACTCGGGGCGAGCAGCCCGACGTCGTCGTAGTGGCGCAGCGTGCGGGATGTGGTCCCCGCCAACCGCGCCACCTCCTGTATCGACCAGTCCATGTCGGCAACGCTACGGGTTGACGCTACGTCAATGTCAACCACGAAAACGCGATATAGCTTGACTTCGGCCAAAACGCGATATAACGTGACTCTCGAACACGCGATATAGCGCGAGAGAGGAGGCCACCGTGGCCCAGGAGAAGTGGCTCGTCGACAGCCCCAAGATCATCGACGTCGACAACGTCCGCAAGCTCAAGGTCGGCCTCATCGCCGGCCAGGTCAACGTGATCGCCCACGACGAGCCCGGTGCTCGCGTCGAGATCCACTCGGTCAGCGGCAAGGACCTCTTGGTCGCCCTCGACGGTGACACGCTCGAAGTCGACCACGCGCAGTGGAAATGGGACAACTTCATCGACGTCTTCAAGTCGTTCCGCGGCACGGCCAAGGCGGACGTCACCATCACCGTCCCCCGCGATGTCGCCCTCAAGTTCGGCGTCGTTTCGGCAACCGCCCTCATCAGCGGGCTGACCGAGGATGCCTCGATCTCCACCGTCAGTGGGGAGCTCGTCATCGACGGCCTCTACGGCGACGTGCAGCTCAATTCCGTCAGCGGGGAGATCTCGGTCCGCAACCACTACGGAAAGCTCAATGCCCACACCATCAGCGGCGACATCACCGCGTCCGGCGAGATCATGAGGTTCACGGGTGACACCGTTTCCGGTGACGTGTTCCTCGACATCGCGGGCATTCCCGACGAGGTCAGGGTCAACACGGTGAGCGGCGGCGTTACGGCCCGTCTCGAGAGCGGCGTTCCCGTGCAGTACAAGATCAACACGGTCAGCGGCCGCCTCCAGTTGGACGACTCGCAGATCTCCGGCATCCGCGGCGGCTATACCGGCAAGTTCGGCACGCTCGACAAGCAGTGGCTCGAGTTCCGCGCCAACACCGTCTCGGGTCACATCTCCGTACTGCACCAGGTGTCGGCGTGACCCCGCCCGTCTTCGCCCACGGCCACCTGCGGCTGTACCTGCTCAGCCTGCTCGCCGAGTCTGAGCAGGGGATGCACGGCTATGAGCTCATGCAGGCACTGGGTGATCGCTTCGGCGGCACCTACGTTCCGAGTGCCGGCACGATCTACCCGCGGCTCGCCAAGCTCGAGGAGGAGGGACTCGTGACCAAGGTCGCTGACGGCCGCAAGACCGTCTACGCAATCACGGCGGACGGGCGCTCCGAGTTGAGCGCGCGCGAATCCGAACTCGACGGGATCGAGAACGATGTCACGGACTCCGTGCGCCGCCTCGCGGACGAGGTCAGGTCATCCGTCAACGACGCCATGCGCACACTGCGGGCCGACCTGGCTGCTGCGGCCCGGGATGCCCGTGCCGACGCCCGCGAGGCCGGCAGGACCATCCGGGTCGACTCAGCGGTGCCGGGTGCCGGCAGCCGGGTGCAACTGGCGCAGGTGGAGGCGTCGCTGAACGAGTTCCGCACCACCCTTCGGTCCGAGCTGCGCGTCCAGGTGTCGCGCGGCACCGAGCTCAGCGAGGAGACCGTCACGATCCTGCGCTCCGGGCTCGAGAACCTCCGCGCGAGTGTCATCGCCTCGCTGAAAGGCTGATGGGCAGCGGTGCCCATGGGCATCGCTGCGGGCCGCGGGTAGGTTGGGGCCATGTCCGGAGTCCTCGTCACCGCAGACTTCCTGGACTCGCTCACGACTCGGCTGAACGCGATCGCCGACGCGATCGACCCGGCCGGGGTGTACGTCGTGGACTACACGGTCACCGGTTCGGCAACGGTCGAGTCCGCCGCCGAGACCGCGCAGACCTCGGAGCGGGCACGCGCGACGCAGGTCGCCGAGAGCTTCCGGGCGCTGGCCGAGCACGCCACGAGCACCCGCCTGACCATGGACGCCGTCGACGACCAGCTCGCCGGGCAGGGCTGACGTGCGCTGGACTGCCGAGGACCCCGGCATCGGCGACCCGGGCATGCTGCACGAGGTCGGCGCCGTGCGCGGACAGCTCGCCGACGACATCGACGAGGTGATCGTCCAGCTCGACGTGCTCGCCGCCGAACTGCCGGAGGCGTGGGAGGGCACCGCCGCGGCGGCCCATCTGGCCCAGTATCCGCTGATGCGCACGGACCTGGAGAAGATCGCGGGGGCGTACCGCGCGCACCAGGTCGCCATAGAGAACTATGCGAGCGCCCTCGACACGGTGCAGGCCGCGGCCTCGCCAGTCGTGTCATCCATTGCGGCTATCAAGGATGAGCTGCCTCGGGTCGAGATGATCCGCAGGAACATGAACGTGCCGATCCCGACCCCGCGGGAGTTCTCCGAGGTGCTGGTCGCGACGCTCGACCCGTGGGACTCGTACACGATCACCGAGTACGCCTACGCGATGCAACTCGACCGACAGATCCACGACTACCGTGCCGAGCTGTTGCGGCTCGACCGCCTGCGACACGACCTCGTACTCGACCGGCAGCAGGCGGACTCCACCGCGAGCTCCGCGTTCGCGGCTCCCGCCGTCGTCGGCTCCCTGACCGCCGACACCATCCGGGACTCCAAGAACTGGGATCGTGACGAGCTCATCGCCCAGCTCGCGGACATGACCGCGTCAGAGCGCGCGCTGCTGCTGGCGGGGCATCCCGAACTCTTCGCCCTGCTCACCGCGGGCAACGACGACCCGGACAACATGTTCGCCGTGGCGGTGGTCTGGGCCGGGCTGGGCTTCGCCGGCGGCGCGCTGCTCGCGCAGACCTATCCGGAGAAGGTGGGCAACCTGGAGGGTGCCGCCTACCGTGACCGCGGTGCAGCCAACGCCTTCCTGCTTAAGGAGGAGCGCACCGAGCTCAAGGATTACGTGCGGGAGCACCCCGACGACCAGGACGCCGTCGAGCGACTCGAGACGCTCAACGCGATCGCCACCTCGATGGGTACCAGCAACGCCTACCCGCAGCGCACCCTGATCTCGCTCGACCTCGGCGAGCCGGTGCTCGCGGCGATCTCGTTCGGCGACGTCGACTACGCGGACTTCACCTCCTTCATGGTGCCGGGCATGAACACCACGGCGAACTCCATGCCGGACTGGTCCGGCTCGGCCCTCGACTTCTACAACGAGCAGATGAACGTGATGCGCGAGTCCGGCCAGGTCGGCACCATCGCGACCATCGCCTGGATCGGCTACGAGACGCCGACCCCGCTGACCGTCAAGGACGCCGACCTCGCAATCGCGGGCGCCGAAAAACTCGCCCACGCGCTGGACGGGTTCAACGCCGCCACGTTCTGGTCGAACCCGGATGCCCAGCTCAACGTCTTCGCGCATTCGTACGGTTCCACGACCGCGATGTACACCCTGAAGGAGGATCACGGGGTGGACACCTTCGCGGCCTTCGGTTCTGCCGGGTGGATCGTCGACGACCGGGTGCTGCACGGGGACGACGGCAGCGGCGACCCCTTCTACTACGTGGGGGACGGCGGATTCTGGTACACGGACGCTCCCCTCGACCTGGTGAACGACGTCGGTGTGGGGCTGAGCCAGTTCAGCGAGCACCCGCGGCTGATGCCGGACGTGCTGCCGGGAACGCACGAGTTCGGCAGTGACGGGGCCGACGGCTACGACTTGACCTGGGGTCACGGGGACTACCTGCGCACCGGGACGGAAGCACTCAGGAACATGGCCGCGCTCGCGGTCGGCCAGCAGGACATGCTGGTTGAATGACATCGTGGCGGTCCGGACAGCAGCGGCATTGGCGATCGTGCTGCTGGCGAGCGGATGCGCGGCGACCGGATCGGAGAACGACATGACTCCCCAGGACAGCCAGGCCGAGCTACTCGCACTGCTCGACGAGACCCAGGTGGCGCTCGGCAGCAGCTGGGACAACGACGACGACCCCTCACCGCTGCAGTGCACGCTGGCGAACGGCGACACCGGGGTCACGTTCTCCGGTTACCGACGCTCCTCCGAGCCGGTGGAGGTCGAGGCGGGCATCCAGACGATCGTCGGCTTCTGGGAATCGAAGGGCTTCGAGGTCGAGGTGAAGCGCGAGCTCGCAGGCCTGGAGGACGTGTTCGTGCACTTCCCGGGCGATAAGGACCGTTACCTGCACTTCAGCATCGGCGAGAACATCATGGCCGTGGAGGGCTGGGGGGCGTGCGTGCCCGGCTCGGTGCTGGACGAGATCGACCGGATCGAAGAGGAACTGAAGAACTAGTCAGAAGCCGACCGGCAGGTACAGGTCCTGCACGCGGTCGTTCAGGGCGGTGTGGTCGTTGCGGGTGAACAAGCCGCAGGCGTCGACCGTGCAGTCGAATCCGGAGCCGACCGGGTCGCCCACCTCCAGGTAGGCGGTGAACGTGCCCGCCTCGAGGTCGTCGTAGCTGCGGGCACCGAACAGCTTCCACGCCCAGTCGTCGTTGATCCAGTTGCTTGGTGCGTACTGCACGGTTCCCGCGTCGACCTGCGCCTGCTCCTGGTCGGGAACACCGCCGACGCACGGCCCCGGCTTCGTCGCGGCATCCTTCGGGATCACGCAGATCGCCACGTAGATTCCCCGGCTGCCGTCGTACCCGGTTCCGCTCACGACGAGGTGCTGGCCCCCGTGGAGGGCGGAGGTATCCACCTCGGAGCCATCCTCGGCGAGCACGGAAAGCACGCGGGTGCGGCCGTCATCGCCGGTGGCGGTGACCTCCGTCGGCCAGGCCGTGGCGGCATCCTCCTGATTGGAGAGTCCCTGGTTCTGGTGGGCCAGGATCGGCACCGCAATGATCGCGATCGGAACGAGCACCACTACCAGCACGGCGGCGAGGATCCACGGCCAGCGGCGGCGGCGCGTTCGGGCTGGAGACATGGGGGAATTCTAGGCGTGCGCAACACGTTGACACGTTGCACGCTAGGAGTAGGCTCGCCCCTCGTGACTAACGAAGCTCGGTCGCCCAAGCGGTGGCTGATCGGTGAGCCCCTCCCCTCGGAGAAACTCGAGGGACAGCTGCTCCCGAAGCACCTCGCGCTCCCGATCTTCGCGAGCGACCCGCTCTCCTCCGTGGCCTACGCCCCGCAGGAACTGCTGATGATCCTGCTCATCGGCGGCCTCGCCTTCCTGTCATTCGCGCCCTGGGTCGCCGCCGCCGTGGTGATCCTGCTGATCGTGGTCGTGCTGTCGTACCGCCAGCTGATCAAGGCCTACCCGAGTGGTGGTGGCGACTACGAGGTGGCGTCGAAGAACCTCGGTGAGAAGGCCGGGCTGGTCGTCGCATCCGCCCTCCTCGTCGACTACGTGCTCACCGTTGCGGTGTCTGTCGCGTCCGGTGTCGACAACATCATCTCCGCGATCCCCGAGCTGAACCCCTATCGCGTCGAGATCGCCGTGTTCTTCATCATCCTGCTCGCGGCGGTCAACCTGCGCGGCGTACGGGAGTCGAGCAAGGCCTTCGCCATCCCGACCTACCTGTTCATCGGCTCGATCGCCGTGATGGTGGTAACAGCCCTGATCCGCACCTGGGCAGGGGACGCACCCGTCGCGGAGAGTTCCGGCGTCACCGTGCAAGGCGACGACCTCACGAGCGCGGCGTTCATCCTGCTCCTACTGCGCGCCTTCGCCAGTGGCTGTGCCGCCCTCACCGGCGTGGAGGCGATCTCGAACGGCGTTCCGGCCTTCCGGCGCCCGAAGATCCAGAACGCCCAGAAGACCCTGATGGCGATGGGCGCAACCGCGATCGTGCTGTTCTCCGGACTCGTCGCGGTCGCCCTGATCGGCGGGGTCCACTACGTGGACTGCACTCACGACGCCTTCAGGACGATGGCGGAGTGCGCCGCCGACGGTTCGCCCCAGCGGAGCCTGATCGCCCAGATGTCGTCGGCGACCTTCGGCAACAACAGCCTTCCGTTCTTCCTCATCCAGGCCGTCACGGCCGCGGTCCTCCTGCTGGCGGCGAACACGGCCTTCAACGGCTTCCCGCTCCTCGGCTCCGTGCTCGCCACCGACCACTACGCGCCCAAGTCGCTGTCCAGCCGTGGCGATCGCCTGATCTTCTCCAACGGTGTGATCGCTCTCGCCGTCATCGCTGCGATCATCACGGTGGTGTACCAGGCCGACGTCACGGGCCTGATCCAGCTCTACATCATCGGGGTGTTCATCTCCTTCACCCTCGGCCAGATCGGGATGGTGCGGCACTGGCTGCGCATGCTGAGGGGTGGCTGCGACGATCGCGGCACCGTCTGGCGTGGACTGGTCATCAACGCGCTCGGTGCGTTCCTGACCGCCAGCGTGCTCATCGTGGTCACCGTGACCAAGTTCACCCACGGTGCCTGGCTCGTGTACCTGATCATGCCGATCCTCTTCATGCTCATGCTCGGCGTGAACCGGTACTACCGCGACGTCGACAAGGAGATCGAGGCCGATCCCACCACGCGCTTCGGGGCGAAGGGCGACCACGCGATCGTGCTCGTGGGCCGGATGCAGAAGCCGGTGCTGAAAGCCCTCGACTACGCCATCTCCGCTCGGCACGACTCGATCGAGGCCGTGCATGTCTCCATCGACGACGCGGCCACCGAGAAGCTGATCAAAGACTGGGTCGACCAGAACATCAAGGTGCCGCTCAACGTGCTCGAGTCGCCCTACCGTGACATCAGCGCCCCCCTCGCGAAGTACATCAAGCACCGGCGGGAGGCGCACGGCTCCGAGGTCGTCACCGTGTACACACCGCAGTACATCGTCGGGCACTGGTGGGAGAACCTCCTCCACAACCACAAGGCCCGCCGCATCCGTCACAAGCTCGCGCTCGTGCACGGCGTCGTGATCGCGCTGGTGCCGTGGCTGTTGGACTCCTCCACCCTGATCTACGGCCGCCGCTCCCGTCCGCTGCCGGGCCAGGATCGCCGCGGCGAACCCCGGCGTCCGGTCGCACGCCGACCGATGCCGCCTGTCTCGGTCAAGCCGAAGACCCCCGCCCAGAAGAAGCCGCCCGCCACACCATGACCAGGGACCTGGTCGCCGTGATTCTCGGCGGACTCGTCGGCACCGCGCTGCGGCTGGCGATCGATACGGCACTTCCGCATCCAGATGATGCGTTCCCCCTGTCCACGCTGGTGATCAACGCCGTGGGCGCCTTCGCCCTGGGCGTGCTGGTCGCCCGCGTCTGGCCGGTCGCGCCGTCCTGGCTGCGGTCCGGACTCGGAGCCGGGCTGCTCGGCTCCTTCACGACGTTCTCCGCCGTCGCCGTGTCCCTCGTGTCCCTGTCCCATGCTGGCGAGTGGATGACCGCCCTCGGCTACCTCGCGCTGACTGTGGTCCTCGGGCTCGGCGCTGCCGGGCTGGGCATCGTTCTCGGTGCACGGACCCCTCCGGGGCGTGCCGAGTGATCGCCCTCGTCCTGCTGGCCGGCGCTGTCGGGGCCGTCATCCGCTACCTGGTATCCCGCAGCGTGGGCACCGTCGCTGGTGTGCTCGCCGTCAACGTGCTCGGCTCGGCGATCGGGGGCGCGGTGCTCGCCCTGGCGGAGCGCGAGTACCTCAGCGCGGATCTACGCCTGGTGCTTCTCACCGGTTTCTGCGGCGGCCTCACCACCTTCAGCACCTGGAGCGTCGAGACCGTCCAGCTCGCGATGGCTGGCAAGTGGCGTACTGCCGTCGTGAGCGTGGCCGGGAACCTCGTGCTCGGCGTCGGTGCCGCGGCGATCGCGTACCTCGCGCTGCGCTGACCCGAACGGGGTACAGACCCGGCGGCCAGCCGTTCATAGGCTGGGCAGACGGACTCGGGGGGAGGGTTTCCATGGCATCGACCGCGCCACAGGCGTCCTGGTACGACGACCCCAACGACCCAACCCTGCTGCGCTGGTGGGACGGCTCCGAGTGGACCGATCACGTCGTGCCGCGCGAAGCAGCGGAGCCTGAGCCGGAGGTGGCGCCTGAGGCGATGCCTGAGGTGGTGCCTGAGCCCACCGTCGAACCTGCACCGGAGCAGGTCGTCGCTCCGCGCCGGGCTCTGGACTGGGAGGAGCGCTACCCGACCTCCCCGTCAGCCCCGAGCGTCTCCCGGCGCCGCGTGCGTCCCGGCTTCGTCATCGCGCTGGTGCTGATCCTGCTCCTCGGGGCCGCCGCGGTCGGTGCCGTGCTCACGGGCGTCCTGCCCATCGCCTAGCGCTTCGGCCAACTCCACGCCGGGCCGTCGAGCATCCCCTGCCCGACGACCACGGTCTCACCCATTCGCTTCTCCAGCTCGATCCGCGAAGCGCCGAGGCCATCGAGCGCGTCGATCAGGCGGGCGGCATGTGAAACCACGATCACCTGCGAGTTGCGGGATGCCTCGGCGATCAGCCCTGCGAGCGGCTCGACCAGGTCGGGGTGCAGGCTCGTCTCCGGCTCGTTGAGCACGAGCAGGGACGTGGGGCGCGGGCTCAACAACGCCGCGATCCACAGCAGGTACCGCAGCGTTCCGTCAGAGAGCTCTGCCGCCCCGAGCGACCTGAGCAACCCGGATTGCCTCATCGCCACCTGGAACCACCCGTCGTGGTCCGTGATCTCGACGCGACTGCCGGGGAACGCGGCGGATACTGCGGCCTCCAGGGTCCCATTCGGTGCGAGTTCACGGATGGTCTGGAGCGCCGCCGCGAGGTCGGACCCGTCGTGGGACAGCACAGGGGTGCGG
>Ga0247739_10000931_pt1 | contig 10500 bp, 10 predicted proteins | sample UWRJL058202B2_FD_180943 | JGI IMG/M metagenome (GOLD analysis project Ga0247739, IMG submission 180943) | Plant litter microbial communities from Arlington Agricultural Research Station in Wisconsin, United States - UWRJ-L058-202B-2 | ecosystem: Environmental > Terrestrial > Plant litter >... | reverse complement strand
TTTTACTTTGTTAGTATAAAACCGCATGAAAATATCAGAAGAGTTATATGGATTGTCTGTATGTGGAGGAGAAAGTAAACGCATGGGTACTGACAAAAGTTTTCTGACTTATTTTGAAAAAGAACAATGTTATTATGTTGCGGATTTGCTTCATTCAGATGGCAATGATTTGTGCAAAAAAGTGTTTATATCTTGTAATCAGGTTCAGGCAGATACTATTTCGAAAGAATATAATGTATTACAAGACCTGCCAAAATATGAAAATACAGGTCCCATGGCTGCGTTGTTAACCGCATTCAATTATTACCCTGATCAGGATTTTTTAGTCGCAGGTTGTGATTATCCATTTATAACTTCAGCAATTTTAAGAAGTTTTCTGGAACAGATTAAAGGAAATTCCATTGCCGCTGCATTTTACAATTCAGACAATAAATATGAACCATTGCTTGCCTGGTATTCAAAAGAATCGGGACCCATTTTGAAAAGAAGCTTTGAAAATAAAGAATATTCTTTGCAGCATTTTTTAATAAAAAACAGTGCAGAAAAGTACATTCCGGCAGATCATAAAGTGATGACCAGTGTAGATACGCCTGATGAATTCCACGCTGTCAAACTGTTATTAGACAATTAACTAAAAAACACATTGCTGTTTTAACATCAACAAAAAATGAATATTACTTCCATTGAAGGCAGAACAATCCGAAAAGTAACACGCGAAGAAATCTCTGAAAAAGAAGATCAATTGGCTGTGGAAGAGCCATTAGAAATTCAGATTTCTTTTTTGGAAAATGGTAAAAGAATCCAAAAAAGTGTCTCTATTACTATGCGCACGCCGGGCAATGACGAAGAACTTGCAGCCGGATTTTTATTTACAGAAGGAATTATTCAAAGTAAAGAACAATTCAAAACTGTCAATTCCAGCATTCTGGATGAAAATAAGGTTGTGGTTACTTTAATGGATGAAGAAGTTCCTGCATTGAAAACGCTGGAAAGAAATTTTTACACTACCTCCAGTTGCGGAGTTTGCGGCAAAGCGAGTATTGATGCAATTAAAACAGTTTCTATTTATAATGATTTAGAAAATAATATACTGATAACCAGTGATATATTATTTAATCTTCCTGCTCAATTACAAAATCAGCAAAGCATTTTCGAAAGTACCGGAGGCTTACATGCATCAGCCGTTTTTGATTTAAAAGGGAATTTTATCATGCTGCGGGAAGATGTAGGACGGCATAATGCATTGGATAAAGTCATTGGCAGCGCATTTTTCAACAGTCAATTACCTCTGAATAAAACAATATTGTTATTGAGCGGAAGGGCTAGTTTTGAACTGATCCAGAAAGCAAACATGGCAGGTATTAAAATTGTAGCAGCTATTGGAGCACCTTCCAGTCTGGCGGTTCAGCTTGCGGAAGAATGTGATATGACGCTGATTGGTTTTTTAGGAAAAGAAAGATTTAATATTTACTCGGGCTGGAACCGCATTAAAGAATTATGAAAATACGCATTCAGGGAAATTCAGTAAGAATAAGGTTGTCTAAAACTGAGGTAGAGACATTAAGTGAAGAAGGCGATGTAGAAGAGCAAACCTCTTTTGGCGCTACTTCTTTTATTTATTCTGTAAAACAAAGCGATCAGATTAATGAATTATCTGCTTCGTTTGACACTAATAAAATTACAATGCTGGTACCAGCCTTATTTTTGGAAGACTGGCCTATCAATAATATTGTTGGATTTGATGCACAAATGCCGGTAAGTGAAAATGAATCTTTATATCTTTTATTAGAAAAAGATTTTAAATGCCTGGACAATACGACGGAAGACCAATCCGACCATTACGAAAATCCTAAAACAGCCTGTTAAAATATGAGTAATGAACAAACACCGGTTCCGGGAGCGGAAAACCCGGAAATATTGACAGGGCTAAACAAAGGAGAAATCAAAAAAGTAGCCGCTGGAATTCCTGCTGTTATTTCCAGCTTTAAAAAAGTGATGGAAGAAGCAGGTATGAAACGCGGTATGAAAGCATTGTGGAACCTGAATAAAAAAGGTGGTTTTGATTGTCCAAGCTGTGCCTGGCCTGATCCGGACGACGAGCGCTCCGGCATTGCGGAATATTGTGAAAACGGAGCCCGTGCTGTTGCCGAAGAAGCCACAGCAAAAAAATTAACCGCTGAGTTTTTTGCTCAAAATTCAGTAAAAGATCTTGCAAAATTATCCGATTATGAAATTGGGAGTAAAGGACGCGTTTCGCAACCGATGTATTTACCAGCCGGAGCTACACATTATCAACCCATTTCCTGGAATTCTGCGTTTGAAAAAATCGGTTTTGCATTAAACCGGCTTGCTTCTCCTGACGAGGCAATCTTTTACACATCCGGCCGTACCAGCAACGAAGCGGCATTTTTATATCAGCTTTTTGTCCGGGAATATGGGACAAATAATCTTCCCGATTGCAGTAATATGTGCCATGAAAGCAGTGGCGTGGCTTTGGGAGAATCATTGGGAATTGGAAAAGGTTCGGTAACACTGAATGATTTTAATGAAGCAGAAGTCATTATTATCATGGGCCAGAACCCCGGCACCAATCATCCCCGTATGATGACTGCTCTGCAAAAAGCCAAAGCCAAAGGAGCTATTATTATTTCTATTAATCCGTTACCCGAAACCGGATTGATGGGTTTTAATAATCCACAGGAGGTAAAAGGAATATTAGGTATTGATTCGGCTTTGACAGATATTTTTCTTCAGGTAAAAATCAATGGTGATATGGCTGCTTTACAGGCTATTGAGTTATTGTTGATTGAGGAAGAAGAAAAGCATCCGGGAACAGTTCTGAATCAAGATTTTATCAGCAGGGATACACTGGGTTTTCAGGATTTTAAACAACATATTAAAACAAAAAATCCGGAAGAACTGGCAGAAATAAGCGGTATTTCTTACGCACAGATTCAGGAAGTTGCAGAGATATTAAAGAGGAAAAATAAAATTATTGCTTGTTGGGCTATGGGAATTACCCAGCATAAAAATGGCGTTGACACGATTAAAGAAATTGTAAATCTGTTATTGCTAAAAGGAAGCATAGGAAAACCCGGTGCAGGTACTTGTCCGGTTCGCGGACACAGCAATGTACAGGGTGACCGTACGATGGGAATTTTTGAAAAACCATCAGAACAATTGTTAAAATCAATCGAAAGAAATTTTCATTTTTCTCCTCCTAAAAAACACGGCTATGATACTGTAAAGGCAATAAAAGCGATGCACGAAGGTAAAGCAAAGGTTTTCTTTGCCATGGGAGGAAATTTTCTTTCAGCAACACCTGATACTAATTTTACGGCAGAAGCTTTACAAAACTGCCGTCTTACTGTGCATGTTTCCACCAAACTGAACCGAAGCCATTTGGTTCATGGAACGGAAGCGATCATATTGCCTTGTCTTGGAAGAAGTGATATGGATATGGTTAACGGAGAAAATCAGTTTGTTTCCTGTGAAAATTCCATGGGAGTAGTTCAGCTGTCAAAAGGTGTCTTGGATCCGGTTTCTGAACATTTACTTAGTGAACCCGCTATTGTTTGTCGTTTGGCCAAAGCTACTCTGGGCAAGAGAAGTAAATTGGACTGGGACCGTTATGCGCAAAATTACGATGTAATAAGAGGAGATATTGAAAGAACAATTCCCGGCTTTGAAGATTATAATGAAAGGGTAAGATTACCGGGTGGTTTTTATTTGCCAAACTGTAACCGGGAAGGGAATTTTGACACTAAATCCCAAAAGGCTCATTTTAATGTTGCTGATGTGCCGGTATTTAAACTGGAACATGATGAATTGATTATGATGACAATCAGAAGTCACGACCAGTTTAATACCACTATTTATGGATTAAACGACAGATACAGGGGAATTTACAATGAGCGCCGTGTCATTTTAATGAATGAAACAGACATTCGCAGAAGAAAATTAAAAAATGGCGATATTGTAGATTTACACAATTTTCATGATGGAATTGAAAGGTCAGCAAACAAATTTATCATAGTTGAATATCCCATCCCCAAAGGCTGTACTGCTACTTATTTCCCGGAAACTAATGTGCTGGTACCATTGACAAGCGTGGCTGATAAAAGTAATACGCCAACTTCAAAACATGTAATCATCAAAGTTATTCCGTCAAATTCTTAATACAGAGCTAACACGACGTACATTGAAATGAAGTAATTTCGGCCATAAATTATTATTCCTTTGTAAAAAGTATAAAGTCATTGTCATGAAAAAAAATATTTTATTTGTCGCCGTTGCGTTATTTTGCCTCGTCAATTTTGAATCTATGTCTCAAAATAAAAATAAAGTGATTGCCCACCGCGGAGCATGGAAAAATACAGGCGCAACAGAAAATTCGATAGCAGCGCTGGAAAACGCTATTAAACTGGGATGTTATGGCAGTGAATTTGATGTGCACATGTCAGCAGATTCCGTGCTGTTTGTAAATCATGATAATTCAATAAAGGGAACACATATTGAAAAAACTGCTTCAACAGAATTGTCTCAGATCAAATTAGGTAATGGAGAGAATCTTCCAACGCTGGAAGCTTATTTAAAAGCGGGAAGCAAACAGAAAAATACACGTTTGATTCTTGAAATAAAAACATCTAACATCAGTAAGGAACGTTCACTTGCACTGGCTGCCAAATGTGTAGAAATGGTTAAAAAATTAAAAGTTGAAGCAATTACGGATTACATCGCGTTTGATTATGATGTATGCCTGAAAGTAAAACAATTAGCTCCTGATGCGCATGTTGAATATCTAAACGGAGATAAAACACCTGCCGAAATCAAAGCAGCAGGTTTGAGTGGTATTGATTATCATTTCACGGTTTTCAAGAAAAACGAAAACTGGATCAAGGAAATGCATGATATGAAATTGACAACAAATGCATGGACTGTAAATGACAAATCAGCAATGGAATGGTTTTTAGAAAAAGGTGTAGATTATATTACTACGAATGAACCGGAATTGCTACTGGAGATTACGAAGTAAGTTTTTAAGTAGAATAATTTAATTCCCGGACAAATCGGTGGCACGGCTGATCCAAATAGCTTTTCACGAAGCTTGGTCGATCAGCCGTGCCACCGATTTGTATACCACGACTGCTTCATAACACTAACTTTTCATACTTTTCAGTAGCAAAATTTATTTTCCCTATCCGGTTTTCCAAAACAGGATGCATATTCTTAAATCCAGAGTCTTCACCTAAAACTTTCATCACATTCACAAGTGCCTCAGGTTTGTACCCTGCTTTAAGCATATATTTCACTGCAAATTCATCCGATTTCAGTTCATCATCATTATTGTAAATTAAATTAATCAGCTTGTCAACATAACCGGCGATTTCTTCACTGCTGTAATTTCCCTGTGAAATTTCTTTTGTATGTCCACCAATAATGTGTCCCATTTCATGCGCCAGTATCCCGGCTATTTCATCATCTGTTTTAAGTTTTTTCAACAAACCCATTGTGATAAATATTTGTCCGCCCGGAACTGCAAATGCATTGATAACCTGAGAATCGACCAATACATGAAAATCAAATTTGTAGGGAGAAAGACTTGTATCAGCTGCACTTACCAGTTTTTGCCCAATAGCTTTTACTTTATCCTGAATCATTCGATCGCGATATAAACCACCAAATTGAGTTGCCAGTTGCGGAGCGCATTCTAACCCAAGCTGAACTTCTTCTTTGATTGTAATATCCGGACTTTGCTCGTTTCCGGTTATAGAATTAACAAGGTTTTTATTAAAATAGCCTAAGAAAACTAGCAAAACAATGACGATTACAAATATCATTGCACCACTTGATTTGCGCATTGCGAATGGGAATTTAATTATCAAACAGAATCACTTTGGCTAAAGCCGGAATGGCCATTATTGAAATAACCCGAGGCTGAAGCCGCGGGTTATTAAGAAACTTATAAAGAATTACCTTAAATCTACGATTTCAAATCAGCCCAGTTTCGCAATTTGTAACTGACCATTACTTTGTTGCCACGCTTTTATCACCTGGTTCAACTGTTTATATTCTATCAAAAAACCATCGTGTCCGTATAAAGAATCAATTTCCTGAAAAACGGCATCCGGAATATGTCTGGCCAGAAACTGTTGCTCAGATAATGGAAATAATAAATCAGATTTTATTCCTAAAACCAATGTTTTAGCTTTCACCATGCCCAACGCATGAACAATTCCACCCCGGTTTCGGCCTACATTGTGTGAGTCCATAATTTTAGACAAAATCCAATAAGAAAATGCATTGAACCGTTTCACAAATTTATCACCCTGATATTGCTGATAGGATGACGCGCGAAAATCGTCGATCTGATCGGGATTATCCCGCGCCTGGGTAAAATTATACGTATCATAATTACGATAAGACAACAGTGCCATAGACCGCGCAGCCCGCAATCCCATACTTCCGGCTTCGTCGCTATAGTCATTAAAAGTATGATCAGCTTCAATGGCCATACGTTGCGATTCGTTGAAAGCCACACCCCAAGGAGAATGTAAGGCATTGGAAGCAATCAGGATCAATTCCTCAAACAGATCCGGAACTTCTACTGCCCATTCCAAAGCCTGCTGACCTCCCAATGATCCTCCGATACAAATCCTGATTTTGTGTATTTGTAATTCCTGGCGAAGAATCTCCATCGTTCCAACTACATCTTTTACTGTGATAAGCGGAAAATCCCGATAGAATGGTTTTTGTGTTTTTGGATTAATTGAAAGTGGACCAGTCGACCCGTAAGACGAGCCAATTACATTGACACAAATGATAAAATATTTTGCAGGATCAAAAAATTTCCCTTCTCCCACTAACCCATCCCACCATTCGGCAGCATTTGAATTTCCGGTTAATGCATGACAAATCCACACAATATTATCTTCCTCCGCGTTTCTGGTACCGTAAGTGGTGTACGCTAACTCAAAACCCGGTAATTCACGACCTAATTCCAGAGAATAGGTGTATGGATATTTAAAAATTTTCTGTTCCGCTTGCATAAGTGCCAAAGCACAAAGTTTAAATACTAAAATGATACAATGATGCTCAGTTTCCGGGAATAACCAGAAATAAGACAGCAATCCTGCCTATTGAAAAATAATTTCCAATGGTAGGTATGAGATTAAAGCCATCCGGCTTACGGAAATTTCTAACTGTAAGTTCATGCACGAATTGATTTTATATCTCCTAAATAACTTAGGTGGGAATTAGCACCTTTCTCCAATGTGGTAGCAGGTTGCCAGAGGTTCGTTGAGCCCATTCTCTCGCCTCTTCTTTATAAATCAATCGCTGATAAGTGAAGCAATTGACTTGATGTTGCAATATTAAGCCGGGATACCTGAAAATGCAAATTACGTCTGTTTTAATTTATATAAACCATATTGCAATTCGTAGAAAGAGTTCAGTTACAGTCCGGTTAACCTTCTACTCCATTTTACTTTCTTGTAAATTTCATTTTATAACTCATTTTTTTAATCCATTTTCCAAAGATTTTATCCCTTTTATTCCCTGTCAACTTCTTACATTTGTACAAAGCACTACGAAAATATGGCACAACAGTACCGTTTTAATAAAGAAAATGCATCGCGCCGACCAGGGATTACGCCTCTAAAAGATGCTATTGACCAGATGTTGGAAAAATACCGGTTAAGAAACAGGTTTGACCAATCGTATGTAGTTGCGCATTGGGATACAATCATGGGATCGGCAATTGGTTCGCGGACTCAGAAAGTTTTTATTAAAGACCGTACCCTGTTTTTACAGATCGAATCTGCGCCATTGAGGAATGAACTTGTCAGAGCAAAATCAAAGATCATTGAACTCATTAACCGGGAAATGAAAAGTGATCTGGTAGATGAAGTAGTATTTATTTAATAAAATATAAGTAGCTATTGGCCGCGCGGCGGACCGCTATTAGCCGGTAATTCTAATCCTCTCCAAAGTCTGTTATGCCATTCTGTTAAACCATTTTATGACCAAAATTAAAATTCCGCCATTTTTAAAACCTGGTGATAAAATAGGAATTGTTGCTCCTGCCAGTGCCATTAATTACGATGATATGGTGCCCGGTATTAAACGTCTGCAAAATGAGTGGAAATTGGAGGTAGTTGAAGGAAAAACTTTAAAAAGTTCGTTCAATCAATTTTCAGCGAATGATACTGACCGCCTGGCCGATCTCCAGAATATGCTGAACGACCCGTCTATAAAAGCTGTTATTGCTGCCAGGGGCGGATATGGCTGTTCCCGCATTATTGACAATATCGACTTCACCGGATTTACAAAATCACCAAAGTGGATTATTGGTTTTAGTGACCTGACTGCCATTCTTTCACAATTATATCATTTAGATTTTGCCAGCATTCATGCACCTATGGTCAAATCCATGATGCAGCAAGGTGCCGAAGCTGCTGCTGACTCACTCAGAAAAATCCTATTTGGAGAACTTCCTGCTTATTCCATAAATCCTCATCCATTAAACAGAACTGGCAAGGCAACAGGGGAACTTGTTGGTGGAAATTTGTGTCTTTTCGCACATTTAATTGGCTCAGTTACAGATATTGATACAAAAGGAAAAATACTTTTCATTGAAGATGTAAACGAATATTTATATAATCTGGACAGAATGATTATTCAGCTCAAAAGGGCTGGAAAATTGGATAATCTGGCTGGATTAATTGTTGGACAATTCAGTGATATGAAAGATAATTCAAGACCAACTTTTGGCAAAGATGCTTTTGAAATAATTCATGAACATGTTTCAGAGTACGATTATCCCGTATGTTTTAATTTTCCGGTTGGTCATGTTCCCGATAACAGGGCCATGATCGTTGGTATGGAATCGTCCCTTAATGTTCAAAGAAATGTTGTTGATTTTAGCTTTACAACAACTACAACGGTTTAAAAATGGAATCATTCAAAAATAAAGTCGTTTGGATTACCGGCGCGTCCTCCGGTATTGGTGAAGCTATTGCATTGGCTTTTGCAAAAGAAGGCGCATTTTTAGTGCTAACTGCAAGAAGAGAGGAGGAATTGCAACGTGTTAAAAAATTAACAGGATTGCCTGATTCATCAGTTTTGATACTTCCTATGGACGTTACGGAATTTGACAAAGCCCAAACTGCGGCTGAACTGATCATCAAAACTTTTAACAGGATTGATATCATGGTTCATAATGCCGGAGTGAGCCAGAGATCTTATATCAAAGACACGGATATGGACGTTTACCTGAAAATTATGGATATTGATTTTTTCAGCACAGTTGCCATTACAAAAGCAATATTGCCTTATATGATCAAACAGCAAAGCGGACATTTTATCGTCATCAGCAGTGTGGCAGGCAAGATTGGAACCATTATGAGATCAGGTTATAATGCAGCTAAACATGCATTGCATGGTTTTTACGATGCATTGCGCGCAGAAGGTTATGAGAATAATATTAAAGTCACCACGATTTGTCCCGGTTATATAAAAACAAATATTTCCGTTAATGCACTGAACGAATCCGGCAGCAAATTTGGCAAGATGGATTCTAACCAGGAGAATGGAATTCCTGCCGAAGAATGCGCACGCCGTATTTTAGACGCAGTAAAAAAAGATAAAAAAGAAATTTATATCGGAGGATTTAAAGAAGTAGCAGCAATTTATTTAAAGCGTTTTTTACCCAATCTGCTTTTTGACCAGGTAAGGAAAAATATACCTAATTAATTGTTAGGGATAATTATTAAGAGTTAATTATAAATTATTAATGCTTTATTATCAGCGCTTTATCATTAACAATTGACCCTTAACAACTAATAATTACTTAAATAGTCTACCGCCAGGCGGCTTAGTGAGCGAACGCCCAAAACCATTCCGCTTTCGTCTATGTAAAAATCAGGTGTATGATGCGGTGCAGCTTCCAGAGGATTTTTCCCTTTTGCCATTCCACCCAAAAAAAAGAAAAAACCAGGTATTTTTTGCTGATAATAAGAAAAGTCTTCTGCTCCTGTTTTGGCAGTGGTTAAAATAACATTTTCAATACCCGCTACATTTTCCAGCGTTCCAATCATTTTTTCAGTCAGCGATACATCGTTAAAAGTAACCGGATAAAGAACATCAATTTTTACATCTGCCACAGCACCGGCACTTTTGGCGATATTGGTAGAAATCTCTGTTACCCGTTTGTGCACATAACTATGCATTTCCTCATCAAAAGTGCGGATCGTACCAATCATTTTAACTTGTTCCGGGATAATATTCTGACGGATTCCTCCATGAATAGCACCGATTGTAACCACAGCAGGAGCTTTAGTAATATCCAGGTTACGGCTTACAATGGTTTGAAGTGCATTAATAATCTGGGCAGAAGTTACAATCGGATCTACACCGGACCATGGATATGCGCCATGCGTTTGTTTGCCTTTTACATCAATACTAAAAAAATCAACCGCAGCCATGGTTGCTCCCGGACGA
>Ga0247739_10000929_pt1 | contig 10506 bp, 10 predicted proteins | sample UWRJL058202B2_FD_180943 | JGI IMG/M metagenome (GOLD analysis project Ga0247739, IMG submission 180943) | Plant litter microbial communities from Arlington Agricultural Research Station in Wisconsin, United States - UWRJ-L058-202B-2 | ecosystem: Environmental > Terrestrial > Plant litter >... | reverse complement strand
CTCGTCGCGCCCGCTGTCATCGAGCAGCACGACGGTCACACCCCGCCTGCGGGCGTCAGCTGCGGCCCGCGCCACCTCGGGCACGGCCAGCGACCGGGCACGGATGCTGTCGCGCAGCTCCGCCTCCGCGACCATGAACGCCGAGCGCCCCGGCTCCGCCACAAACGGATTCTCGACCAGCGTCGCGAGCAGCGGCGTCGCCATGCCGTCGATGGCGGCGAGCCGGGCATCCCGCTCAGCGAGCGTGGCCAGCGCGGCGGCCTCGCGGGCGGCGAACTCCGCGGTCTGCTGGTTAAGCAACACGAGCTCGTCGCCCGTGCGGCTCAGCCCGATCGCGAACAGCGTGCCGACGATGAGCACGGGGGACTGCGTCGCCACCTCCATCAGGCCACCGAGCGGCCCGCGACCGGTCGTCACGCCCCACGCCACCATCACGGCCGCGGTCATCAGCAGTCCCAGCCACGGCAGCAGGATGCGTCCACGCAGCATGACGTAGAACCCGACCACGCTGCTCGCGCCCGTGAACCACAGCGCGAAGCCCGTGTCGATGACCTGCCAGGCGACCAGGGCTGCCATGACGGGGCCGAGCAGCATGGCTGCCAGTGCCGTCCCCGTCGACAGCCTCTCGCCGCGATCGAGCGTCAGCCCAAGGCAGACGGCGCCGAACAGCGCCAACGCGACCACGGTGGGCCACGGTGAGCGGACGTCCCCGATCGCCCATGCTGCCAACACCACCTGCGCCGCGAAGTACCCCCAGATCGCCACCCGCGCGTATCCGCTGGTCAGCTGGTGGAAGTCGAGCCGGCCTGCCGTGCTCATCCGTTCCACTCCAGCGTGACGGTCGTCCCACGCCCGGGCTGGGATCGGATGGATGCCGAGCCCCCGTCGAGAGCATCCAGGCGACCCCGGATGCTCACGCGCACGCCCAGCCGGTGCTGGGCGACGTCGCGCTCGAGGAATCCGACCCCGTCATCGTCGATGACGACGGACGCCCCCTCGTCGGAGAGCTCGACCGTCGCGGATCGGGATGCCGGGCCCGCGTGCGTACTGCTGTTACGCACGGCCTCAGCGGTTGCCTCGGCGAAGGCCGCGGCGACATCCGCCGGGACCTGTGCCGAACGGGTCGAGTGCGCATCGAAGCGGATGCCCGGTGCGATGCCGAGCGCGACGGCACGGATCCGGCTCACCAACTGGTCGGCGGTGACGTCGTCGGTCGCGGATCCGGCACGCCCCCGGATCCGCTCCAGCTCTGCCAGGGCCCTGCCGGCCTGCCGGCGGATGGCGGGTGCCAGGGTGGGATCGCCGAGCGACGCGGAGTACAGGGTCGCGATGATCTCGTCGTGCACCAACGCGTCCAGGCGGGCCTGCTCCCGGCCGCGGGCGATCGTCGAGGCCGAGCTGGCGGCGGCGGCACGCGCTGCCGCTGCCGCGGCATCCACCGCCCTGGCATTGGAGATGATGACCCGGGATAGCACGGTGAACAGCGCCGAGAAGGTCACCCAGAAGAACGCCAGCTGGGCCGCATTGGTGCCCGTTTCGCCGCCGGACGCCAGGAAGCGCGCCAGCCCGACCAGTGCCGGTGCCAGCAGGAGGTATCCCCAGGCGAGCGCCGGGCGCAGGGAGATCGCGGCAACCGTCGTCGCCAGCGCCGTCGCGGCGATCGGCCAGGGCGATGAGGAGAGGGGCAGCGGTCCATCGACGAGGGCGAGCGGGTACGTGCCCAGGGCGGCGAGGAACAGCACCGCATAACCGCGCAACAGTCGGCGCAGGGCAACCAGCGGCAGCATCCCCGCGATCAGGGCCGCCACCGGAGGGATGCCGAACACCGCGAGGATGGCCGCGGTGTGCCAGGCGGGCTGCAGGTAGTGGGACTGGGTGATGATCGAGCCAGACTCGAGCCCGAGGAACGCCAGCGCAGCGATTCCGAACACGATCACGATGACGCGCAGGATTCGCGTCTCGGCTTCCCGGGTGGGCATCAGTCGGGTGCCGGGAGGATGCCGTCCTCGACGGCGCGTTTGTACAGGTCGACCTTAGTCTGGGCGGGGCGACCGGCGATCGCGTACTTGGTGCGGATGCGCCGGACGTACTCGGCTACCGTGCTCGTCGACAGGCCGACCCGGCTCGCCACCGTCACCGACTTGTCACCGGCGGCGTACAGGGCGAGCACCTCCCGCTCCTTGCGGCTGAGGCCGGCGGAGGCGATCAGGGGGTCCGAGTCGAGAGCCGCGGCCCAGTCCGTCGTCGCGATGCTCTCGCCGCGGGCGGCGGTGCGCACCGCATCCAGGATCACCTCGCGGGATTCGGTCTTGCGCACGATGCCCAGCACGCCCGCGCGGGAAGCGGCACGGAGGTCCTCGGGGTTGTCGGCCCCGGTAAACGCGAGCACGCGCATCCCGCTCTCCGCGAGGGCGGCCAGGTTGTGGGCGGGCGTGGACCCGTCCGAGAGGCGGAAGTCGAGCACCACGAGGTCGAACTCGCCGGTGCGCCCGAGTAACTCGGACACGCTGCCGACGGATGCGACGACCTGGAGGTCCGGCTCGGCGTCGAGCATCGCTGCGAACCCGAGCTGGACGGTCTCGTGGTCGTCCACATGCGCGACGCGGATCATCGTCCCTCCAGTACGGCCACTAGTTGAGGATGCCACGGATTGCGGTTCGGCGACCGCCCGACCTGTCCCCCGAACGGGTGTCAGCGAAAGAAACGACTGTGCCGGTCACCCCGGCGACTGCGACGATGCATTGCTCGCTTACCCCAGCACCCGAGGATCCTCCATGCGCGACCCTGCTATCGACGACTACGTCGCCACCGTGCTGGCCACGTGGTACTCCACGGTGGCCATGGGGGATGCCCACGCCGACGACACCACCTGTGCCGCGTGTGTCGTGTCGCCGGTCCACGCGACCCTGGCCGCGTGGCCGCATGCGGTCGTTCACTCCCTGGTCGAATCGATCGGCACCGTGATCCGTGCGGTCGCCATCTCGCTCGACGAGGAGGACTTCGACGGCATCCCGCACGACCGGTGGGCGGAGGTCCACCCGCGACCGCACGACCACGATCGGCAGGCGACGCAGCACGTGCTCGCCCGCGTGCGGGAGCACCGCCTCGACATCGAGGATGTGCTCCTGCACTGCGTGTTCCCCGCGCGGTTGAGCGCTTAGGCGCCGAGCGGCATCCTCAGCGGCCACTCGTCGCCCTCGAGGATGACCTGCGTCGCCTCCCCGCTGGTCGCATGCATCAGGATGGGCGCCATCAGGTTCGCCGAAGGGCCGTCGGCGGCCAGGGTCGTGACCACGAGGACGCGTACCTCCGAGGTCTCCGTCGCTCCGATGGACTCGAGCTGCTGGACGCTGACCTCGGGGTTGTAGTCGGGCAGGTACACCGGGGCGTCGATGACGAACAGCCGGATATCCGGGGCCTCGTGCGCGCGCAGGGTGTACAGGCCGTCCGCCTCGGCAACCCGCTCGAGGTCGAAATCCACGAGCGGCGCCAGGCCGGGCGGCGGCGCGATGAAGGTGACGACACCGGTCATGACAGGAACGACATGAGCGTCGGTTGCAACGCTCGTGCCGTGACGGAGAGCGCGGTCTGGTACGCGACCTCCTGGGTCTTCAGCTCGAGGATCACCTTGCTCAAGTCCACGTCCTCCACATCGGCGCGCTGGCTCTCCAACGCGCCCGAATCCTTCACGTTCAGTTCTTTGCTCAGCTCGAGCTGGTTGTAGCGCGACCCGACCCGCGACTGCTCCCCGACGATCGTGGACAGCGAGGCGTCGATCGCCGTCAGGCGCGGGCTCACGCTCGTGCCCGCCCGCAGGTCGGCCGAGATCGAGTCGATGAGCGCGAAGGCCGAGCTGGCGCCCTGGCCGAAAGCTGCCACCCCGTCCACATCCACCCGTACCGTCGACGACGCGCTCGCGCGCCGTTCGACGGTGCTGCCCGCCACTCCAGTGAACGAGAGGTCCGCATTGAAGGCGTTGGCGGCGTCGGAGTTGCCGGCGAACACGGATCGGCCCGCGTACTTCGTGTTGGCGATGGAGAGCAGCGACGCCTTGAGGCTGTCCAGCTCGATCGCGATGGCCTCACGCGCGGCCGGCGACATGGCGCTGGCGTTGCCGCCCTGCACCGTCAGGTCCCGCACCTTCTGCATGACGTCGGTCGCGTTGGACAGCGCGGTGTCGGCGGTTCCGAGCCACGCCAGGCCGTCCGTGATGTTGGTGGAGTACTGGCTGAGCGCACGCTGGTCGGAGCGAATGCGCATCGACTCGGCTGTGGCGGCAGGATCGTCCGACGGACGGGAGATGAGCTTCTGCGTGCCCGCCTGCGACTGGAGCTTCGCGAGCGCGGACATCGAGGTCTGCAGGTTGTGCTGCGCGGACTGCAGCAGCATCTGGCTGGTGATCCTGTTGACCATCGACTATCTCCCCACGAGTCCGGTGCGGTTGATGAGCGTATCGAGCATCTCATCGATCGCCGTCATGACGCGTGCGGCGCCCTGGTACGCGTGCTGGTACGTCAGCAACTGTGTGGTCTCCTCGTCGATGTCGACGGAAGTCTCCGCAAGCTGTGCAGCACTGGCGGATGCCGCGGCGAGCGCTGCGACGGACGCCTGGTCGTCCGCACGTCGGGTGTCGATCCCGATGCGGACGACGAAGGCTGACCACGTCGCATCCGGGCCATCTTCGGCGAGGCCGATCGAGGCGATCGCGTCGGCGATCCCTCCGCTGCCCGCGCCCGCGTTCGGGATGCCCGCAGCGATCCCCGCAGCGTTCGTTGGAACGACGGTCAGCCCGAGTGCTGCGGGCACGCCGCCGGCGAAACTGAAGAAGTTCAGGCCGGTCGTGCCGCTCGGGGTCGCCCCGGTGGCGTGGACGGTGTTGACCATGGTGGCAACCTTCGTCGCCAGGGCGTTGTAGTTGGCCGCAGCGGACAGGATGCTGCCGCCCCCGCTCGCCGTGCCCGGCGCCAGTGCGGCGACCGCGCCGGCCAGGGCACCGCCGTTGAGCTCGGCCGACTCGGTGGGACGGGAGTCCCAGGCGACGATGAACGGCTGGGCATTCGCGTCGGCCAGTTTCGTGGCCCCGGCAACGACCAGGGCATGGGTCTTCGAGCCGGTGACGAGCGGGTTGCCCGCGAGCATGACGTCGGCCGACCCGTCCTCGCGATCGATGACGGAGGCCCCGGCGAGGGTGGCAAGCTTGGCGGTCAGCACCGCGCGCTGGTCGAGCAACTCATTGGGCGAGCCCTGTGCTGCCTTGACCTGTCGGATCTGGTCGTTGAGGGCGGCAACCTGGGCCGCGATGGTGTTGACCTGGGCGACCATGTTGACGGCCTGGTCGCGAGTGGAGGACCAGGTATCCGCGGTCTGGGTGTATGCGGCAGCGATCCGGTTGGCGAGCGTGGATGCCGCCTCGATGACCACGCCGGCCGATGACGGCTCTCCCGGGTGGTTGGCGACGTTCTGCCATGCCGCCCAGAAGTCGTGCAATGTCGCGGCGAGGCCGGTGTCTCCCGGTTCGCTCATCGCGGTCTCGAGTTTGCCCATCACCGCCGAGGTGAGGTCCGCGTAGCCGTCGCTCGCCGCAGTGGCACGAACGCGGGAGTCGAGCAGGGCGTTGCCGAGGCGGGTGATGGCGTCGACCGAGACGCCGGTGCCGCCGCGGAACAGCGTGTCGAGCGGGCCGATCCCGGCGAGGGATCCGTTGGCCGAGGTCGACACCCGCTGGCGGGTGTAGCCCTCTGTATTGACGTTCGCCAGGTTCTGCCCGACGGTGTCGATGCCGGCCCGGGCCGCCTGGAGGCCGGTGTACGCGGAGCTGAGCCCGCCGAAGGTACTCACGCCTAGAGCTCGTCGTCCAGCAGTCGGGCGCGAGGGCTGGCGATATCGGCCGCTCCAGTCGCGTCGTAGGTTCCGCTGTCGGTGATGATGTGGGCGAGCGTCTCCTGGGTGGAGCGCGAGGCCGCTCGCAGGAACTGCAGGTTGCTGTCGCGGAGGGCGGCGATGCCCTTGGCGAGTTCGTTGAGGGCCTGGAGATGGGATGTGAACGTCTCGCGCCATGCCTCGGACGGAGCCTTGGTGATGATCTCCTTGAGGGTGGCATCCTCGGCAGTGCCCCACTCGCGGGAGACGTCTGAGACGGCGACCGACCGCTCGAGGGCCGAGCCGCGGAGGCGCTCGAGCACCTGCTCGACCTCGCGGGTTGCGAACGGCAGCCAGCGGGTTCTCCCCGCGCCGAGCAGCAGTTGCTCCTCCTCGAGCTTGAACATCAGCAGCTCGAGCATCTCGCGCTCACGCCAGAGCAGTGCGGACAGTTCATGTGCTCCCATGGGCGCACCGACTCCTTCCGGCTGCTCAGGGCGAAGGACCCTTGTGGGGTCGATCTTCGCATAGAGCGTGGGATTGGGCATGTATGCCACTGTCGGCAGTTGCCGCCAATTCGTTAGCAGCGGCGACGGTATATCACGCCATCGGGGTACAAACCCGCGCCGACACGCTGACCCGTACTGGGGGTACCGCATTCCAAAAAGGGGGGTGCGTGTCGCCAGCGGAGAACCCGTTCTACCCCCCTACAGTGATGCTTGCCCGAGGATCCGTAGCTCAACAAACCCCCAGGCAGCACCACTTCTTTATCCATCGCGGTCTGACCGCACAAATCGGTGACTTCTGGGGAGACACTCGATGAATCGTGACCAGCGCAACAAGTTAGTCGTGGAGAACCTGCCACTCGTCGGCTATCTCGTTCGCGACCTGTGCTCACGCGCTACCCACCTCTCCCGGGACGACCTCGCCTCCGCGGGTGCACTCGCGCTCGTCACCTCTGCCGATGCCTGGGATCCGACGCTCGGCGTTCCGTTCGGTGCCTTCGCTCGCCGCCGCATCATCGGCTCGTTCGCGGACACCATGCGTGCTGACGACTGGGCCACCCGCACCGCTCGCAAGCGCATCAGGGAGACGCTCGCAGTCCAGGAGACCCTGACGGCATCCCTCGGTCGCATCCCCAGCGTCGACGAGATCGCCTCCACTCTCGGCGTCGACAGGCAGGCGGCGACGGATGCCCTATCCAACGCTTCGCGTACCATCAGCGCCCTCGACGAGATCAACGCCGACCTCCTGATCGCCGACAACGCCACCCCCGAGGAGACGGTGATCACGCAGGAGCGCACGGTATTCGTCCGGTCGAGCGTGGCGGCGCTGCCCGAGGACATGCGCTACATCATCGAGCAGATCTACTTCGAGGAGCGCTCCGTCAAGGAGATCGCCGAAGAGCTCGGGTTCACGCACTCCGCGGTATCCCAGAAGCGGGCGGAAGCCGTGCGCCTGATCCGCGATGGACTCTCCACCCACTATTCGGAGGAGAGCGAAGGCGAGGCGAGCCTCGAAGCGAGGATCGCGCCGGTTCGCAGGGCCGCGTACCTGGCGAGGGTCGCCGAGTACGCCAAGGCCGGCATGGTCGCCGACCTCGCCGACAGCGGCTGGCAGGAATCAGCGGTGTCCTGACCCCCCTTTCGGGTCGAATGCTAACCACCTTCAACCATTGGCCGAATGTTCACAGTGCCGGACCACGGATGGGACGGCTCGTAGACCCACATCACGGAGGAAATCACCATGGGTATGTCAATCAACACCAACATCGCGGCGAATAACTCGTACCGCAACCTCACGAACACGCAGAACGACCTGTCCAAGTCGCTGGAGAAGCTCTCCAGCGGCATGCGCATCAACCGCGCTGCGGATGACGCGGCAGGCCTCGCGATCTCTGAGGGCCTCAAGTCGCAGGTCGGTGGCCTCACGGTTGCCTCCCGCAACGCCCAGGACGGCATCTCGGTCATCCAGACCGCTGAAGGTTCGCTCTCCGAGGTCCACTCGATCCTGCAGCGCATCCGTGACCTCGCCGTTCAGGCCGGTAACGACTCGAACAACGCGACCTCGCGCCAGGCGATCACCACGGAGGTCAGCCAGCTGACCACCGAGCTGACCCGCCTGTCGGACGCCACGAACTTCAACGGCACCAAGCTCCTCGATGGCTCCAAGTCGTCCCTGAGCTTCCAGGTGGGCGCTGACGCGGCGGCCAGCAGCCAGATCGCAGTCGACCTGACCGGCGCCAACATCGCCGGGCTGGCCTCGTCGCTGACCACCGGTGCCGCTGGCGCCGTCGTCACCGTCGTGAACCCGAACCTGGTCACGGGCCTGCAGCGCTTCTCGATCACCAACGGCTCCTCGACCTCCACGGTCGGCGTGACGCTGGGCGCGGCTGGCACCTACGACACCGTTCAGGAAGTGGCGAACGCTCTCAACTCCGACACCGCTTTCGGTGCCGCGCTGACCGCGACCGTCAACTCGGACAACAAGCTCGTCGTGACCGCCCTCAACGGTGGAACCGTCGTCGGTGGCGCAACCGCCGGTACCCACGCTTCGGCTGGTACCGGTCTCGCGCTGTCCGTCGCGGGCTCGGCTGGCGCGCTCGACTTCTCGAGCGCCACCGGTGCCGCTGCCGCGATCACCGTTGTCGATGCGAAGATCACGAGCGTCTCCACGGCTCGCGCCCAGCTCGGTGCGGCCCAGAACCGCTTCGAGAGCGTCATCCGCAACCTGTCCGTCTCGAAGGAGAACCTCTCCGCTGCCGGCTCGCGAATCCGCGACACCGACATGGCGGAGGAGATGGTCAAGTTCACGCGTGCGAACATCCTGTCGCAGGCCGGTACCGCAATGCTCGCCCAGGCCAACCAGACCACCGCCGGTGTTCTGCAGCTCCTGCGCTAGGCCTTACGGAACTGATTTGACCGAATGAGGTAATGCACATCGCCCGGCGGTGTCGACGGAGATCTGAACCGTCGAACGTCGCCACCGCCGGGCGATGGCATCCTCATATCCCCAGCGACTGGACAGGAGAGGAACACCATGTCACTAGCCATCGACGGACTCGTCAGTGGACTCGACACGACCTCTCTCATCAACCAGCTGATGACGCTGGAAGCAGCACCCCAGACTCTCCTGAAGAACAAGGTCACGACGACGCAGTCGTACCTGACCGCCCTCCAGGGCCTCAACTCTTCCGTGGCCGCGCTGGCCACGATGGCTTCGAAGACAGCGCTTCCGGCGTCCGCCGACCTCTTCACCGCGACGAGCAGCGCAACCAGCGTCACTGCCACAGCCACCACAGGTGCCGCCGCAGGCCAGATCGACCTCGCGGTCACGCAGGTCGCGAAGGCGCAGGTAACCGTGTCGGCCGCTATGGCCGCGTGGCCGGCGAGCCCGGCGACGCTCACGATCGTCGGCGCCGACGGCACGAAGACCGAGATCACGGCAGCCTCCACATCCATCGCCGACATGGCGACCGCGATCAACGCGTCCGGGGCCGGGGTCAAGGCCGTGCGGGTATCGTCCGGGACCGACTCGGGGGGCACCCAGCTGTACCGCCTCCAGCTCACCTCGGCGAAGACCGGGGCGGAGGCCGCCTTCACTGCGTTCCAGGGCACCGAGGCCGACGTCGTCGCGGGGACCGCGACCGACCTGCTCAGCGCGACGGGCGCGGCAACCGTGACCTCGGCATCCGATGCCTCGGTCACGCTCTGGGCGGGAACGCCCGCGCAGCAGGTGCTGTCGTCTTCCACGAACACCTTCGCCGACATCCTTCCGGGTGTGTCCGTAACGGTGTCCAAGGTCGAGGCCAGCCCGGTAGCGCTGACCATCGCCCGCGACTCCGCCGGCGTGAGCGCGCTGGCCTCCAATCTCGTCGGCATGGTGGGGGCAGTGTTCTCCTACATCGACTCCCGCTCCGCCGTCTCGACGAGCACGACGTCCGGCACGTCGAAGACCACGGCGGGGGTCTTCACGGGCAGCAGCCTGGCGCGTGACCTCCGGACCCAGTTCACCACTGCGGTCATGGCCCCCGTGGATGGCAAGTCGCCGTCGACCATCGGAATCTCGATCGCCCGGGACGGCACCGTCTCCTACGATTCCGCGAAGTTCTCCGCAGCTCTCGCTGCCGACCCGGCAGGGACGCAGGCGATGATGCAGGAGATCTCCAGCCGCGTCAGCGCCGCGGCCACGAGCGCCTCGGACAAGTACACCGGTTCGATCACCAAATCGATCACGGGGCAGGAGTCGGCCCTCAAGTCGCTGGACACCCAGATCGACGACTGGGATGTGCGTCTCGCGTCGCAGCGTTCGGGACTCGAGCGCATCTACTCCGCCCTCGAAGTGCAATTGAGCAACCTGCAGGCCCAATCCAGCTGGCTGACCTCGCAACTGGCAGCCCTCGACACGAGTACGAGTTGATCATGACCATGACACAGGACCCGCGGCTCGCCCGCGCCCGCTACAACCAGGACGCCATCCTCTCGGCCTCGCCGAGCCGGCTCCTCACCATGCTGTTCGATCGTCTGGTGCTCGACCTACAGCGGGCAGAGGCCGCACAGGTCGAGCAGGACTGGAACAGGGCATCGCCATTCCTGGTGCATGCCCAGGACATCATCGCCGAGCTCGCGGGGACGCTCGACGTGGAAC
>Ga0247739_10000927_pt1 | contig 10513 bp, 12 predicted proteins | sample UWRJL058202B2_FD_180943 | JGI IMG/M metagenome (GOLD analysis project Ga0247739, IMG submission 180943) | Plant litter microbial communities from Arlington Agricultural Research Station in Wisconsin, United States - UWRJ-L058-202B-2 | ecosystem: Environmental > Terrestrial > Plant litter >... | reverse complement strand
AGGCACTGGTAGAAGATGATATCTACTGTGGATCTCATATCGCATGAGAGAAGTATATCAATAATATTCTGAGTCCACCTTCCTCACTCATTGATATTTCATCAACTGACGTATTTGAGCATAGATTTCTTGATATTGTTCCAGACGAGGCTTCTGTGTATTTATAAATAGGTTAGGCAGCATGGTGAGCCTCTGCCATCAGTTCTATTGTTCGAACAGCAGTGGCTGTGGAATAGGCAATCAACAACATAGGTGAGACACATAAGATCCCAAGAGCCCTACTCTGTTTGTTGTAAACAATCAAATGGCTGGCTTTGACTTGCTTCCTAAAGAAGAACGTCAGTTAGAGTTACAACGTAAGAGATAGTGCGTTATAGCTAGGTTACTTAAAGAAGAGAAATAGCAATCGACACTTCTCATGAGGCTCTTGGTTGATATCCCCAAGCTTGATAAACCAGTAGGAATACCAACTTCGGCCGCATATCAAAAGCTCACTATTATATCAAATGAATTATAACACAATTAAAAGAGTTAAAAATGCTAGTAAGCCCAAGTTAGAACTAATCTTAGTGCTGAGCGCATTACAGCATTTGATAGATTTAGATCTAAGGGACGTGTATAGTTGTACAGCTTGTTGGTAAATTGAAGCGTCTGTCGCGCTAACACCCATTTCTATAATGTTAACATCGGTGTCTATATATAATCGACCGGGATATGATTTGATATTGTGTCTGGCGTGTTACTATCATCGTCTGTGTAGTCAATAGAAATGTCGATGTGTTGTGAGGTTGGTGGTGGACATGTATGTAAATATCCCGAAGTGGATGATGTCTTGGCTTTCGCCAACGCGCTTAGGCCAGTTCCGCCAGGTCCGCCAGCTACCGGCAGCCCAACCCAGCAACCAGAAGGCTTGAGGAACCTATTTCCCCACCGCCTTGGGTATCAGTACCACAAAACAAAAATATATACTTCATCCTCTTGGTTACCTGAGTAGTTGCGAGACAGATACCACAGATTCGAATATCTCGTCTGCGACGATTGACGATACACGAATACCTGACCAAAGCAGCCTGCGCTACAGAAGTACCGCAGAGCCTCGGCTCCCGTCGTTGTTTACCTTTCCCCCGTCCCCCAACAATAAACGTCCCGGTTTCCTGCTCCAACACCACAATCACATCTCGTATCAGCGCCATCGCTTGATCTATCACGATGTCGGTCAAATTCGAAAAGGAGACGATCAAGCAGACCGGCGAGGCTGCTTCAGGCATACTAAAAGGCGGAAAACATGACTTGGCCGATGAGATTGGCACAGCATTGACAGGAGGAAAAGGGAGTATTGGTGCAAAGGGTTACTTGGCTGTAAGTAATAGAAAATTGGTACTTTGTTGGCATTGCGCTCATGATTGAATGTATAGGCCTACATTGACCAACTTCGGACGAACCCTATGCGAACTAAGATGCTCACCTCCGGTTCATTATCTGGAGCGCAAGAATTCCTGGCCTCGTGGATCGCGAAGGATCGTAACAAGGATGGGCACTATTTCACATCGCGTGTACCGAAGATGGCTGCGTATGGAGCTTTCATTAGTGCGCCAATGGGCCATATTTTGATAAGCATCCTCCAGAAGATCTTTGCTGGACGCACGAGTTTGAAGGCAAAGATTCTTCAGATTCTTGTCAGCAACTTAGTTGTGAGTGCCTTTATAAACCGATGCAATGCCATAGCTGACAGATCAATACAGATTGCTCCTATCCAGAACACCGTGTACTTGTGTTCAATGGCCATCATTGCTGGAGCAAGGACTGTTCACCAAGTTCATGCGACTTGGAAAGCGGGTTTCATGCCCGTCATGAAGGTCAGCTGGGTGACATCCCCACTTGCCCTTGCATTTGCACAGAAGTTCCTGCCCGAGGACACCTGGGTTCCATTTTTCAATATCATTGCGTTCACCATTGGAACATATATCAATGCCACAACCAAGAAGAAGCGCCTCGCAGCTCTCCGCAAGAGACACTACGATGAGAACAGAGGAGGCAGAGAGGATTATCCTGGAGGTAAGTCCTTCCACATTTCCCAAGCTTAGCTGTCGGCCCTAGTTTCCCTGTCCTAGGAATAACTAGGGATAACTATTTGACTGAAGCTAACTCTGGGGTTGTTCATAGTATCAAAGAGGGACTACTAGGTAGATTGGAAACCAATATGGGTGGTATACGAGACGGTTGGGCAGATCTATCGACCATCTGGAGGCGTTCATTCATGTACCACATTATTTCCTCGTCCTACGTTGTCTGCATCTGGACGCATTCTCCTCAGTGGGAGAAAATCATATTTTCTGTCACATGTGTCCATATTCAGACTCACAACCTGATGTTATCTGGGATCCTGCATATGACACATCATCTCCAACTCCGCCCATGGCAAGCGACTTCCTTGTTTTTATTGAGAATCTCAAATTGTTTGTTGAACAGTATCAAACACGTGACTCATTTCTACTGTGCTCTTTCTGTACTTTCGGGTCATTGTGTTTTGTCTCTCCACTTACCAAGCCGTCTTGTAAGACCTTGGGCTGTTTGTCATACACTTTGCGCAAACACCCATTCCTAATCTACATCAAAGTACAAGTACACGTCAATTATATATAAGGATTCCGACATTGCCGCTCTGTCCCATGCCTGAACGTCAAGATGCCGTGTCAAGTGACAGGTGATGTTTGACACTGGAATGTGTTACAAATAACCAAGTGATACCTGTGAAATGGATTTGTCTTTTTTAAGTATTTCTTAGAAATTTAGCTAGGTCCTTTGCCTCTCAAAAACCCCTTCCGGTTTCCATAGTGAGAGCAGAGTTGGCCTGGAGTCAATAAGCTCAGAATGCAAAGTCCTTATCATTTGAATCGGCCCAGGGCAATGGGAATTCGAGGGGCAATTCCCCGTGGAAATGGCCGAAGAGTCGTGGACGAAGTCTACAAAGTTCCCCCATATAGTCCAAGAGCACGATTAGGGCGAGCCGATCTGATGCCTATCCCCTTTCGAGGCGGCAATTATGCAGGACGTCCTCTTTCCCCAGCAATATCATCTAGTCGAGCTGACATGATCCAACCTTACCCTGTCGATTTGCCATTTTGCGGGAGTTATGACAGACTACGAGCCTCTCAAGATTCTCGTGACAGAATTAATGGCGATCGACATCTCGACCCTCTCGACCGCAACGCCGCCTCTCTCCGTCAACTCTCGCTAGATTCCTACTCCCCTCGTCGCCGCCACTCCGAAGACTGGGAGTATCTCGATGCCATGCGTCACCACCGTGATATCTGCGGCAACAACTGGTCCTCCTGCCAATGCAATTTCGGTCACCAACCCCTCCCATTCAAAACCAAGGATATCACCATTCGCGGGAAGACTTATCCTGTCAGGAATAGTTTCCTGGACGATAACGGAAAGTTCGAAAAGGACATACAGAATTACACGGAGAAGAAAAACGATAAGATCGTTCCGAACGAAGTCATCCGCCATTTGATATGCATCATAAACGACGTCCCGATATTCCCGTCCTCGATACTCGATCTCGTCACCCTAAATATCCTCGCCTCCAACGTCGGCGTGAAGTCTGCAGTCAAGTCCTCTCAGGATTACATAGACCAGTATACTTCCGGCGACGGGAATGGAAGGGATGTTGGGCTAGGTGGCAACGAGCTGGTTGAGATCTGTGCGAGTATTTTCCTGAGCAGTAAAGTGGATGATGGGTTGATGGACTGGATAAAAGGGTATTTGAAGAAAGGCGGGGCGACGGATAGGATGGCCAGGGCGAATGGGTTTAGGGGTTTGGAAAGAGACCATCCTGAGGTTATTGTAAGTATTGAGACCTTGTTGGGGATTAGAGAGAAGCCGGATGATGATGGACTAAGGATCCAGTAACAGGCGCGGACGTTGCTGGCCGTCCATGAGCTTTGTTGGAAGGAGATGGATGAGAGAGACATTGATGACAAGATCACAATGTTATGATGCACGATTTTCGGACGTATTGTCATGATAAATGGCACATATGGTGGTTATTTAGTATCTTGCATCTTGCATCTTGCAAGCCTTGCTTCTTTTTGGGATGAATCTAACAGTGTGTTGGAGGTATATTGTGTACTTTAATTGTGTATACTTTAATTGTGTACCCGAAAAAGGTTGCATACAAGGCATAGCATGGAGCTTGCATTGTTATTAAACTAATATTGTATATGTCTAGTTTGTTTATGATTTCCCATGTCAACAGCAATGGTGCAGAGCTAAGAAGTACATCTTAATTGTGTAATTAAGCTTCAAGTAAACTTCACATCGGGTATCTATTTGTTCCCCGTCCTGTCCCAGATCCATTATCCTACATGACGGCTTTGTCTATCCATCTCCTCTAGTCTATCTCACATTCTTCAACAAAACCTGTAATCCAGAAATGCCACATACACTGCCAAAAGCCCCAACCCCCAGATCAGTCAGCAATCCCCCTTCCAAACTCCAATGCAGCGTCAACGGCAACCAACTACCGTTAACAACCAGCTCTCTCCACCATGCCGCCTCCCACCCATTGCCAGCCTCTTTCCCTTCCACCCTCTTATCTTTAGCGATCTCCCTCTCTCTCCACAGCCGTCCAAAATCCAACACCACATGCGCCATCCAAAATCTACAACTCCATAACCAAGCCCTATTCTGCTTCTGCTCACTCCATCCCAATACTCCCTTTGAACTAAGATATGCACCATTTTCCAACATCTGGAAGGCAACATTACAAGCGACCTGTACGCTAGTAATGCTTCTAACCACACTATCCTGTTCTTTGTTTTGCATGACTGCTTTCCCCCATCTGTAGATACCAAGTAAACCGAATATCCTAGCGAAAATCCGCACATCGGAAATCAAGGACGAAAGCGCTTTTAATCTCGCAGCAGTGATAAGTAATGGCGAAGCGGGTATAGTCGACATATCAACCAACACCGTCGCATTGGGTGGTAATTCAACCGCGGTTTTCAATATCCTACGTATCTGGGTACGGATGGCATGCAGTGATATGGAAGATAGCAAGGAAGAGGTGAAGAGTGTGGTGTAGCAGATCGTCATGAGAACGGTATCTGTACCGGAGGGGGTAGATAAGATTTTGGCTAGGGTCTCGAGGGAACGATCCGTCTTTTTGAGATACAGAGGAAGCCATTTTTGGAGGGTATTGGGAGTCGGGAGAGGTTTCGGCGCAGGTTGGGCTTGTGTAGATGGTATGGGGAGGCGGGGTGGTGGGGTGCTGGGCGATTTCTCGATGCTTGAGCTTGGTTCGACGGTTGGAGGTATTATGGGTTCTGACATCTTGATGGATGTGAAAATGCTGTACTATGTGAGGTTACGGAAGCGTTTTCTTGTTGGGGGTTGATGAAAGATGGTGTTGGGTGATGTGATAGTTCATTAGTTGTTTATTTTCTGAGAGGGCGAGAAATGCCGAGGTCGTACCAAAGCACCCCCATGCTCACAGCTTCTGATAACTCTAGCCAATTCTCCTAGTACCCAGTGTATTTAACTTCCTAAATTCTAAGCTACATATAGAACTTGGTGTTATTTCTGTATTCAAAATTTCTTATCGCTCCTCCTTGTTAAGACTTAAAGTAGACCAGACCAATCTGTCGTCTTGACGAAAGCTTCTGGGCTGTAGCTACCACATTTTCCGGTTTGGATGAAATAAAGGGCAATTGTTTAATTATGTAGGTTTATAGGGTTCTGTTGATGAAGAGAAGATTGTTAACAACTCAATGATATATTCTTGATTGCTGCAGATCAGGGTGAAGCTGTTCTGCTTTGGTCTAAATACGGTGGATCTCGAGAGAAATGTCTAAGACAAGTGGCTAGAATAGTCTACGCTCTGTTTGCGATACATCTCTCGAACATAACAAATAAAGCCATCGTTATTCTGTAGATATCGCACTTGTGAGATATATGATTGTGCACTGCTGCTATATGATTGTCTAGATTAGTCCTCCTAGCGCACTTTATCAACGCCAGCAGGGAGGATGGGACTGGCTGTCTAGGCCGTTAGTTGTTTGTCCCACGGACGATATAAACATAAGTGACGCTCAAGTCCATCAAGAAGGGAACAAGAGGTAGGCAATATGTGGTATGGCATGTCGAGCGATAAGACTGTATAGTCAGAATAACAAACGAAAATCAGAAACTCGAGGAGATTCATCCAGAGGGTCATTGATGAGAAGTTGGTGGCTGGGGAAAGGTTGGTATATTAGCGACTTTTCAAACGCCATTCATAAGTCACCACAAACGATCCGACCCAAATCCTGATAGTCTAGTTATATCGGTGTGTCATTTCATGAAACCAGCGCCCCTGCCTGCCATCAAATTTCCTAACTGAGCAAAACCAGAATCACGGAATCACCTCTCAAAAACCTATGCACAATTAGCTTTCCCTCTAAACACTGCCAGTTTCTCCCGATATATAAATAAAAAGCGGGCTTACATCTTGCTAATGAACCTATCCTTGTTGACCGGTCTTCCTTTCTTCCCTGCACTTGTCTTTGGCGTCTCCGTCCACATCTCCTTCACGTTCTCTAGCACCATGTTGCAATGCCGATCAAATGCCTTCACGCGCGCTAGGAGTTTCTTGTTGTTTCGGCAGGAGATCAGGACTTGATTATGGGAGCGTACGGCGGTTTGGAGGATGCTGAGAGGGCCGGAGGAGAACTCGTGCTCTTCGAGTTGCGCAATTTCATACTCGCTGGAAGAGGAGTTAGCATATTATGTAGAGATTTGCGCGAACCGGTAGGAACGCACGTAAGTTCGTTGCGTGGCTTTGCCAACAGTTCTCTGAATTTTAATTAGTACATAATCAAGAACATGATATTATCTTCGAAACTCACTGAATTTTTGCGTCCGCCATGTTGTTTATTGCTGGTTTTGGACGTTGCGACTTTCTACCCAAGCTTGCCTGATGTTAAACAAATCCTAGCCTCTCCACCGGGTCAACGTTTTTCCTGATCGCCAAGGCAAAACCCTCCAGACCCATATTTAAGTTGACGTACCGACTCCCGAAAAACAACCCGAGGTGTTTGCATTTATATGAGATGTTAATGGCTCGAGGTTACTCCGCATTTGTATGATATTGTCGATTTCCTTGTCACAAATTCTTTCTTGATGTTTGTAAAATCTTTTTGTAGTCGTGCCGGGACGGCTGCTCGATGTACAGCAACCGCACGGAAGATTATGCCTTTGAGAGCAAAAGTTGCCAGCCCAGTGTTTGTGAGAAAGGCACAGGTATGTTACTTCATATCACTTGAGGCTTGGTATGCTAATCATGTAATAGATGTCTACAGTTTCAAATTCGCGGCAGGAGATTATCAGAGAATTGCCAGATGATCCAAAAGAAGATGTCTTGTTTGACACTTTGTATGGCGTTCGAACAATTGAGCTTAATCGACCTGCAGCACTACACGCATTAAGTGGCTCTATGATTCGTAAAATCGCGCCAAGATTACAGGAATGGGCAAAGTCGGATATGGCCAACGTGGTGGTGATTAAGGGATCTGGAGACAAAGCCTTTTGTGCTGGTGGAGATGTCACAGCTCTCGCGAAAGACAATCTGAAGGGTGAGGAGGGTCAACAGAGGTCTATGGACTACTTCGGTCTCGAGTACAAGCTCGATCACTTGATCGCGACATATCAGAAACCGTTCGTCGCATTCATGGATGGGATAACAATGGGCGGTGGAGTTGGTTTGAGTATCCATGCACCTTTTCGTATAGCGACGGAGAGGACTGTATTTGCCATGCCAGAAACTACTATTGGATTTATTCCTGATGTTGGAGCTTCATTCTTCTTGTCCCGGATGCCAGGGGCCGTGGGAACATATCTTGCGTTGACGAGCGAAAGACTAAAGGGTGCCAATGTGTTTTACTCTGGCATCGCAACCCACTACATCCACTCCAGTACTCTCCCAGCTCTGGAGCGCCGCCTGGCCGAACTCAGATTTCGGGACTACGATTCACTGGTCGAAAGAAATGCGCTTGTGAATGCCACTATCGAGGAGTACTGCACCGGACTACCACATGATGAGCCCATAACTCTTAGCGGCGAAACACGAAATGCCATTGACCGCTGCTTTAGCAAGGGGAGTGTTGATAAAATCATTACTGCGTTGGAAGCTGAGGAAGGAGAAACGAAAGAGTGGGCGCAGAAGATGATCAAAACGCTACACCAAAGATCACCTACCGCTGTTCATGTAGCATTGCGTATGATGCAACTTGGCCAGGGATGGAAAATTGTAGAGGCATTCCAACGTGAACATCAAGTTGCTGGCAAATTTATGCGACATCCAGATTTCACAGAGGGTGTTGATGCCTTGCTGATACGCAAGGATAAAAAGCCAAAGTGGCAGCCTGCGTCTCTCGAAGATATCAAACCAGATAATAGTGCTAATATCGTGGATCCGTTCTTGGTTGTGGAAGGCAATTTGAGACTTCAAATGTTAACCGATTCGGATTTTTCAGAGTACCCGTGGCAAAGATTCAGCATCCCAAGGGAGAGTGAAGTGGGGAGACTGTGGATGAGAGGCGGTCAGAGCACGAGAAGGGTTGCCGACATTTTCGTGGAAAAGTATAAGGGAAAGCAGGGTGTTAAAGAGGTAGTACGAGAGATGCTGAAACGGAGAGCTAAGAAGGACGAGAATGGGAAGCCTAAATGGCTTGACCTGACGGTAACACCGGCGGCACCATCAAAACCCGACCTTCCAGTCCGGCTCGGAACTCCAGATGCGGAGGAAGTCTTAGAGGCTCAAGAGAATCCCACGGGAGCGGAAATACCAGAAGGGAAGGAAATTCACGAGGAACCGAAGTTGTGAGATGAGTCTGAGTGATCTGTAAGATATGTATGTAGGGTCTTGCGGCATTGTGTGGTATCTATGTTGCCTTGTTACTCGCCTACCGGGCGCAATATGACCACCTTGGCTAAGTTTAAGAGTTATCGCATTTTATCTCAGCATTGTCCATTCTGAAGAATTCCTGATTCACGGAACCACCTTCCCTCCATATTTTATTCTATTACAAAGCTGTATTAGGATGCGAATAACCAAAGGCAGTAGTGACCAGCGAACGGCTTCATTGCGGAGTTCAGAGTTGGATGGAGTGGAAGGATATACCTAAAGTGGAAGATTTCATCATGTGATTGAGAAGTGCATTGTGGTGGTAGGGGTGTCTTTTTGTTGTGTGGCGCTGAGTCATTTTTCTGACGCTAAGGCTGATATCATGGAAGAGTTATCTGGGAAATCTATAAAAGGTCTTCCCCGCTCGCAAACATGTTCTCAGAGTTTCAAATTGTGTGCTTGAATTTCTGTCACTCAATACGGTTATCAAACAGACCAACAGTGCATATATAAATACTTGGTTCCTCGCCTCATAATTCAGGCGTAAATTATCTTGACATCCGCTATACCGTTTAGGCCCTAGTCTAACCGAGTATCCTTGCCTTTCCTTGGCATTTAACGATTGGTTCTAAATCACATCGTCAACACACCTTCATCCATATACTTCTCAACGGCTCTAGATTGCAATTCCTATACTTGTTGTACAAAAGTTTTATTCTCCAGCGTATTTATTATAGAGGTAGCCAGATTTTCCAACCCTCAGCAAATTGCTTTTTTGGATCACGAACATATAACGATTTAACGCGCTTTTGAACTCGTCACCTCGCGAACGCGATCACCAGCCTCCACATTGTTCGGCGTTTAAGAATATATCAGCACTGGCTCCACTTCATTTCAATGCCTTTACAATCTTTTCGATAACTTCGAGCGACCTTCACGATAGCTAGGATATCTTCCATTTTGACATTGGGTCCAACAAAGACCACAATGTCGTCGCAGGCGGCTGGGATGAGTCCTGCGTTCAACAACCAATGGTCAAATCAAGATGCTCAAGGACCTTCAATTGGCTCGACAAATGATCAGAATGAGGATGGAGTGTCTGTTCGGCCGATGAGACGTAGGTCATATTAAATACTAAGGTTCTGAGGCTGGTGGATGATCAGCTAACCGTGTATGACTCTTCATAGTGAAGGTTCTTTACACGTTCGACGACCAAAACAAGACAAATTGTCTGGCTCGAGGGCAGGATGTACTTCAGGTCCAAACGGTATCTTTGGATGAGACTACCACTATAGGTATCCTCGATTTGAGGACCTGTATCGACGCTGTCATTCAGTGTAGTCCAGAGCTAGTCAATCGGTTGGGTCAAGACTATACGGTTTACGCATATGATTATTCTGAATACGACAACCCTCTCGTTGGACAAGGCATGCTCTCGAAAGCCCTGGCAGCAGCTGCCCCAGCGCCAAATGCTCCAGCGCATCAATCTACTAAACTCATAACTGGCCGTGTATGCAAGAATATTCTGGGGATTTTCAATAATGGCGTAAAGGAAACACTGGAAGTGAAGCTTCGGCTAGTCCCCGTTCCAACGGCAATCCAAGGAGAATATGTCAATACGATGGA
>Ga0247739_10000926_pt1 | contig 10515 bp, 4 predicted proteins | sample UWRJL058202B2_FD_180943 | JGI IMG/M metagenome (GOLD analysis project Ga0247739, IMG submission 180943) | Plant litter microbial communities from Arlington Agricultural Research Station in Wisconsin, United States - UWRJ-L058-202B-2 | ecosystem: Environmental > Terrestrial > Plant litter >... | reverse complement strand
GGTCAAAATGTGAGACTAATACCTCCATCTTTTTAAAAGCCCTTCGAACTTTTATAAATTGTTTTAATATCAATTCATGACTAACCTTCGCATTGTCCATTTTTTGTAAGGTGGATAATGCTTGTAAAAAGCTATCAGCGCTGGTAGTGTACCATTTGTTTATAGCCGTGTACAAAACGCTTTGTTTGTTTGCAAGCGTGCCGCCCTTTTTAGAAAACGACAAGCCGTAATAAAGCAGACATGCTAATGATAGGATAGATATGTAAAGAAATTTTTTCAATGCTGATTTTAAAGTGGCGTTTTAACGGGTGGAAAAATACTTTAATTACGTGGAATAGGTTGTATCCATCATTTACGGGCTGTATTATCGGCCGTAGAGGCAAGCGAATTTATTTCAATATTGTACAAAAAAGTATTTGCTTAACGCTACATTTAAGCCTTTTAGATTGCTGGTATATAAAAAAAAGTTGTTCGTGTGTATTTAACTAACTAATTTAGCGAAACTAAACCCATTAGCTATGAGCCAAGCCGGACAAAATTTAAAATATCTCCGTAAATCAAAAGGTTTTACCCAGGAAGAAATGGCCGAATCTTTAGGTATCAAAAGGTCCTTGGTAGGTGCCTATGAAGAAGAACGTGCAGAGCCGCGTTTGGAGGTGATGCAAACTATTTGCGATATGTTTAAAATATCATTAGAAGATTTTTTGTTCAAAGATCTCACCGAAAGCAAACTTGGCTATTTGCAAAAAAGAAGAATAGCAAAATTGGGAGAGGATCGAAAAGGGATTATCCATTTAGTACCTATTAAAGCAACCGCCGGTTATATGGCGGGTTATAGTGATCCCGGATTTCTAGATGAACTTAACACATTTACCTTACCAATGCTATCACCTGGCAATTACAGAGCGTTCGAAATCTTGGGCGATTCAATGCTTCCTACCATTAGTGGCAGCATTATTGTAGGTGAGAAGGTGGATAATGTAGAAGATGTAAAGACAAATAATACTTACATTGTTGTAAGTAAAGCAGACGGGATTGTTTATAAAAGAATAGAGAAAAATGTTCGTACTAAAAAGCAGCTTACCTTGATTAGCGATAATCCAGCCTATGCGCCGTATAGTGTTAACATGGAAGATATCATGGAACTTTGGAAAACCCAATTCGTTATCAGCAAGCCTTCAGACAGGCCCAACTTCGATGTGAACCATTTGGCCAATGTTGTAAATACGCTACAAAGTCATGTGGCAAACCTGAAGAATGGCATGAATTGATAGCTTTTTCCAAACTTACTATCATGGGAATCAACTTGTTGATTCCCATTTTTTATTTAAACAATAGCACAATTGTATTTTTTTGGATATTTCATTATAATAAAACATAATAAAATAATAAAAGTTATCTACATTTTTTCCAGTCCCATTTTTCAAAGGATTTCCACTGGAAAATGTGTAAAATAGTGTGGAAGACTTCTTGGCCGGAAACTGCTAAGCTTCTGTTTGATACATCTTTGTGTGAACAAAAAAAAACAAGATTGCTGGCCGTTATATTGTTATATTTAATATAATGTGATTTTTGATTGTCTATGATTTTTCAATTATGAGCCTGTTCAAAAATGAACATTTTGCGTATTCCTTGCCCTCAAATCCTCTGTGGTGGCGCTTTTTAGTTTAATTTTATCTCGAGTTCAGTAAAATGGGAATATATCATAGAAGCATTTTCTATTTTAATATTTTTTAATTTTATTGTTCTTAACTGTTTAATTTTGTATTGTCTTCAGAAGTTTATCCAACTACACACATCCCTTACCTCTACTTCTGTAAGACACTAACCTATCAGGTGAAAAATCTGTACAGCTTTTTTATTTATCTAAAAGAGTATAACCCGTGTTGCCGTTGTTTTTTCATCGGTTAGTATGGATATCTCTTTGGCCAAATTCTAAAGCATTCATCCCTTTACTACTTATCGGGATAACAATTAGTCAACCAAAGAATTGAATTAGTGTCGATGACAACATTAAAAAAAAATGAAATTAATGTTTATTGAAAATCGAAGACGATTTTGACAAAATGGGATTTAATCCCAAACTCCAAACAAACCTAATCCAAAAAATTATTTTTCGCAAATCGTAATCCCCCTTTTTCTATTAAAACCCACAAAAAGGCATTTTAACATCCACATCTATATTTTTTAAACAAGAAAAACCACTAATTTCTATGAACAAGCTAATTATGGGCGGTGTAATTCACCTGTTTTTATTTTTGAACGTGCCAAAAATCCAAACGTCCAACTCTCCTTACACGCACGTTGTAGACAGTCTTTTTATGCACGTAGACAAATCGAAAGTAAAAACCGGCATCCTTTATGACCGTGTTTTTCCTTTTGCAAGACTGGATAAATTTACTTCAAAAGATACTACAGGGTACGACCATTTTCGTCAAGCTTACTCGGAGTTGTATACCGCTCACTATCACGCAAAGGGCCATTTGCTCTCGCCAGACGATTGGGACGACATCGTTGACTGGCAACGTTTCAAAAAAACATTACCAATTGGTGTAATGGACATGAAATACAATCAAACAAAAACCAATGCACTTGAAAAGCATTTGTTGATTCGTAAAGGCGATGAGTTCTACAGTAATCCCAATACAACCGAATCTCCGTTTGAAGAAAGAAGGTTGCAAGCTGCATCGCTGTTAGGAAGCGAGGTAGAAGTAGGTTTGGTAGAGGTAAAGCTTGTATCAGAAGCGTTGCTATTGAACGCTGGCCAATCGATTGAACACGTGGATATTAAGATTGGAAAAGATGGCAAAAAATATTCTCTTCAGCCCGGCGATTCTGTTAATATCGATTTCGACCATGAAGGATTGGTTAATGTAAACACTTCCGTTTATTACAAAAACGGTGAAAGCTTTAGCAGTGAAAGCGCTATCGAAGTACGTAGGTCTGCCACGGCCTCGATGTCACAAGGAAATCTTCCAACCTTGTCGCACCAACCTTGCCATAAAGAAACGGTTACTGCCGATATTCCATTTTTGGGATACGATGAAGCGACACCCATCAAAGGTCAGGTAGAAGTGAATTATTTTTACCACTACGATGCAAGCGATCCCACCGGTTGCATGCAAAAACCTATCAAAAAACCAATCATTGTTTTGGACGGCTTCGATCCTACGGATAAGCGTGATGCTACATGGATATATGAGCACAATTTTAAATATTTTAACCCAAAAAATGAAGCCTGCAATTTTGCCGATGAACAAAGAAGGGCAGGTTATGATATTATTATTGTGAATATGCCATCATATCAAACTGGCGAACGGCACATAGCCTTGCCTAACGGTGGCGAAGCTATTGTAGGTACTTTGCGCAGGGCCGGTGGCGACTTTATCGAAATCAATGCCATGGCTTTGATCAAGATTATCCAAAATTTCAATGCAAGCTTGGCTGCACAACATAGCAACGAAAAACTGATTATTGTAGGCCCAAGTATGGGCGGCTTGATCAGTCGATATGCATTGGCTTATATGGAAAAAAAGAATATGGATCATAATTGCCGTTTATGGTTTAGTTGGGATGCTACCCACTTGGGTTCTGTGTTGCCTATCGGTAACCAATATTTTATAGAATCCATGGCCGGCCTAGGTTTGCGCAACGTGAAAGACATTATTTCCCGTCAAATTAACTCCCCTGCATCCAAACAAGAATTGAACCACCACATGCTGGCTAAATCAAATGAACCAGAAGGAGCGCCAGCATTCAAGGATAGGTTTTATGAAGGGATGGACACCATGGGCTGGCCACAAAAAACACGTAAAATTGCCATGATCAGTGGCGCTATCAACGGTGCATCTCAATCGGGTGGAAAAGCTGGTGGCACTGCTATGGATTTTAAATTGAAGATGAACGATGTTCCAAGATTGCTGCTTTTCAATGTGGTGGGATTGTTTGCTAGCCCAAATTTTATCAATGCCACCGTTAGTTTTTCTCCTTCGGAGCAAATGGGCAAATCCGAGGTGTTGCGCATGAAGGTGTTGGGCATCCCACAAGAAAAACGATATGCCGAGCCTTTCGCCAATAGCCGCAACAGCATGGATTTGATCCAAGGTGGCTGGTATCCCGGTTTCCAAGAAATCCGCGACAGCACCCGTGACAAATTAAAAGGATTTTTCAAATGGGTAGCAGATCCTAGGTTCGCAAATGTGGTAGACAATCATTGCCACCAACCAAGTGCCAACACATTGGCCATCGGCCAAGGCCCTTTCCCTAATCCTGAGCGCAAGTGGGATGATGACTTAACAAAAGTGGCCTTTAACTGCGGTGAGGAAAAAGAAATTCCTTGGGATGCATATTATGCGCCAGAAGTGAACCTGCGTCATGATAGCCTTACTTACGAATATGCATGGCGCATGCGTGATGAAATGGATGGTATACCTATGCCGCAGCCGAAAACAAAACGTGATGTAACAATTGAAGGAAGCACTGCAGTAATGAATGCAAATGAAACAAGGACGTACAAAATTCCTACCGCAAATAAACAAACCGTGTATAATTGGTCTGTTTCCAATCCAAATATTCAAATTGTTTCAGGACAAGGAACACCAGAGATAACAGTAAAATATATGGGTGGTAGCAATAATATTTCTGACATAAACTGCACTGCAACCAGTAAATGTTATATGTATAAAATTAACGGTATTACGTTGAAAGATACCAGCACATCACCACAAATGTTGTATACCACGGCGTCATTGGTAGACGGTGACGAATAATAGATTAGTGGTGCTCGCTTTGGGGTCATAGAATTTTCTATAACTAAAGGTTTCAAAAACCCAGGCAGCCTGTTCAAAAGAACAGGCTGCTCTGTTTCAATCGTAAGTAGATGCGGCAAACGCAGAATCTTACTGCTGATGTAGGAGAATCGTCCATCCTGTTAATCGGAACTGACATTGCTATTTTTAATTTTCATGCTACTTTCATTTTTTAATTTCCAATCTAGATCTGTAGATTGGATACAGGATAACGGAGCCATATGAAACCAACGAAACGCATTGTCATTCTCGTACTAACGTTGCTTGTAATAGCAAACGTGCATGCGCAAAAAAATCTGCAGCAAAAAAAAATTGTTACACTGGTATTGCCATTGAAACCACATGTACGTGAGAAATTCGGGGCATCAAAACTCTCGGAGGCTTTACAGGCATGCGGTTATCAGGTAAAGACTGTTTTGGGAAGCGATGCTTTGCCAAACAAACACAGCATATTGATTGGAACCTTACAGAGTCCATCCATTAAAAAAGTTTTGTCTACCAATAAAACCAAACAAGGCAAATTGCCAGGCAAAGAAGGATTTACAATTTCCACTGCTATAAATGAAGTTGCTTTTATTGCCGGAACCGATTATTCAGGAGTATTATACGGCTGTATGGAAATGGCCGATAGGATAAAAACCAGCAAGTCCATTCCTGAAAATCTCACGTTTACCGATCAGCCGGAAATGGTGTTGCGTGGCACTTGTATAGGCATTCAAAAATCAACTTATTTACCCGGAAGGGGCGTGTACGAATATCCCTACACACCCGAAACTTTTCCCTGGCTATATGATAAAGCGCTTTGGGTAAAATACTTGGATTCTTTGGTAGAGAATCGCATGAATTCGTTGTACCTCTGGAACGGTCATCCGTTTGCTTCCTTGGTTCGGTTGAAAGATTATCCCTACGCAGTGGAAGTCGATGATGCAACATTCAAGAAGAATGAGGAAATCTATCGTTTCTTGACCGAAGAAGCTGATAAAAGAGGTATATGGGTAATACAAATGTTTTATAATATTATTGTTTCCAAACCATTTGCGGAGCACAACCATTTAAAAACACAAGATCGAGATAGACCGATCATCCCAATAATTGCCGACTATACTCAAAAGTCGATCGCTGCATTTGTGGAGAAATATCCCAATGTAGGTTTGCTGGTTTGCTTGGGCGAAGCAATGGAAGGCACGGGGCAAATGGACATTGACTGGTTCACGAAAACGATTATCCCCGGTGTAAAAGATGGGTTAAAAGCGTTGGGCAAAACAGACGAGCCACCCATCGTGTTACGTGCCCATGATACAGATGCACCTGCGGTGATGAAGGCCGCATTGCCATTGTACAAAAACTTATATACAGAAGCTAAATTTAACGGAGAGGCATTGACGACTTACGAACCTCGTGGTACTTGGGCCGAACTGCACCGTACATTGAGCCGTATTGGAACAGTACAAATAGAAAATGTACATATATTAGCAAATCTTGAGCCTTTCCGGTACGGCGCCGCCGATTTTATCCGCAAGTCGGTATTGGGCATGCACAATATCATGGAGGCAAATGGCCTTCATTTATATCCGCAAGCTTCTTATTGGGACTGGCCATATAGCGCCGATAAAAGAGACCAGCGTTTGTTACAAGTAGAAAGAGATTGGATCTGGTATAAAGAATGGAGCCGGTATGCTTGGAATTGTCATCGGGATTCTGCCGCAGAGAACAAATATTGGTCTGGCATGCTGGCTGCCAAATATGGAGCTGGTTTGCAAGAGGGCAAGCATATTTTGGAAGCTTATAATCAAAGTGGAGAGATTGCCCCAAAGTTGCTTCGTCGTTTTGGTATCACCGATGGCAATAGACAAACCCTCACTTTAGGAATGCTGATGACCCAATTGATAAACCCGGTTCGGTTTGGTCTTTTTACGTTGTTGTACGATGCGGAATCACCCGAAGGGGAAAAGCTGATAGAATATGCAGAAAAAGAATATAAAGGGCAGCCACATACCGGCGAGACGCCCCCACAAATTATTGCCGAAGTAAAAATACATGGTAAAAAAGCTGTGGATGAAATCAATAAAGCGGCACCTTCTATCACAAAGGATAACGAAGAATTTAGATTGTTGAAAAACGACATGTATTGCTACGATGCCTTGGCCAATTTTTATGCGGAAAAAGCCGAGGCTGCCATATCCATCCTAAGTTTTAAATACACCCACAAAGTACAAGACCTTGATAAGGCATTGCCGCACTTAGAAAAAAGCGTGGATTATTTTAAGACCTTGACAGACCTCACCAAGGACACTTACTTATATGCCAATAGCATGCAGACCCAACAGCGCAAAATTCCTGTACGAGGCGTAAATGGCACGTACAAAACTTGGGTTGAAATGCTGCCGGTGTATCAAACTGAATTGGCCACGTTCAAAAGGAAAATAGATTCTTTGAAACAGAAGAATAATCCATCAACGCAACAACAAACGCAGGCATTCAAAAACGTAGATATCGAATGGTTGGATAGCGATAAGGCACAGTATTTAATCGGTTCCAGCGATATTGTTTTTACGGATAGTGTGTTAAAAATCGATACTTATGCAAAAGAGCTGAATGGTTTAATGGGCGTGAAACAATCGATAGCCAAGCAGAAAAGCAACGGGACGGTGTTAAAATTCAAAACATCAAAACCAATAAGAATACTGGTTGGATATTTCAATTCGAAAGATGCTGCCTTTCTGCAACCGCCGCAATTAGAGACCAATGCTTATGCCAACGATTACGGCCAAGCGGAAGCAAAAATCGCACATGGCCTCACTATTAAAGGCATGCCATCGGTAAACATCCATACCTATTCTTTCGCCGCAGGCACAAACACACTTACATTGCCAAAAGGCATCTGTTTGATACTGGGCGCCATTGCGGAAAATGAACCCATAAAAGTGTACGATGCCGGATTGTACGAAACAGGAAACACGAACGAAATCGACTGGCTTTTTGAATAATTGTAAATTATAATATTGATATAATGATTAGAAGGATTTGCATTTTACTGTTGGCTTTTCAAGCTTGCCTCTTTGTAAAGGCACAGTCGTATTATAACGTAATACAATATGGTGCCAAAAATGACAGCAGCAAACTGGCAACTGCTTCCATAGAAAAAGCTATTGCGGCTGCCTCCAAGCAGGGTGGCGGTACTATTTATTTCCCTGCAGGGAAGTATTTAACAGGGCCAATCCACATGCGAAGCAACATCACTATTTTCATAGATGCTGGCGCCGAACTTCATTTCAGCGACAATTTTGATGATTATTTACCCATGGTTGAAAGCCGCTACGAAGGCGTGGATGTAAAAAGTTTCTCGCCTTTGTTTTATGCTTATAAAGCAGAAAATATTTCTATTAGAGGACGTGGTATTATCGATGGACATGGACAAAAATGGTGGCATTATGTGGAAGGTTGGGATGAAAAACGGCCACGCACAAAATGGCAATTGATGTTTGATAGTTTGAATAAAGATATATTATTGCCAGATGATCCTCGCCAGATGAAGCGTGGCTTTTTGCGTCCACCTTTTATCCAACCCATGTATTGTAAAAATGTATTGGTAGAAGGCATTTCCATACGCAACTCGCCTTTTTGGACTGTGAATCCAGAGTTTTGCGAAAACGTGACCGTAACTGGCGTTACCATCAACAATCCGCCTTCTCCTAATACGGATGGCATCAATCCGGAGTCCTGTAAATATGTACATATATCCAACTGTCATATAAGTGTTGGGGATGATTGCATCACCATCAAATCCGGCAAGGACATTCCAGGAAGAACCAAAAATGCGGGTGCAGAAAATTATACCATTACGAACTGTACCATGTTGAGCGGCCACGGCGGCGTGGTTATTGGAAGCGAAATGAGTGGTGGTGTAAAAAAGATAACCATTTCCAATTGTGTGTTCGACGGCACGGATAGGGGCATCCGCATCAAGACAAATCGGGGCCGCGGCGGCTCTGTTGAAGAGATTCGGGTTGATAATATCATCATGAAAAATATACGCGGCGAAGCTTTTGTGCTCGATATGCAATATTCGTCCGCTAAAGCAGAACCTTTATCTGAGCGTACGCCCCAGTTCAAGAATATACATTTAAGCAATATAACGGCACAATGCAAAAATGCGGGATTGATCAACGGATTAGAAGAGATGGCAGTGGAAGGTATAACTTTTAGCGACATACAATTCACCGCAGAAAATGGCATTGTCATTAAGAAAGCAAAAAATATAGAGTTTCATAATGTGACCATCACCACACAGAAAGGCTCGGCCATAATTGCGGAAAACGTGGATGGACTTGAACTGGATGGCATAAAGACTATGAAGCCTATTTCCGGTGTGCCAGTGGTTTCATTAACAAATGTTCAAAATGTTTTCTTGCATAGCTCTTGGCCACTTGTAGGCACCGAAACTTTCTTGCAAGTAAAAGGGAATACCTCAAAAAATATTGTATTTAAATCGAATAATTTTATTAATGTTAAACAGCCATTGCAGAAAGCTGAGGACGTGACCGAAGTTATAACCGTTGATTAACAAACCCAACTATTGCCCAGTCCATTCATGAAAAAGTATCGTGCACATATATATACGTTGTTGTTATGCGGAATATCATCCGTAATTGCGGCGCAAAGCAATAATCTAAAATTATGGTACGATAAACCTGCCGAGAAATGGACGGACGCTTTGCCCATTGGGAACGGTAAATTAGGCGCTATGATTTATGGCGGCGTGAACGAGGAACATCTGCAATTCAATGAATCAACTTTATGGACGGGCAAGCCACGTAAATACGAAAGGGAAGGAGCGTATCCATATCTCGCACCTATCAGGAAATTACTTTTTGACGGCAAACAAAAAGAAGCGGAGGACTTAGCCGAGCAACATTTCATGGGATTGAAAAGTGTGGATGATAGCGTGTATGCAAAGCAAAAAAGCGATTGGCTGCAAAAAATGAGAAGCGATGAAAGCTTTGCCAGCATTGACTTTAACGACAAAGATTGGTCAACGATGCAATTGCCCATCATGAACGGCTGGGAAACCGCTGGGTTTGAGGGGTTGGATGGTTCGGTTTGGTTTCGGGTTTCTTTCGACTTGCCAAAATCACTGGAAGGAAAAGAAATGTATCTGGATTTGGGCCGGATAAGAGATGTTGATTTTACTTATATCAATGGAAGCAAGATTGGAAGTTCGGAAGGCATTAGCACAAAAAGACATTATAAAATTCCTGCTAGCTTACTGAAGCAAGGCCGAAATGTAATCGCAGTTGAGGTTATCAATTTTTTTGATAAAGGAGGTTTTACGGGACTGAAATCAGGAAAGCCTTTTATTCTCTATGCAACCGATGCCTCAAAGGATACAGTCGAACTTTCAACCAAATGGAAATATAAAATCCAAGATGATGCGCCGCCTGCTTTTCCGCAGTATCAGGCAAGCTATCAGCCTTTCGGAGATGTTTTTTTTCGATTTAAGCAGCGGGAAAAAATTAATAATTATAGAAGAGAATTGGATATCAGTAACGCTACTTCCTCCGTTAGCTATGTATCAAATGGGATTACCTATAAAAGGGAATATTTCGCTTCGAATCCTCAAAATATTATTGCCATAAAATTTACTGCAAGCAAGGCCAATAGCATTGATCTAGATGCTGTTTTCAAAACGCTGCATCAGCAATATTCT
>Ga0247739_10000925_pt1 | contig 10516 bp, 9 predicted proteins | sample UWRJL058202B2_FD_180943 | JGI IMG/M metagenome (GOLD analysis project Ga0247739, IMG submission 180943) | Plant litter microbial communities from Arlington Agricultural Research Station in Wisconsin, United States - UWRJ-L058-202B-2 | ecosystem: Environmental > Terrestrial > Plant litter >... | reverse complement strand
TCCGTCATGCTCAAAGCTTGTTGGCAGCTTCTAAGTCTAATGGCCGAAAAGTATTCATAGAAGTGAGCTTGTCCGATGCCTCGAGGTGCCTCGTTGGCAGTCACGTTTCTTCTCAACTATTTCTGGAATATTCAAGTTCTTATCCGGTTGGCTTCAATGGGACATGAGATCTCGCTTGAAATGCCCTCTGTTGTGAATCCTGGTTGGGGTACAGAGTTGCGGGTTGCGAATCAGTTCCGATGACTAGCAGGAGATCGGGCTTTGTATATGTTCCATTTGAAGTTGACTAGTAAGGAGAAAATCCAAATGTGATAGATGTGAGAGGGGAAAGGGATATGTCGGTACTGGTAGGAAGAGACGACGTGTGGCTTACGCGGTAACTTTGAGTGCGGCCAAAATCCATTTCTCTGGAAATGGCAGCTTGATAGGCCCAGTTTATCAAGCCGAACGGGGTCAGTTGGTAAATTATCGTCTGCAGTAAGTGCTCGTAGGAGGCGTACAACTCAATGGTCTTCCAGGGATGTCCTACCTAGTTCATGCGGGAAGGGTAGGAGACGAACGTTGCAGTCGGATCTGGCAGGGGATTGTTTTGGGATGGGAAAACACTAGCCCGAGTCAGCGTTTGTTGAGATGTCAAGGGGACCATTACAGACTATAGCGAATCCAGTTGTAACTTGTATGTAAGTAGTTGTATGGAGTATGGATGAGCGACACAAGGGCAAGTGGATCGACCTGCTATATTGACTATGGAGTATGGACAAAGCACACGGCTTCTCTGTGAAAACGAATCTCTGAATCTTCACTCTGCTACTGTAGATCACAAAAGGCTACGCTAATTAGTTAGCCGAAATGTATATTTCCAAAAGTGGGAAGTGGTGATCTGGTGGTTGACAGCCTTGGTAGTTGGTAGTTGGTAGGTAAAGTTGATCTAACCCAAACTGCCTCTCTGGAATATGATTATGCCGCCCCAGACAAGGCATCCTCGACCTCTGTAAATAGAAGTAGTATAGGTGCTGGGGAACGCTGCAGGATGGTACGGTAAGTAGTAAATACTTACTTACTTACTGTATAGTAGTGGATCTGTGCTGTAGTACTTGTGGGGTAAAGAGAGAAGGATAGAGGGAAGGATTGAGGCCATGGGTTCTTGATGAAGCGCCCATCTATGATCTATCTCTCTTAGCAGATTTGGCTCGTGCCCCCGAGTGCACCAAGCTCTTTGAATACTCGATCGCGAACGGTCTATACCCGCTCTCACCTTCTTATTGCAGAGTTCGGGGAAGAAATCTCTGCATTCCCGGTGTTAAGAAAAGCGGTAGAGTAATAGTGCATATCTTTGAGTGTTCGAAGATTGCCATACAGTACTGTACTGTCTGTATGTACTGTTCCCAAGTAGAGATACGAGTATTTTAGACGGCATCATGGGTTGGCTTAGCGAGATGCCGATAGGCCGCAGGCGGATATAACATCAGTCCCATTCCATTACTGTAAGTAATAAAAGAAGACGGGGCACGGGGAGGGTGGTCAATACGATAGCTTACGGCGCGCCTCGATCCAGCCACTGAAACGGCGACGTGGATCTTTTCTGGTGGTGCTGGTTAGGTTAGCTGGGAACTCATGCGATTGTGTATACATGCCCCGTATATAAGTACAAGCCACCCTTCGATCGAGTAGCTAGCTACACTATGAAAGTACTGCGAAGCATAATAATAACCGAATCATGTTTGAAAGCAGGCTAACAAATAGTGAATCAACTAAGTAGAATCGCTTACTAACATTACGAACCAACACACCCGAGACAACACACTCCGTATGTATAATACAGTAGTAACTGAATAAAGGCGAGTTTTCATCCTCAATTACTACTATATACGTACTAGGTTGCACATGTTGAGTGTTCAGAAGATTCTACTTCCAGCAGTAGATGAGATTTAACCTACATACATACTAGTGTACGCCCGGAACCAGCAGCATTCCTTCCAAGATACTCCGTAAGCACGTGGAGTTCCAGGAAGTCCGTGGTGTCAAGAGTTGATGCTACTCCTCTTCCCTCTGTGGTACCACCACGCGGATGTGGTGACTGTTTGGGTAGATAGATCTGGTGGTACAGTAAAGGATCTAGGCGCTATTCATCCGACGATTCATCCTTACCACGATTCTTAGTACATACTTCCAGAAATTACACTAGTAGATCACGATTATCACGAGCTTTGTTCGGTCTCCGGCGTAGCCAAGTGGAACTTGTTATGTACAGTACTTACTTACGTAGATCCCCCGGGAGCTAAATTGCTAAGGTTGCTGGTTGCTAAGTAATATGACACGATGGCTGGTCTGAACTTAAACAAATTAAACGGTACCGGCGGCTCGGTTAGGCCTGATCCAACATATGTGTAGAATGGAGTTTGGCAAAGCCGATGCAGATGCGGATGACTCTCTATGGTATGGTATCAATGCAAAGTGTTCGAGGTGGTATGTATTATTTAACAGTTGCTGTAGAACATTTGCATTTTGCTACCTACGCACTTGCTATAACTCACATATCAACCTTCACCAGCCTCTACTCAGCAAAGTAATGTACTGTATACTTTTATGATTTCATGACTACTTTCTAGGTCCACCAGAGCATAAGAGTGGAGAGATCGATATTATAGATATTCCTCAAGGTTGAATAGCTCGCAAAACAGCCCCAAACAGGGAAAGTAAACAAAATAGCGTCAACAACCTAGAAGCTGAAACACAGTTGACACTTGCCACCACTCAGCGAGTAGACTTTTTCCTCCCCTAGGCGCGGCAGTCGACCAAACTCTATTTCCGTGTGATTATCTCTTTATCTCTATCACATCCCTTTGCCGCTCGTGTCTGTACTGTAAAGTAAGCAGGATTTTCCGGTTCATCTGAAGGACCCAACACTGTGCCCCAAAGCTGCAGGAACAACACTGAGAGACATGGGGGCCTTGAGGGGAGCTGCCATGAGGAGCAAGGATGGAGCCTATTAAGTATAAGTATTTTGCCAATAATTAAGAGAGAAGCGTAGCGCGCGAATAATACCATTGCCTTGTGAAAATGCACGTCGCAATAATGGGCGCTGTAACGGGGATAGGCTGCCGGAGAATATGCCGAAGTGCCTGAGATGAGAGAGATCGTTTACTTTCATAAGTCCCCATCTTCCCATACATAAATGTCTTATTACTGTATTACTGTATTGCTGTATTACTGTATTACTGTGATACAGCATGAGTTCGTTGTTAAGTACTGTACATAGCGGAAGTACGAAAGCTTAGCCATGCCATTCGCATCAGTTACTGTATGTAGCAATATTGACAGATACTGACTAATTCTTGTATGTAGTGTAGAAAGAGGCTTCAAGTCAGTCAGTATAGTAAGTCAGTATAGTGAGTATCTCACAGTCTCTTAAACCTTGAATAATTCTCGGTTACACGCACCAATAACCAACTACCTAATACTTTGTATTTTACATTTTACACTCGCTTGGGTACTTTTAAGGTTAAAAGAAAGCTAGCCCATATAGGTAATTGTGAATTCAACTCGCTAAGGTGTACAGTATAGGTACTGTGCTGTGGTTTAAGAATGGATATGGATATGGAAGTGGAAGGTGTTACTGTACTCTCTCTCGCTCTTGCTCTCTCTCTCTCTCTCGCTCTCTCCAACGTCACTACTCCCTACTAGCTGTACTTACCTACTGCACGCTGTAACTACATTACACTACAGTACAACGTACATAAATGGATCCGGGACCCTCATCATATTATTACCAAACTTTTCATAGAGTGGTGTCGGTGCTACAGCGTCCACACGGCAGCCGTCACTGGAACGCAGTCTAACTGGTCTACGTACGATAGTCTAAGGCATGACATGCATCACCATGCTAAGAATAGGCGTAGCCATGTCGGACTGTGGGGAGGGGAACGTCGGGGATTCGGGATCAGGACCAAGTTCCGGCTACTGGGTAAATAAGTACGAAAAGACAAGACAAGAGAGTGGGAGGTAGGAGGAGGTCAACAAATTCGATACGATACTGGCGTTTTCAAGTCCTTTACAACTTTACAACCTACAGAGCATGATCATATGAGGTACATATATAAGCAAAGATCTTATAAACTACAACAACACCATATAAAAAGTCAGAGTATGATTCCTTGACCTCCCAGAAGAACAAGACTTTTAAGACTCTAGACTAAGAATGGCTACTCTCCTCAACTAAAGCACTAAAGTCTTGTCCTATATGGCCAACTACCGACTACCAACTATCAACGGAGCTTCATCAAAATTTAATGTACCTTTATATTAGTACCTGCTCATTACAACTGTGCCATGTATGGAAGTTGCTGTACTGTACCTGTCTATGCAAGCAAGTACATAACAAAGAATGAAGTCTTGAAGCATTTACAGTGTTCGTCTAACATACCCATAAGCAGAAGGAGGATGGCTTGATCCCACAGTCCCACGTTTCTAGGCGGCTAACCAAAACATGCGTGTGCTTTCGTACCATAAATCACTACCGACGGGGAGGAGGGGGGTGAGGGGAGAGGGTCCGGATGTGCCGTGATTCGTGTAATTCCTTACATAGTGTCATACTTGAGGCTTCCAACGTGGGCGGAAACAGCTTCCTTCATCTTTCACAGTGACAAGAAGTGTACAGCACTGCCCAAATAATATATGATAACATTGTACGAACATACCTACCTTGAACTTCATCCGGCATTCATACAAATAAGCTTTAAACTGTCTCAAATCCGCATTATCAATAGAGAGGCAATGAATGCCATCTGCCAAGGTAACTGGTCGGCGAGAGGCTGACGACAAACCACAGAAAGCTATGATGACTGCATATCCCCTTGTACGAAAGTGCTATAGTGACACAGAAACTCGTTAGTGACTTTGTAGCTTATGTCAAACAAAACACATGCCTCATGTTTCTACCTCTATTCTTCTCGCCAAGTACCATATTCCAACAAGTATAGCCTTTAAAGCAATATCAACAACTCCAAGGAACGCAACTTGACGGCACAACTTTAGAGGTAAAGGCATTATTGTTTTTAGTGATGGTACATAACAAACAGTACGGGGTTGCACTACCACCGCTGTATTCTGTTAACTGGGGTACACTGTACGATGCCGAACTTCCTTGTCAAGAGTCCCGGACACCTTGTCCTTCAACCCTTCCCTGGCCATGCACTGCCAGTGCCACATGGCAACTGGCAAGATCTCCAGCGGCAAGCATGTGCATCGTTGGGACTCGGTTCATGATTTGATACTGTATGAATGTGACATGGTAGCAGGGTGGAGCAAGAGGATTAAACAGAAGTGTACAAAGGTACATACTGGGTACAAAAGTGCCATACCGCAAGCACATTCTCTTTCTCGAAAAGTGTACTGTTACTCTTCTTGACGACATACGACATAGGCTAGCCATGGGCACAGATGTGCACACCGCAGACTAATTTCCCCAGCGGTTGAGCACCCGAATGCACAGGCGGCATAGACTTATTAGCCCGCAATATGCCGGTTTGGCGAGATCTGAAAGAGGACTCGGTATATGCTGAAAAGACACCAGAGCCAAGGTGTATAATATTACTTTGACAATTTATGCCGAAAGTGGTGGCTTGACTGAAAGTAGGCACTGTATTCAACAACTGGCAGGTGGTGCTGCTCAATTCACCATTTAAGTTAACATTAACGAGAAATCCCCAGTCGTGCACCGTTACGTATTGATTGCAGAGGCTTCTTGTCGTACGGATTCAGTTACCGTTCCGCTACCTGTAGATTTCAGAGCCACAGATCCAACGAGCACAGCTGAAAGAGTTATTATGCCTCCAACTTTTCGAGGCATCGACTCGAATCAACGCAACGTTCACATGATGTGCTAGTAGGGGCTCCCAACTACAATGAACTTGATTCGATCGAACAATTACGAAGTCGAATCCTGGTACCAGCCAGTAAGAAGTGCCTGTGGCACTCGATTGTGAATCTAAGCAAGCTAGCAGTAAGCCTTCATATGGAACCAATGCAATGGATGTAGCAAGACTAAAAACTGCGATAAATGTTCCACAAGTAATAAGGTTCCCAGGAATGGACTAACTCATAGGCTTTAAAGCTAAGTGTTGGTTGGTACACCACACACAAAAGCTTCGGGTGGTGGCCGTGATGACAGCCCTTTTTCGCGCGCTGGCCACGTTTCTTACTTCCTAAAATATCCCGGCGTACATATGCTTCTTCCACGATTACGATCCTACTGATGCATTACATGATTTGGCCCTATAGGTGAGCTCTGTATCGCAGACTTAAATCGTGGATGCCACGTTCTGAGAGGCACAGCTCTTGTTTTTGGGAGTCCATTGGACAAACAAAAGTCAAGCGTCAAGACCTCATGACCACTTCCAAACTATAACCTGTATACTGTATATGTGCTTACGCATACTCCGTAACTTAGATGATGCAGAAAAGATTGTAGCTACAGAAATATCCACAGTCTCCTCTCAGCTACACTCTGCTGTCGGGCTGCGTGTGGATGAGCTTCTCGAGAGCCTTAGATGGATGACACCGAATTAACTCTCAAATCAGAGGCAGAGATTAACTTCTGACACACGCGGGAGCCCGGGCAAATATGAGCAACCGTTCTGTTATCGGGAGGCGTAAAAGTAATGCTCCTCGTCGTAGTTGGTAGCTACTCCGTTAACCTCCATCCTGTGTGCTGTCTCGAGAATGACAAAAGTCAGGAGCCAATGCTTTCATATCACCGTTACAGTCAAGTCATCTCAGCCTTGGAGATGCTGATGGTTTAGCGCGCGATTCAAGGGTCTGCTGAAGGCGGGTTGGGTTGGGTTGTACACGCTCGTCAATATTTATAGTGTCATATATTTGAACCAAAGCGATGATTCCCCTCACTTTCGGATATAAATTACAAATATCTCATCGAGATACAAACTTGTATTTAGGCTCATATTGACAGTGATGGGAGGGCCGCCGTTGCTGGGCAGCTGCACTCCTTTCCCCCCGAGATATTCCTACGTTTGACCAGAAAATGTGAGCTATATCAGGAACCACGACAAAACTCTTCCTGTGGGAAATAGTGCTAGAGGTATACCGGTAGTATCAGTCCTAACAGCCCTGTAGTCTCACAAGAACATACACATATTAGTTGGTTGTAGTCCTTGTCTAAGAATTACACCTCAGACAGAAATGTTGCAACCTGCTACCAGATTCTTCTTTCATCCTCCTGTTTGTTCTTTCTCCGTGACGTATGCAACCCCCTTGACTTCTTAGTTCTCCATTGGTTTGGTCGTATTTTCCATGTTAGACTTTGGTGATTTTACTGTTACTTGGTTCCTTCTGGAGGTGTCACTTTCCCTTGGACTGGTGCAATAGTCATCCGCCTTATTATTGCTGATTGTATGACGATCAAGTTCTTGTTTTGGTATGATAGTAGGCTTCTAAACGTTCTACATACCTGGTGACATTTCTTTTTTACTCGAAGTCAAATATTACATCCGTGCTCCTGGCCTTCTTCCACAGCTACCTGAGCCTTATTTTTTATTGCCCTGTTTGAGTCAAAGGGAACTGATCATATGTAAACATGTCTGGCACTTACCAACATACCCACTAACTTTTAACAAGAATATCCAGCTGCAGAGTAGTATCTTCGACTCTATTTTCAAGCCTCACTTCTTGCAACACTGCTAGATCAGAGACACTTCCTATCGCAACAGTCTCAGCCCAGTCATTAGAGAGACTTATCTGTGGTATCTACACTCACCGCAATGAACGATATCTATTCCTCATTTACACAGGCACAGTTCTACTCCTTATAAGTAATTCCGTGTACACTACTACCAATTGCTCGCTAACAACCTTACGATCATTATAGTGTTCCGGATCGTTGTGGGCATCGGCACAGGCTTGCTATCACTTCCACACTTCTCGAGCCTCAATTTAACGTTCGACTAGAGAGCATATTCACTGCAACTGGAACAATGTGAATCGTCAAAAAATATAGAGAGATGTTTGAATGGAGTGGTTGGAGCTATCGGGGTCCGATCGGGTATAGAGACACGGAACTTAGCATTTGTAGCAGATAGTCTGAGTCGCAACTTCGCTGATGCGTTAGCTGGCAATGCAAGTACGCAGGTAGAGCTCATTGCGAACATTAAAGACTCAGGACAACCGCACTGCTACGCAGAAAGCAATTGCAGAAAGCTACAAGGTACCGGCATCATTTCCGTTTGTTTGGTTGGCTGTCAGCTTATCAACTGTTCGTTGAGAAATGAAGGGAGCAAAGACTTTGGGTTGAACTATTCAAACTCACAGACCAGTCTTGATGGTCGGAAATTAGAAGTAGATGAGTTGTTTGTGATGGTGTTCTTGATATATGCTAGGCATACAAAAATATTTTACGAGTGAATGCGTAACAACTCCATAATAATAAGCCAAATGTCTATTACGGAGTGCGCCTAGGGTAATTCAAGATCATTTTGAACTGATTAAAGCTTTTTATCTTGCTGTTATAAATCTAGACTCCAGCAAGGAACATCTAGGCGTCTCTTCAACACAGAATCTGAACATGCGCCTATTACCTTGCTTGACCATTTGTATGAAAGATCGACGGTTCTCCAATGAATATCAAGCATTTATCTACAACTTCCAACGAACTGAAATTCAAGCCCAGAACAATTTCCTAGTCCTTACCAAGTTATAACCCTTCAACTTGAGTAAAAGTACGAGACACTTCTGACCCTGAGATCTTTCAGCCGTGGTACATCGTGTTGATGATCGTGCCCGACACAGGCAACTATCTGAAGCCTTAAACCGACACCCAGGTTATAAGGAAAAGCCCCAGAAACACATGTCGACCCAGAATATTGTTATTTGCAAAATCGATTCAACTTTTACTCCCCACCCCACTTCCCCCTTTTTTAACCGAGCCTACTAATCGAGAGCAGCGCAAAGGTCAAGTTAGATAGGAACGAATTATTGCATATCCCACTAGCATAATCTCAAATATTTGAAGCTTCAGCTGATACAGTTTTGGACTTGCATCACCTGGCTCTCTAGTGTTGTTCTAGGGTCTCATGGACCAACCCATATGACACTGAAGGAATACATGACTGTCAGTCATACGTTGGATAACTTAGAAGCTATGGTGATGATACTCAGACTTAAGTGCAGTGACTAGCTTTGAGCCCCTATCATTTTCAAAGGATCTCTAAACGTGGAACCCCTTAGCTAACTTGTAGGTTGAGATATAAATGAAATTTCAAACTTGCCTCTTGAGGATTCCGCACGTATTCTAAAAAGATCATATCTAGGTGGAGTAGGGAATCACGAAAGCTTCTTCTGTGAGTAGGTAAAATGTCGCAGAAACCTAGGTATTGCCTTTGTTCAGGCCCATCGGTTGTTGATCATCAAAAACAACCAACCCCAGCAAATATGTAGAACTTTAAACATTAATCTATGTGGCACCATGACTTATCGTACATCAAATCTTCATAAGCATTTGCTAGAGATGAATAGTTTCAAACACAGGCTCTCGCGTGGACGCATTGACTAAACAGAATTCAGTGCCTCTTTTCATACAGATGGACCATATAAACTCACCGATAGCCATAAATATCATCGCAAACTCATCGGCATCTTCGAGCCACTTCTCAGCTCGAGGACCCATCCTTACACCCTCTTCAATATTATAGAACTCCCAGTGATAATAATCATTATGATCCCACTCGGCTAGCCAGCGGTTATATAGTCCCTCCCAGCGCGCTTTGTTTGTCTCTCGCCAAAGATATCCCGCGCAGGGTGCAGGCATGAGACCTAACTCCTTGCAATCAAAAGAAGGAAGACCATGGTAGACGCTGTAAGACCAATGAATGAGATAGAGTGTCAGTGCTGTGCGACGTTTAGATGTAATGTGTACCCATTTCTCAAAAGTTGGTCGAGTGTGCGAGGTTTCCTCTTCAAGTATGAGCCCTGAATTCGCGGCATGGTAGACAATAAGTCGAAGTTGACGGAACATGCCTTCTTCAAGTACAGGAAGGGCTGTTTGCTCGTTTGAGGGAAACATAAGAATGAGAGTGTAAATAGAGAGTGCTTGGATGGCTGCAAGAAGGTTTTCTTCATTCATGGTTTGATACTAGGAGAAAGTTAGCAGAACATATGCTCTAACTGACTGAATTAATGAACCCACAGTGTTGATTAGTTCTTGCATCTCTCGCTTCACCGTATCTTGTACGATTTCTGTTGCCCCAGAGCATTGACCGTACCACATCTTGACCAGAGTGATGCAATTTGATAAGATTCCAGTTTTGACTGGTTCGGAAAGCTGAGAGGGATGAATCATTGGAGGCGTTTGAATTTCTTTCGCCAACATCCGAGGCCACGTTCTGAGAATCCGCAGAATTAGCTCCATGCTATGGCGAACCAATTTCGGAGTTTCAGTGGAGGACGGTAGTAGACCCAGTGCGTTATGGTGATCAACCATGCTAAAAGGGCCTGGTATGATCAAGTT
>Ga0247739_10000923_pt1 | contig 10534 bp, 6 predicted proteins | sample UWRJL058202B2_FD_180943 | JGI IMG/M metagenome (GOLD analysis project Ga0247739, IMG submission 180943) | Plant litter microbial communities from Arlington Agricultural Research Station in Wisconsin, United States - UWRJ-L058-202B-2 | ecosystem: Environmental > Terrestrial > Plant litter >... | reverse complement strand
TTTTAATGGTCTTTTTATAGATGGCGGTACCGGAATAATATTTGATCCGCGGATCTTTAAAAGTTGTCCAATCTTGTAGTTGATCCATAAAAACACTATCGGGGCCACCTAGTTTTTTATCAAAATATACATTCCATCCATGGGATAACTGTTGGGTTTTACTTGTTGGCAATTCGATAGGTAAGGAGGCCAATTTTTCCTGCACATCCGTTATCACAATAAAAAAAGATTCCCAAGGCGCCAATTTTAGCCGAACGGAAACGGATTGGGCATTGCTTGTTGTGGTTGATATCAAAAACCGCTCACCTGTTACGGTATTCCACAATTGTACCTGCTTGCCGGTAGCACCAAAAGTGAATGTATCCTGCTCCGCTATCTCTTTGTGGTTGTGCAAGAAATAAACATCGGCATCGGCTAGTTTCCGATGGGCGAAATAAATCTTGTTTGCTTTCGTGTTTCCTTTGGCCATAGAAATATCGGGTATCATCTTGGCCATCCCGATCGCATCGGCGAGCTGCATCCCCCAATAAACCATTCCCTTGCCATAAGTATGCATGCCCTGCGCAATGATGACCTTGCCCCATAAAAGATCCGTCATGTCCTGATATTCCTTCCTCTTATCAAAGTCCCTTGCAGAGCCCGATGTAATAGGTCTCGGTCCATATACCTTGCCGCCTTTCTTTACTATCAAGGCAATCTTGCGCAAGGCATCCAACGTGATGTCCCCGTTCCTTGGCAATACCATCATGTTATATCCTGTACCGTCTGGCAACATGATTTTTCCGTCTTTTCCCTCCATACGTGTCACGAGGGCATCCGTGGTAAAGGCATCGAAATCGTACCCACCTGGAATGTTGGGCAAACGATAGGTAAGGATCTTTACGGGTGCGTTCTCGCCCAGATACACGCAGATGTCTATCGATGGTTTGCCCGTGCGCATAATGGCCGCGTTCCTCGCCTGATAGTCCCAAAAGGGTTGGCTATAGTTCCACCAAGTATTGTTGCGGTTGATGGCGTATTGGCGGCCACCACCCGTGCTGCCAGGTAATTTATCCAGCCAAGGCTGATAGGCGGAAGCGCAGATAACAAATTCGTTGATGCCAAAAGAATAGGCATAGTCCGCCAACGATTTAAGGTCGGCCATGGAAGTTTTAAAGGTGGCATCCGTATAAGCTTCAGCGGAAGCAATTGGCTTGCCATATAAGTGCGCAGCCGATGAACTCTCTTTTATGTCGTAATTACCGTCGGGATGGATGACCCAAAATTCGCCTTGTGGCTTGCTCACTTTGGACTTGGACTGGATGGGGTCCCCAACAAAACACAAAGCGTTGCCGATGGCTTGTGCGGTAAAGGTAACATCCCGGCTTTTGCTCAGGCGCTCGAATGTGCCATAGTAATTGTCCGACATCATATCCGCAATGGTACGCCGTACATCGAACAAGAAGCCGTCCGACTGCTTCACGCCGTTTACCACATACCCCATCATGGTGGGTAAAAAAGTAGTGGCATCATACCCTCTTCTTTGTTTGAATTTTTCGATAAAATTATCGGTCCAGTTTTGTGCGCCCGCCTCATGGCTGTCCATGGCAATACCAGAAATATTTCCACTTTGAGTGTAGGCAAGGGAATCTATTATTTTGCCCACATAATTTTTCCAGTGCAGTTCCGCGGCGGCGACAGATAGTTTATCGCATTCCAAGCCAATGAGGTTCTTTCTTCCATGTTTGGTTTGTGCCCCGGTAGGTATGTAGGCAAAACGCATCACTATCCAATTGCCCGGCGGTACCTGCCAGCGCAGGGTGCCGTTCGAATCGAGCTTGTTGGTGATATCCACGATTGTGCTTGCATCGATGCTTTCGGCCGATGTGTACTGTGGTGTTCTATCCGTTTCGATGTATTCTGAGAACAGCCCTGCTTTTTCCTCCCATTCGTCCAGTTTTGCGGACGTGTTGAGGCGCACCGAACCCAACAAAAGGTCCCTGTTCTTCTCGTCCTTTCCCCACCAATCATGCAACCGCAGCCGAAAATATCTTGCTTTTATAACCTGAAAGGAAATGGTTTTTTGTTTCCAACTTTCATGTGCCCTGTAGATCGGTTTCAGATTGCAAACCGTTTGATAATGGATGCCGTCATGCGATTCCTCCAACTGGCCCAAATCGGGGAGCACCCGATAACCTGTACCTACAAACGTATCAGAAGGTGGACCAGGAACGTTGGTGGCGCTGGTCGTGGCCTTGCCCTTTGGCTGTACTTCATAGCTAATGCTCCGTGCTGTAAAAGCATCAGGGAATTCCAAGTTCACGAACACATCATCATCCTTGGCAGGTATCTTGGTAAGTGTAGTCGTCTTGCTATCGAACATAGGTGTGAAATCCATCCCAGCAATGTTCGAGGTAATGCTGGCATGTTCCATGGACGAATTATTGCCAGTACCGTTTTTTGCCGGAAAGGCCAAAACGGCAACATCCTTAAAGAATTTGCCTATACCCAAGGGCTGGGGTAGCTTTCCTTCAAAAAATGTATTCCCGCTAACTTTCAGCTCGGTAGCCGTAAGCCGCTTCATCGCATTTTCTGGTTTGATCCACGGGCCGCCCGCTACATAACCATTGGAGAGATGCACCTCAAAAGTAAGCCCTAAGCGCTTGGCTTCTTCCGCCGAAAAACGCAGCATTGCCCACCACTCGGGAGAAAACGCCTCCAATGCCTTCTCGGCCTTTCCATGGGATTGGTCGTAATACACAACGCCACCAACGCCCATCTTTTTATAGGCTTCCAAATCAGCGGTGATGCCTTCCCTTGTAGTTTCTGTTTCGCCATGGAACCACCACACTTTGGTGCGAGCACTGTCTGGTACGTGATCGAAGCAGTTCAATACCTCGAAAAGCTTGCTGGTTGTGGGTTTTTGGGCAGTGTTTAAAAGTGTAATTGCCGTAAGGCAAATGGACAATAAGCAACGTTTGATTCTCGGCATTTTTAAGTTGTAGGATTGTAAGATTTGTCGTCACAAAATAACAGAAAAAGTCGACGACCACATAAAGTAAGGAATCGACCTAGATGATTGATAAATTTTAATGCGTGGTAATAGCGCAAAATTATGCCGCATCGGTACAGTTATGCCGCTCTATCGATTCCTTCACGACCACCATAACATTCAATTTACTTTCTCTGAAACACCACTTAGACAAGTACATAGAGATATTTATTTATTTTTTATTCAGAGTACTCCCTTCCTCTATATATAAATAGACGGCTAGCCGAATTGGGCAAAGCCATCCAATGTACATAAGGTTAGTTGGCGGCATATGCCCCAACCTTTTTGGATGCCCATCTTACATGCCAAAACCGACAAGAGATAAACTTCACTTCAAGACAACTGGGAAAAAGGCATGCGAAAGCCATAAAAAAGCTGCGAAGACCGGTATTAAATAGGGGTATTTTTTGTCCAGTAATCTTTGCAAAAAAAGCTTGTCTCATTAAAAAAGTCGGCTAGTCGATATTGCTTGACTAGCCGACTTTTTTTGTTGAACTACATTACCTTAAATGGTATCGTCAACAATCCTGCATAACGGTTTTTAGTAGCTATTACTGTTTTTCTTTTCAACTCCAATCTATCTTCTATTCCTGCCAAATCATCCATTACTTTTTCTTCATCAACATCAGCATAAATCTGGGTTGTCGTAATTTTCGTGTGGCCATCATTATTTGAACGGTTTCCAGCGGAACGCCATTTTTTAAGGCACCTGTTTTAGCAAAGTATGCCGGGCAACGTGGACTTCCCTGATGAAGGCTCCGATTGAATTCTTGGTTTGAATTCTTCTAAAGATGTATTCATCGTTCCCTTTTTCTAATTGCCTATGGTTATACTGACTTAAAATCTTTGCAGCCCTTTTCAGGAGCGGAATCTCACATAATTCATCCGATTTTGTACAATAGACATAGCACCAAATCACCCGACCAGGTTGCCTCTCAAAATGGGATTCTTTTAGGGCCATGGCATCCACAAAAGCAAAACCCGTGTAACAGCTGTATACAAAAAGATCCCGTACAAACCTCAGCGTATATAATTTTTGAATCCACCGGTCTTAAGTTTCGGCTCCCAGATTTTTTTTACTAGTCAGTCAATTCGATCAGCCTGTGACCTTTTTGGATAGTTTGCACTCCAAGATAGGCTGCCTTTATACTTTCGGCAGTAATGATTGCGCCTTCGTTATCCAAGTTTCGATACTTCTCCCTTATCCTGAACCGCACATTTTCAATCCGTTCATTAACAGCCCTAGCTTCGGCTGTCGTTCCTTTTACGGCCTCCTTCTCGCAAATCCAAACAGTTACATGTATTTGCTCTTTGATCGAGATTTCTTTAGGTTCCCATTCACCGTGATACCGGCAAAGATGTCCGCCCTTTTCTTGTCGGCCTTGCACTTCCTGGCAACGAAGTCGCTTTCGAACGATAACTTCCCTTGCATACGCGATTGTTTTTGATGCGTTCTGAAATGATTTGATTCATTCTCCACATAAATACCAATCCACGCAGTTCAAAACCATATCAAAACCACTGAAATGCATTAACTTTAATTGATTTAATTAATTGTTGTTCAATAGATTAAGTTTATTCTCGTGAGTGCAAAGGATGTGCCATATTTATTCAAGGATTTACTCACGAAAACTTTGATGTGTTATGCAACGAATTGATAGATTCAAAAAAAAACTGTAAATAACTAGTATTTACAGGGTAAAGAGGGTTTTTGATGCCATTGTGTCGGAAAATTAGAATTTGAACCTGCGTACTGAAAATTGGAGTAAAACATACCTCCTAGAATCATTTATTTGCACCAATGCCAATCATATTCGAGTTGGTCGCCTCAATAAACTTTTACTGTAGTGTTCTCAATTCTTAGTAATAAAATAACTGGAACACAATGAACTTATTGAATTAAGGTGAAGTAAGTAGTTTTGCAACAGTTCTTCTTATAAGTATGAATGATTTGACTACCGACATCTATTAACACATAATTTGAAAAAACAAGAATAAGCCATTCATACTTAATCATTTGAAAATAGGTTCGATTCCCGAACGCTTTATAAATAGCCTGTACTAAATTTGCCATTCAATTCAAACGAATTAAGTAACTTTGTAATAGTTGTTTAAGCACATAACGAATAGATAATTGGGACCTATTCGGTGACCTCCATCTTTTAAGACTTTGATAAATTATTGAAATATAAGAAATTACGAGCAGAAAAGTGTCGTCCTGTCTTCCGCTCAATCATGTATTAAATAATTATTTGCTAGTGATCACATATAACTGATAAGTTTTGAAGCCATAATCAAGTCTCTCTTTATTTGTAGCTTTTCCTCTATCCCTGCCAGATCATCCATTACTTTTTCTTCATCGACATCTGCATAAATCTGTGTAGTAGTAATTTTCGTATGGCCCATCATGATCTGGACTGTTTCTAACGGAACACCATTTTTTAAGGCAACTGTTTTGGCGAAAGTATGACGGGCGACATGGTAAGTCATGGGGGTCTCAATCCTGCATATCTCCTTGATGATTTTAAGGCTCCGATTGATTTCTTGGTTAGAAATCCGCTTGAAAACATTTGTATTGCATTCATTCGAAACGTGCCTTGTTTTGTATAGGTTCAAAATGTTGGCCGCCCTTTTTAGTAGTGGGATACCACACAACTCGTCGGATTTTGTTCGATATATATAGCACCAAACCGTGCCACCAGGTTGCCACTCGAAGTGTGATTCCTTGAGGGCCATTACATCCACATAAGCCAAACCAGTGTAACAGCTGTATACAAACAGGTCTCGAACATATCTAACAGTGTCGTTTGTGAAATCTTGCTCTTCGAGTGCCACCAACTCTTGTATCGTCAACTTTTTTCGTTTGGTTTTCTTGATGGGGCAGGAGTAGGTGTTTATTGGGTTCGTTTTAAGCCATTTCAATTCCACAGCCCATGAAATTATGCGTTTGAAGCGCTGGACATGTTTTGCAAGCCCATTCCCTAGGCAAGGATCCTGGCACTTGATAGGATTGGTCCTGACATAATGCTCGAACTCTGTGATGACCTCGATACTCAACTGGGACAAAAATATGTCACCATTTGCGTATTTGTGAGACAGAAATCTTTGTATATAGTCTATGGTAGTCTTGTAGTTTTTGAAGCCACCTCTCCTTAATTTTTCCTCCCATATCTTCTTGTAATAATCCGTCAATTCTATAAGCTTGTGGCCCCTCTGTAACGATTGTACACCGAGATATGCTGCCTTTACGGTATCTGCCGTAATAAGCGCTCCGGCATCATCTAAACTTCGATACTTGTCCCTGAGTCTAAAACGGACGCTTTCGATTCTTTCATTGGTCGCCCTAGCCTCTAGCGTCTTGCCTTTAACTGCTTCTTTCTCGCTGACCCAATCACAAGTGTCGATCTGTTCCTTGATGGAGATCTCTTTCAATTCGCCGTTGATGGTGATACGGGCGAAGATGTCCGCCCTTTTTTTGTCGGCCTTGCACTTCCTTGCGACGAAGTCGATGCCGAACGATAAGTTCCCGTGCATACACAATTGTTTTTGATGTGTTCTGAAATGATTTGATTCATTCTCCACATAAATACCAATCCACGCAGTTAAAAACCATATCAAAACCACTCAAAATCCATCGACTTTTATTGATGTAATTGATTGTGGCTCAATAGATTAAGTTCATTTTCGTGAGTACAAAGGATGTGCCATATTTACTCACGGATTTACTCACGGGAACTTTGACGTGTTCTGCAACGAATTGAGGGGCTAAAATGAAAAAACCCTGTAAATAACTAGTATTTACAGGGTAATGAGGGTTTTTGATGCCCTTTGTGTCGGGAAGACAGGATTCGAAACTGCGTTCCATATTTATATAACAAATTAAACACAATATATATATTCGTTTTTTATTTCGTATATCTATATATACACCTACGATTGCAAGGTTCCATTATTCTAATTAACAAATAGGTATAAATCACTAAACGTTTATTGGCTTTCACCAATTCAACACATTTTTTCATGATTTGGATATTGCTCCCAACAAATAGCAACGATAATTTTGATGCATAAAGAAGAGGCGTAAAACATTCTTATTGCATGTATCATAAATAAATTCTTCTATAAAATCAATTACTACACAATCTTCGGCATAATCCCATACTAAGCGATGTTCATTAATAGAGTTCTGATATCAATAAGTTTTATTGTGCTGTTAAAAACAGTTACAAAAGCACAAGATAACTATGGCAAAAAACACTTGACATTAGAGGATGCATTTACGCTGGCCGTCCAGAACAGTACTCAATTAAAAGTTGCTGGCATAAATGTGCAATACGCACGCCAGAAAACCGAGATAGAAAAATTACGTAGGCTTCCAAATCTTTCGACGGCTCTCAATTATGGATATATCAGCAATGCCGATGTCTGGACGCCCTCTTTCTCGGAACATCAAAAAGGAAGTATCCCATCTCATTTCAGCCAATTGTCCATAGCCGCTTCGGAAGTTATTTTTAGAGGGAACGAAATCAATAATTCCATAAAAAAAGCGACACTTGAGGAACAGGTTGCATATCTGAATTTCCAGAAAAATAGTGCCGATATCAAACTTTTGGTGGCAGCCAGATACTTGGACATCTATGCATCAATAAATAGACGAAAAGTATATGTTAACAATATAGAACTTGCGAAACAACGCCTGAAAAACATCCAAGCAATGCGGAAACAGGGAATGGTGACACAGAACGATGTGTTGAGTACCGAATTGATCATTTCCGATTATAATCTCGCCATAATAAAAACAGATAACAACATTTTGATATTGAATACGGAACTGAGTGTGGTATTGGGATTGCCAGTCGATGCCGTGTTGGAGCCAGACTCCACGCTGCTTGAAAGACCTATGAAAATGGCAACCATATCTGATTTTTTGGAGGAAGCCAATACAGAGAACCATGAACTCAAAATAGCGGAACTGGAAATACAGAGTGGGGAAACCAACCTCAAAATTTTGAGAAGCAGCCGATTGCCAGAAGTTGGGCTTTTTGCAAGCAGCCAATTGCAACGACCATTCCTCAATACCATCCCTTCCATCGACATCTATTATAATGTATGGCAGGCCGGCATCAGCGTACGCTACAACATTTCTTCCATCTATCAATCGCCACGCAAAATAAGGGCTGGAGCTATCAGACTGGAGCAAATAAAACAACAACAAGTGCTGCAAAAAGAGAACGTTGATGTTTCTGTAAAAACCGCATTTATCAAATATCAGGAGGCAAAAGAAGAATATAAAACCTACCAGAACGACCTCGTTTCGGCACAGGAAAATTATCGCATTACCGAGCGCAGGTACTTTAACCAATTGGCATTGCTGAGCGACCTTACCGATGCCACCAATATAAAGATAGAAGCGGAACTGAAAGTAACGAACGCAGCTATAAACATCGTTTTCAACTATTACAAATTGCTTAAAACAACAGGCAAACTATAATTAAAACATTTTATATGAGTGAAACAGTTCCTGTAGAAAAAACAAGTAGCAAAAAAATATGGATATATATCATCAACATCTCCCTTATAGTTGGGATAGTTATTGCCATTGTTTGGGGAGTCAGGACTTACTTCAATCTCGACAAAGACCTTTACACCAATGATGCGCAGATAGAAGAATATATAAACCCCATAAACACCCGTATTCCGGGATATGTAAAAGAAGTAAGGTTTACCGAACATCAACATATAAAAAAAGGTGATACGTTATTGATTATAGATGACCGTGAATATAGGATACAAGTGGAGCAGGCAGAGGCGGCGTACTTATCGGCCCAAGCAGCTCGCAACGTAACAGCATCTTCCGTAAATACTGTGCAGAGCAACCTTACCATCTCTGATGCTAATATAAGAGCGGCAGAAGCCAAGGTTTGGAATGCCAATCAAAATTATAAAAGGTTCCAGAGTTTGTTAGATGATGGAGCTGCCACACAACAACAATACGACCAAGTAAAAACCGAATACGACGCACTGCTGGCGCAATTGCAGGCATTGCAAAAACAGCGGGTTACCACTGGGTTGTCCACGCAAGAAACATCCAACCGGATACCTGTGAACGATGCCGAGATAAAGCGGGCACATGCTATGTTGGAAATGGCAAAACTGAACTTCTCCTACACGGTGATAACCGCACCATACGATGGCGTTACGGGCAGGCGCACTATCCAAGAAGGACAATTTTTACAAGCCGGGCAATCGTTGTTGTCGTTCGTTAGGAACGATGTGAAATGGGTGGTAGCAAATTTCAAGGAAACCCAGATCGAAAACCTGACCATCGGAAAGAAAATGTATATAAAAGTGGATGGTTTCGAGGACAAGAAATTCATTGGTGAGATCACCGCATTATCCCAAGCAACCGGCTCTAGGTACTCATCCGTGCCCACAGACAACTCGACCGGCAATTTTGTGAAGGTACAGCAACGGATACCTGTCCGGATAGACTTCATCGTGCAAGGCAACAAGCCAGCCGACCTTGAATTGTTGAAGGCAGGCATGAATGTGGAGGTCAGCGCAGCCCATTAAAAACAATCCATTATGCAGTTCAGCGATCTATTTTACAAGTGGGTTCCAGCTTGGTTGAAACTTCTTATTTTGTTCATCTTGCTTTTTGTGATCTTAACGGCCAACGGCGTTTTTTTGGGAAATACCACAGATATGTTCAGCAGCCTCGGCGTTTACCCAGAACCTTACACACAAGCATATAATGCACTGTACATCGGCATGGGCTTGGGGTTGATGATAGAAGTAAGATTGAAACGCAGGTTTCCGAATAAATCGTTATTGTTATATGGTCTCGTGATGATTTTGTTGATGAACATTGTTTGCGCCATTACCAACAATCCGTCCGTTACCGTAGCGGCGTGCCTCGTATTGGGCTTTTCCAAAATGGCGGCACTTACAGAAGTATATATCCTTTGGCTATTTATCTGGAGCAAGCAGTTGGACTCAAGCAGGTTATATCCGTTTGTTTATTTCAATGCTTTGGCGGGCCTATATTTCATGACCTGGATCACCACAAAATTGGCCTCCAGCTACAATTGGCGGTATGCTTACATAGCCGTGCTCATCCTGGTTTTATCCTGCATTTTACTCACCCTCATTTTTGTAAAGAACGAAGTGTTACTGAAGAAAGTACCGATGTATCAGGTGGATTGGATAGGTTTGATACTGCTCGGCACAACCATGATGCTCGTAAATTATATCGTGGTATACGGAAAAGTAGAAGATTGGTACAACTCTACAAAAATCAAAGCAGCTTCTTTGGCGTTGTTCATCAGCCTATTACTTTACATAAAACGAACTTTACATATAAAACGCCCACTGTTCAATTTCAGCCTGTTCACTAAAAGAACATTTTGTATCGGCCTCCTCTATTTTATTGCCCTCGGCATCTTTTTGCCTTCTACATTCCAATCAGCTTTTACCGGGGGCGTGCTGCATTATGGAGCCGGT
>Ga0247739_10000922_pt1 | contig 10538 bp, 9 predicted proteins | sample UWRJL058202B2_FD_180943 | JGI IMG/M metagenome (GOLD analysis project Ga0247739, IMG submission 180943) | Plant litter microbial communities from Arlington Agricultural Research Station in Wisconsin, United States - UWRJ-L058-202B-2 | ecosystem: Environmental > Terrestrial > Plant litter >... | reverse complement strand
GCTGGCGGCGTCGCCGCTGAGCGACCGGAGGTGCTCGCGCGAATCCGGGACATGGTCGATCCGCTCGTCGGAGGCGACATAGACGAAGATCCGCGACAGGCCGGCCAGGGACTGTTCGATCCGGGCATTGGCGATATGGGCGCGGCCCAGCTTCGTTATGAGATGCTCGAAGCCGACCTGTTTGCCCTCGGCGAAGACGGCGTTGGCGACCGCGTCGACCTTGTTGGCGTTGATCGACAGGATGTCGGAGGCCCGGTCGATGATGGCCTCCATCAGGTTCAGGAACAGGTCCGCGCCGGTCGAGCACAGGTTGGGCTCGCGCTCCAGCTTGTCGACCAGCATGGTGAAGGGCTTGGGATCGAAATAGCGGATGGTGACCAGCGGCCCGCGGGTCAGGACGAAGGTGACCGGGTCGATCGTCGGGGTGTCGGCGTCGCCGTTATGGATGATGTCCGAGGTGACATAGGTGGCGCCGTTCTCGCGATAGAGGCGGCTGGAAGCCTCCAGCTCGGCCATTTCATCGCGGGTAGGGACGGACAGGCCAAGGGCCTTCTCGACCGCCCGATCCTCATCCGGGGTCGGGGCGACCATGTCGATCCAGAGGGCGTCGGGGGGCAGGGTCCAGTCGAGGAGCGAGCCCTGGACAGGCTCGCAGATTCCGCTGCCGGCGTGACAGACGCGGATCATGCCGCGCCGCCTTTAAAAGGGTTAGTTCTGTGCGCCGACGGCGACGGCCGAGACATCCGCCGAGGCCACCTGGCGGGCGTTGTCGAAGGCGTCGCGCGCGCCGTTGTAGATGAATCCGTAGGTCGGATAGACGGTCGTGCCGAGGTCATGCAGCGGGCTGTACCACACCTTGACCTCGCTCCAATCGTTCTGGCCGGAAACGTCGACGACGGTGACGTTTTCCTCGACCTTGCCACGGCTGCCGCCCCAGTTGGCGTGGGTCACGCGGATCACGCGGTCGGTCAGGATGTCGGAGACGACGGCGACGTGACCCTTGGTCATGCGGCCTTCGGGGCGGAACACCAGGACCGAGCCGGTCTCGGGCGCGCGGCCGGTGCGGAAGGTGTTCACGGCCTGCGACCACCAGGTCCAGGCGTCGCCGAAGATCTGGATGCCCGAGAACATCCGGGCGAACGTCACGCACTGCCAGTAGGGGTCGCGGGCGTTATCTGCGGCCAGGGCGGCGGACGGCGTTACGCCAACCGCGAAAAATCCCAGGGACGCTGCAACCACAGCGGCGGCGAGCCGTTTCTTCATGCCGTTTATGTGTCCGATTGTTACGCCCGACCCCTTGGGTAGACGATTAGCCTCTCAGGGGAAACCCTGACTTTCAGGCGAGTGATTGTGCGTTGCGGGATAGCTTTGCCGCACTGCGGCGACCTGCAGCCAACCCCTTCAATGCCCGCCGGGCGGGGAATTCCACGAGGTGGTAGGACACCGCCGCGACCAGCGGCAGGGCCAGAACGATCGCCAGCCACACGAAAACGTGAAGGCGCTTGTCCGGCGCATTGGTCAGCTTGGCCGCGAGGTTCACGGCCAGCAACTGCCAGGGCACCACCACCATATAAACCGAATAGCTGATCTCCCCGAGGTAGACGGCGGGCTTGGACGACAGCCAGCCGGCGCGGGCGTTGGGCAGGCTGGCGAGGCCCAGGATCAGGGCGCCGGCGAGGGCGACAATGATGCCGTCCCACAGTTGCAGGGCCGCGGCGGCGATCATCAGGGCGGCCGCGGTGGCGGCGATCAGGCCCGGCATGGCCAGGGGGGCGCGGCGGAAGGCAAGGTACAGGGCGCAGCCATAGGCGAAGCAGGGCACGATCCGCAGGGCGCCCCATTTGATCGTCGCCTCGGTCAGGGGGAAGCCCGCGATACGCTCGAAACCGAAATAGAGGGCTGCCAGCAAGACCAGAGCCCCGGCGACGGCGGTGCCCGGGCGGTGACGCAGCTTCCAGGCCACGAAGGCGAAGACCGGGAAGGCCAGATAGGCGAACCATTCGGCCGAGATCGACCAGGAGCGGTGGTTCCAGCCTGCGTCGGGCGCCAGACCCCAGGCGTGGACCATGAAGAGGTTGGCGGGCAGCGACGGCCAGCTCATCACATGGCTGTCGATGCTGAGGCCCGCGAAGATCGCGGCGAAGCCCAGGGCCATGACGGCCAGAAGGGTGGCGATGTGGAGCGGATAGACCCGGGCGATCCGGGCCCAGAGGAAGCTGCGATAGTTGAAGCGCTTCTCTCCGGCGGAGGCCAGATAGACGTGGCAGAGGATGAAGCCCGACAGGACGAAGAAGAGCTCGACGCCGAGGTAGCCCTTGGCGATCACCGCCGGCTTGAAGGTCACCGCCAGATTGTCCCACAAGGCGTAGACGGCGACCCACATGGCGGCCATGAAGCGCAGCGCCGTCAGCGAGCGCAGGTCGGTCGGGGCGCCGTTCGCCTGGACCAGATGGGGCGCCAGATTAGCGGTGGGGGCGTGCTCCGGGGCTGCGATCGGCGTCTGGGTCATCCCTGATCCTTAGGATCGTTGGGCTTTGAGAACCGTTAAGGGCGCCATGAACCGTACGATATCGATCGAAGACGTGGTGTCGCAGGCGGCCGCCGAGGCCGGGCTGGACACCGAACAGGCGCGCGCCGCTCTGGTCGGGGCGCTGGGCCTGCTGGAGAAACATGCGGAGGTCGAGGCGCGCGACGCCTTCTACGCCGCCGTCCCGGGCGCCGGGGCTCTGGCCCGCTCGGCCGAGGCGAAGCCGCGTGGCGGCGGGCTGATGGGCGGGCTGATGAAGAGCGCGGGCGGGGTCTCCGGCGCGGCCATCGCCGACGCCATGGGCCTGCTGGACCGGCTCAAGCGGATCGAGGTCGGCAAGGACGAGCTGAAGCGGCTGCTGCCCGCCGCCCGCGCCGCCGTGACCGGGGCGACCGGCCGCGACTGGATGGGTGAGGCGGTGAAGACCATCCCCGGCGTCGGCGCCCTGCTGGGAGACGGCTAGATCGGATTCAGGCGGGAGGCTGGCTGTTCAGGAAAGCCTGCGAGGCCGCGCAACCGGTCAGGCTGACCTCGCCCAGTTCGACCTTGGCGGTCAGCGGATAGATGCGGTCGCTCATCCCGTCCGAACATTCGGTGGCGATCAGGGTCACGGTCATGGCCGTGCCGTCCTCGGTATCGGCGCCATAGACGGCGGTCGTGCCCTGGACGATGGGCTGGGGATTGTTGGCGCGCTGCTCGTCCCGGTCGACGCCGGTATAGACCATGGCGTCCTTCGTGATCTCCACGCTCCAGAACGGCTCGGTTCCGAGCGCGCGCAGCGGCTGGTTCAGATCGACGCCGCCCAGGCTGACCGGGGTCGGGGCGTCGGCCGGAGCCTCCGTCTTCTCGGTCGTGCCCTGGGAGCAGGCGGCGGCCCCAAGCGTGAGAACGAGACTGAGGGGGGCGGCGAACGGGATCAGGCGCATCGAACGGGTCCTTCCGAGACCTGCGTTTATGCGCTCCACCCGCCCCCTGCGGTCAAGTGGCCAAGGCCCCCCAGGGCGCCTAGAGTCTGCGGATGACGATTCGGGCGAACAGGACAGGGGCTGAAGGCCTGACCGGGGGCGGCGGCGTGCTCGAGTTCTTCGCCGGCGGCGGTCTGGCGGGGATCGGGCTGGCGAGCGCCGGTTTCCACACCCTGATGGCCAATGACATCGACGCGGCCAAGGCCCGCGCCTTTCGCGCCAACCATCCCGACACCCCCCTGCACGAGGGCGACGTCTGGGACCTGACCACCGCCGACCTGCCGGGCGCGCCCGATCTGTGCTGGGCCTCGTCGCCGTGTCAGGACGTCAGTCTGGCGGGCGCGCGCGGCGGGCTGGAGGCGCGGCGCTCGGGAGCCTTCTGGGGCTTCTGGCGCCTGATGAAGGGACTGGCCGATGAGGGCCGGGCGCCCCGCGCCGTCGTCATCGAGAATGTCGTCGGCCTTTTGACTTCGGCGGGGGGCAAGGATTTCGCGGCCGTCTGTCAGGCGATGATCGAGGGCGGCTACCGCGTCGGGGCGCTGGAGATGGACGCCGGACTATGGCTGCCGCAGTCGCGGCCGCGGCTGTTCATCGTCGGACTGAAGGCGGCGGGACCGGAGACATCCGGACCGGGCGTCTTCCATTCGCCGCGCCTGATCGCCGCCCACGACCGGCTGCCCGAGGCGGTGAAGGCGAACTGGGCCTGGTGGTCCCTGCCCGCCCCGCCGCGCCGCAATCTGGATCTCGCCGCCGTGCTGGAGCCGGATGCGGCGGTCGACTGGTTCGACGCGACACAGACGCACACGCTTCTGGAGATGGCGGCGCCCCTGCATCGGGCGCGACTGGAGGCGGCCCTGGCCTCGGGCGAACGCCGGGTCGCGGCGGCGTTTCGCCGGGTGCGCACCGAGAACGGGATCAAGGTCCAGCGGCTGGAGCTGAGGCTGGACGGACTGGCCGGCTGTCTGCGCACCCCTTCGGGCGGATCGTCGCGTCAGTATGTGCTGGTTTGCGAGGGCGGGGCCATCCGGGCGCGGCGACTGACCGGGCGCGAGACGGCGCGGCTGATGGGACTGGCCGAAAGCTATCGCTTGCCGGCCAGCGAGAGCGCGGCGCTGAAACTGATGGGGGATGCGGTGGCCGTGCCCGTCGTCCGCGCCCTGGCCGAGGGGCTGCTGGCCCCGGCGCTGGGGCTGAGGCCCCGGATCGCGGCCTAATAGATCAGGTCGTCGTCGTCCTTTGACCGGTTCTCCTCGCGGCCGGGATCCAGACTGTTGTCGACGTGGTCGTCCCACCCTTCGCGGTCAGAGCGGAAGGCCAGGCCCATCAGGGTCCAGCTGAGCGCCACCGTGCCGAGGATGCCCAGCCCCATGGCGATCCAGCCGTGCAGGCTGAGGGCGCCGCCGCCGATCAGCCGCCAGACCCAGGCGAGGCCGAGCGTGCACGCGGCCGCGATCGCACAGGCCAGGCCGATGGACCAGAGCAGGCGCCAGATCAGGGCGGGAGAGCGGGGCATGATCCTGTTCTCGCACGGTCCCGGTCCCGGTCACAGGGTCGGCTGCGCTCTGCCGGGCGCCGAGAGCCGGGGCTGACTGTAAAATTTCTTGAGTCGTTTCTGCGACCGTTTCGCACGGACCAGAGTTGCTTTGAGGCCACGCGCTGTGACCTTGAAAACACCTTTAGTCTAACTGAACTACTGTCAGTTGCGCGAAACGGCTCAGCTGGATGTCTTTGGTTATAGACTGACCGCCTGTTTGGCGAAAACGCCCGCAACACGGGGAATACAGGGCGGGTTTACACCTGTTAACCGTTTGTAACGGACTGCTTCCCATTATGACACCGGCAGGTTATACGGCTTGTCTCGTGACACCGGGAGACCGGGCGCGATCCTTGCATACTGTTGCGTGGCGCCGTCGGGCGTCGTCATTTCCTGGGGACCGATGGCTCAGTTCGATCCACGCCGCCAACCGACGCGTTTTGCGCCGCATCTGTTGACCGCCGCCGCTGCGCTGACGGTCGCCATGCTGGCCGGTCGAGTCTATCAACCCGCTCTGGCGGCGGAAGTTCCCGAACTGACCTCTCAACAGGTGGCCAATCTGGAGGCGCGCGCCTTCGCCTCGGCCAATGCTCCCGAAGGCCTGACCGCGCCTGAAGCCGTCAATGTCCAGATCCGCAAGGGCGAGACCTTCGAACAGGCCGTGCGCCGCACCGGTATCGGTGAGGCCGACGCCCATGCCGTGGCCGAAACCATTTCCAACGCCTTCGACCTGGCCGACCTGCGCGCCGGCCTGAAGTTCGAGACCGCCATCTCCAAGCCGCGCGGCGGCATGGGCGAGGCCCGCCTGATCGGCCTGACCATGCGGACCGGCCCGGCCAGCCAGCTGACCGTGTCGCGCAGCTTCGACGGCGCGCTTCGCCTGCGCGCCCTCGACGAAAAGGTCACCCATGAGATCGTGGTCGCCCACGGCGCGGTGAACTCGTCGCTCGCCTCCTCGGCCGGCGCTTTCGGGGCCACCTCGGCCATCATCCGCCGCGCCACCCAGGTCTTCTCGGGCAAGCTCGACATCCGCCGCGACGTGCGCGGCGCCGACGAGTTCACCCTGGTGTTCGACCGCTCGGTCACCGAACAGGGCCGTACGGTCTCGACCGGCGAGCTGATGTACGCCGAGATCAAGGGCCAGGCCTTCTACCGCTTCAAGCCCGCCGGCGCCCGCGAGGCCGCCTATTTCGACGCCAGCGGCAAGAACCTCAAGACCACGGCGATGCGCGCCCCGCTCGCCACCTTCCGCCGCATCTCCTCCGGCTTCGGCGTGCGGGTCCACCCGCTGTCGGGCTTCCGCAAGATGCACCAGGGCATGGACTATGCGGCGACGACCGGCACTCCCGTCGTGGCGCCCTCCGACGGCGTCGTCGTCGAGGCCCGCCGCTGGGGCGGCTACGGCAACTGGCTGCGCATCCGCCACTCGAACGGTCTTGAGACCGGCTATGGCCACCTGTCGCGCTACGGCTCGGGCATCCGCGCCGGCCAGCGCGTGTCGCAGGGCCAGATCGTCGCCTATGTCGGCACGACCGGCGCCTCCACCGGCCCGCACCTTCACTATGAGATCTGGCGCAACGGCCAGCGGATCAACCCGGCCTCGGTCCGCACCTCCGAGGGCACCATCCTCGCCGGCGCCGACCTCAATGCCTTCCGCGCCGAAAAGGCCCGCATCGACCGCATCATCGCCCAGGGCGGCGAGCGCAAGCCGGTGACGATGCAGGCCCAGGTTCAGGGCCTTCGTCCCGCACAGGGCTAAGGCCTCAGGCTTCCAGCCAGAACGAAAAACGGCGGCCCGATCGGGCCGCCGTTTTGCTGTGTGGATCCTCCCCCATCGGGGGATGGGGACCCCGCAGGGGTGGAGGGGGCCAGATGCACACGCCGCGTCTGGCCTGAGCCCCCTCCGTCTCCTCGCAAGGGCTCGGACCACCTCCCCCAATGGGGGAGGACCCCGGCCTTCGCCGGGGCAAGCGATCCTAGTGCCGGAACACCCGCACGCCGGTGAAGGCCATGGCGATGCCCTTTTCGTCGGCGGCGGCGATGACCTCGGCGTCGCGCATGGAGCCGCCGGGCTGGATGACCGCCGTGGCACCCGCCGCGACCGCTTCCAGCAGACCGTCGGCGAAGGGGAAGAAGGCTTCGGAGGCGCAGGCCGAACCCTCGGCGAGCGAGTGGGCCAGTCCCTTGGCCTCGCCGGCCTCACGCGCGCGGATGGCGGCGATGCGGGCCGAGTCGCGGCGGTTCATCTGACCGGCGCCGATGCCCGCCGTCTGGCCGTCCTTGGCGTAGACGATGGCGTTGGACTTGACGTGCTTGGCCACGGTGAAGGCGAACAGCATGTCCTCGATCTCCTGCGGCGTCGGCTGGCGCTTCGTCACGATCTTGAGGTCCGAGGGCTTGATCAGGCTGCGGTCGCGGCTCTGGACCAGGAAGCCGCCGGCGACCGAGCGGAAGACCTCTCCCGGGCCGTGCGGGTCCGGAAGACCGGCGGTGATGAGCAGACGCAGGTTCTTCTTGGCCGCGAAGATTTCCTTGGCTTCCTCGTCCGCGCCGGGGGCGATGACCACCTCGGTGAAGATGTCGGTGATGGCGCGGGCGTCGGCGCCGTTCAGCGGGCGGTTGACGGCGATGACGCCGCCGAAGGCCGAGACGGCGTCGCATTCCAGGGCGCGGGCATAGGCCTCGGACAGGTCCTTGCCGACGGCGACGCCGCAGGGATTGGCGTGTTTGACGATGACCACGGCCGGGGCCTCGAACTCGGCGACCAGCTCATAGGCGGCGTCGGCGTCGGCAATGTTGTTGTAGCCCAGCTCCTTGCCCTGGATCTGTTCGGCGTGGGCGACGCCGGGACGGGCTTCGCCGGTGCGGTAGAAGGCGCCCGTCTGGTGCGGGTTCTCGCCGTAGCGCAGGGTCTGGGCCAGAGAACCGGCGATCGACTTGCGGGCCGGGGCGGCGTCATCCAGCTGGCCGGCGAACCAGCCCGAGACGGCGGCGTCATAGGCGGCGGTGCGGGCGAAGGCGCGGGCGGCGAGACGCTTGCGCAGGGCCAGATCGGTGGAGCCGTCAGCCTTGAGGGCCTCGACGATCAGGGCGATGGACCCGGCGTCGACGGCGACGGCAACATAGCCGTGGTTCTTGGAGCCCGAACGGATCATGGCCGGGCCGCCGATGTCGATATTCTCGATCACGGCGTCGAAACCGGCGCCCGAGGCGACGGTGGATTCGAACGGATAGAGGTCGATCCAGACGATATCGATCGGACCGATGCCGTGTTCGTCCATGGCCGCCTTGTGCTCGGTCGCGTCGCGCACGCCCAGCAGACCGCCGTGGACCACGGGATGCAGGGTCTTGACCCGGCCGTCCATCATCTCGGGGAAGCCGGTCAGGTCGGCGACGTCCTTGACCGGCAGGCCGAAGCCCGCGATCGCCGCGCGGGTGCCGCCGGTGGAGACCAGCTCGACGCCCGCCTCATGCATCGCGCGCGCCGCGTCCTCCAGACCCGCCTTGTCCGACAGGGAGATCAGGGCGCGAACGGGCTTCACCCGGTCGGGCGCGGGCGGGAAATCGGGAGCTGCGGGCATGGGGAGGTGTCCGTGGGCGGAGGATCAGGGAGATGCGCGCGCGTCTAGCACCACGAGGACCAAACGTCATCCACGACCTCGTCTTCAGAAGGGATCGACGATCTCGGGCTGCTTCGGATTGTGAAGGGAAACCAGCCTGCCCTCCGGGCCGAAACTGGCGCCGACCACATGACGGGTGATCGTGATCCCGGTCAGGCGCTGATATTCCCAGCGCATGATCCTCAGCCCATCGGGCCGTGACAGGTCCAGGGTCGGGGCGCCGAGCGCCGCGATGGCCTCGGCTGGCGTGGTCTGGCCGATAACGAAGGCGTCGCTGGCCGCGCGGTCGAAGACGGTCCCCCGGGTGGCGCAGGCGGACAGGAGCAGAAGCGCCGCCAGCAGGGCCGCCGCGCCCGGGCGCTGCATCAGACCGGATCGCCCGCGGCGCCGGCGGGGCTGAGCTTCCAGCGGATCCTGGTTTCGGCGTCGGTGCGGGCCGAACCGCGCACGACGATCTGCAGGCTGCGCCGGGTCAGGCCGTCGTCGATGTGGACGCTGGGCTCGATGGCGACGTCGGGGCCGTCGGTGCGGAACCACCAGCCGCGTCCCGAATGGCCGCGCAGCAGGATGGAGCGGCGGTCGCGGGCCAGCGAGGCCTGAACGCCGGGCTCCAGATGGAAGCGCACCGCGTAGGGGGCGGCGATGGCGCGCACGTCTTCCTCATGCCCCGGGGCCGGGTGGAGGCGTTCCTCGGCGCGCAGCTCGTCCAGACGCTGGTCCAGATAGAGGCGGCGCTGATGCAGCAGGCCGAAGGGCACGGCCCAGCCGTCGTGTTCCAGCTCCAGCCAGACGGCGCCGTCGCCTTCGCGATGTTCGTTGGTGACGTGGATCGGACGACCGATCATGCGCGGGCCCAGAAGCTCGCCCTTCCAGCCGCCCAGAGGGTCGCCGAGCGAGATTTCGCCCAGCGTCAGTGTGGTGTGGGCCGGGGTCAGGCGCAGGCCCTGGCGGTCGCCTGCGCGGGGCGTCCAGCCGCAGCCGGTGATCAGACGGTCCTTGCCGCAGCAGACCTCGAGAGCCAGCGGCTGGGCGCAGGCGGCCTCGCCCCAGGCGCCGTGCGACAGGGTCCCCGTGTCGGCGATCACGGTCAGCAGCGAGCCGTGGATACGGCGCAGGCCGCCGACGATACCGGCGAGCGGCGCCTGGGCCGCCGGGGTCTGGGTCCAGTCGTCATGGGCGCGGGCGGCGGCGACGAGGTCGGCCCTGGACGGTCCGCCGCCCTGGAAGCTGATCAGACGGCCGTCGGGCAGGGTCTGCACCCGCAGGGCGGCAGTCAGGCGCTGGATGGCGCCGGCTGCGGCCTCCGACAGGGGTTCCGACAGCTGGGACAGGGCGTCGTCGAGGGTCAGCAGGTCGAGCAGCAGGGTGAGCCCGGCCTCGGGATTGCGCGAGGCGTGGCCGCCGTCGCCCTGGACCGTGACACGCAGGGCGCCGTTCAGGCGGCCGAGCGCCGCCTTGCGGAGCGAGACCCCGGGCGGTCCGGCCAGGACGCAGCCGGCCAGGGCCGCGGCGATCACGCGCTCGGCCTTGCCCGCCAGCCCGCCGGGCGGACGCAGCAGCTGACGGCCCTGACGGCCGAGGATGTCGCACAGCCGCAGCCGCTCGGCCTCGGTGGCGACCGCGCCCATGCGACGGGCGGCGCAGGACAGGTTGAACACCCGGCGTGCGAGGATGGCCGGGTCCCAGGCGAAGGGCGACCAGCGGGTGAAATGATCGGCCCAGGCCAGGGTCAGGCGCAGGGCCTCGCGCGCGCCGCGGTCGCCCTGAAGCATCAGGGGCGGCAGCCAGGCGAAGGCGTGCAGGTCGATGGCGAAGCTGCGCGAGGGGCTGGGCCGGTCCCAGGGATCCTCGGGCGCCGCGACCTCGAGGCTGACGCCCGCCAGGGTGAAGCG
>Ga0247739_10000921_pt1 | contig 10546 bp, 6 predicted proteins | sample UWRJL058202B2_FD_180943 | JGI IMG/M metagenome (GOLD analysis project Ga0247739, IMG submission 180943) | Plant litter microbial communities from Arlington Agricultural Research Station in Wisconsin, United States - UWRJ-L058-202B-2 | ecosystem: Environmental > Terrestrial > Plant litter >... | reverse complement strand
CAATTTAAGTATTTCTATTTCCCTTTCACTCAGTTTGTGCTCTATGAAAGTGTTTTTCATGCCGAGGATCGGTTCTTGAAGTTCGTTTTTATAATCTACTACACGTTTCCCATCTATTACACTTTCAATTACTCGAATGAGCTCATCGCTTTGAATATCTTTTCCAATATACCCCTCAACGCCAATTTCTTTTAATTGTTTTCTTACACTGTGACTTAGGAACATGGAGATGACGATAATTTTTATATGCGGGTAATGCTTTTTAATTTCTTGGGCAGATTGAATTCCATTAAATATCGGCATGTGCAAATCGAGTAAAATAAGATCGGGAGATGCATTGTTCAATGCCTGCATGAGCTGTTTGCCATTGATAACTTTTTTTGTAATCACAAATTTCTTGGTCCCACTTAATACTTGCTCCAAGCCATCGGCAAAAAGGGAATGGTCGTCGGCGATAATTATTGAGAACATATCTATTATTTAATTGGGTATATTTATAACGACGGTGGTGCCATTTGAATTGCTATCTATTGTTACCTGCCCTTTTAGATATGCCGCTCTTGTTTGTATGTTCTGGATACCAAGTCCATTTGGTTTAGGCTCGTTGTTAAAGCCAATACCGTTGTCTTCAATCATGATCCTGATAAGCTTGTTCTCCGCATAAACCTGGATGTACGCTTTCGATGCAATCGAGTGCTTGAGGATATTTGCAATTGCTTCATTTATAATTCGGAATATATGTAATGATTTTTCTGGGGAAATATGATCGTTGCCAAGTAATGTAAACGTAAAGTTTGTTAAGGTCTGTTTCCTCAAGCCTTCATTCAGCTCAGAAAGTGCTCCAAATAATCCATTCTCTAAAATGCCTTGTGGCATAAGATTGTGTGCAAGTCTTCGCAAATCGTTAGTGGCCTTGCTAACAATAGATATCAGTTGTTGTGAATTTGTGTTTGACGAATTGCTAATTAAAAGGAGCAATGTACTTAAGGTGGCACCTATGTCATCATGCAAATCTCTTGCTATCCTATTTCTTTCTTCTTCCTGTATAACGATCAAGTTGGCAGTAAGGGCAAGGTTTTCAGCGCTTTTGTTTTGCAATTCGAGTAATTGATTTTTTTCCTTCTTGTTTATTTTTATGGATATAAATACGCTAAGCAACCCTATCTCAATTGCCAAACCAATCAGAATATTGCCTGGCCTAAAATAAAAGAATTGGATATCAAAAATATTTACAAAGAAGTAATCTATATAGCTGAGCTCCAAGCACAAAATTGCGAGTAGCTGGGCAATACACAGCTTGTCTTTTTTTACCGCTCCATATACTGTATAAATTAAAACAAGTAATACGCCTATAAAAAAAAGAATATCATTTGTTATTCTTAAAATGCTGGAAATTCTGGACCAATATGGAAGTACAATTGATGATGCGACCAAAAGTAGCACTATCATCCATCCAATAAATTTATACAAATTAAATACATAATAAAATCTTTTAAAAACTTTCCTTTGAAGCGTAAACCTTTGGGTGACTACCATGCCAGCGAGTACCGCAAATTGCAAGAATGCCATTTTCGGGATTTTATTGAACCAAGGGTATAACCAATCGGGAAAGTATAAAACATCGAACATGTTTTCTGTGAAGCTGTACAATATTACAAAAAGGATATACAAGGCGTTCCACATGTAAGTATTGGATTTAAGAAAAATCCAAAAGAATATATTGAAAACGAGTACAAAGCAGAAATAACCAATGTATCTGCCCATTAGGAATGAATAATCTGATTCCCAAAGCAAAAAATCCTCGACAGTGGTTATATCGGAAGGAAAATAGATTTCGTCTGTATTGACTTTGTAAACTTTTAACAAAAAGGTATTTGTTTGTGATCCCTTTAATTGGAAACGAAATGATAAGGCCCGAGTTTGGAATTCACGTTTGTCAATTGTTTCATAAGGTAAAAGACTGTCAACAAATCTTGAATCTTTGGCAGATGTGATATCGTATAATACAAGTCCAATATTATTATTGTAGAAACTCCACAGCAAGTCAAGGTTTTCTAATGTAGTATTTTTAATAGACAATGCGAACCAGAATGAGCTGTTAGTTAGCTTACTATTAAACACCCCACTTTTTTGTGTGATAGGTTGAGAGAATCGGTTAGATGCTAGCTCATTCAGTACTGTTTGCAAACTCGCAGTATCCCGCCGATCTTCCCAACTTAAGTAATAGGGTGATAGTGTTTGGTTATTTGGCCCGTTTATAAGCAAAGTGTCGAACTTGACTTTTTGTGCAAATAAGTTTGACGCTAAAATAAATGCAAAAGGAAATAACATCAACTTTTGAAACATAGGTAAATATATTTCAAATATTGCATACTTTAAAATACCTACCTGTAGGTATTGATATGTGGTGACAAGCCTTTATATTTTTGTAGAATTATAAGGTTCATCCAAAATCTGCTTATTTAAATACATCAATTAAATTGAAACGATATGAAAAAGATTGTCACAAAGCTTTTGTTTTTAATCATAACTGGGAATGCTGCCGCCCAAAAGGACCGCATTACACTTTTGAATGCTGCCAACTTCGACTTTGGGGACACAAAAGCTGCAGGCACCTATCTTGGGCACCTCAACCTTTATGCACCTTCTTGTAGTTCGAGCAACGACGGAACGGGGAAATGGGGGTTCAATACTGGAATTATGAAAATAAATTATGCTAATAATGATACGCTCGACAATACGAGAGGTTTCGAAAATGTACAAATCAACCCATGGGACCAACTTGTGCCGGGGAGCAGATACCTACGCCAGTATAACGACTTTAAAAAAGAAATCAAAAATACGGTTTGGAGCTTTTACGTGCAACCAATGTACGAACTCACGCACAAAACAGCAGCCCAACATGTATACATGCATGCACACTTCGAATTGCTTGCCACGCATTGGCGAGCGACCACTACGGTCACGGTCCTGCACCAGGATACTTTGCTATTTGATGCCACAACACCCCCAGTGAGAGCTGGATTAAATGGCGGGCAATCGGTATTTAAAAATAACTTACTAAATGGATATTTTGGCTTAGGTGCCACATTCGACTTGGATCCGTTTAAAATCGCCAAATCAAACTTCTTTTTCCAGCCTACGTTTGGAGTTACAGACAATTACCCCAGTATCAAGTCTAGCGATATAAATGGCAACACATCAAACACAGGGTTCTATCCCGTTATAACATCAAATCGAAAATGGCATGCTTTCTATTTGGTTCGGGCTTATTATAGCCAAGAAATAGGTGAAGCAAAATTAATTGTCGGCATGGACATCCGAGGAATCTTTCCACGTTATGCTCCGCAATACGCTGCCTATATAGGTGTGAATTTAAATCTTAGTTCCTTGATGCACATTTTCGGCGAAACTGTTGATAAAGATCCCCAAAAATAGTAAGTTATTAATATATCATAAACATCCCCCAATCCCCCCAAAACCATGAAAAAATTTTTCATCTTAAGTGTCGCTGCTACGCTTATCTGCAGCTTTTCATTTGCCACCATTCGCCGCGTTGGCTACCCCGGCCCGCAAGTAACTGGGACAGATTATACGGATGCAGCAACCGCAGTAACAGCCAGTGCTGCCAATGATACCATACAGTTGTACCCAGGCGTGAGCGCTACTATAGTTGACCTTAATAAAGCGCTTGTGTTCCTAGGGCCAGGTTACCTACTCAATATCAATTCTGGTTTACAGGTAGCCACAAATTCTGCTAGGCTTGATCTCTCGTTAATTGCAGGTGCAAGCAACAGCACATTCGAAGGTTTGACGATTACTTGGGCTTCGTGGTTGGTGTCTAATATGGTAGCAAATACAACCCTTCAAAATGTTACTTTTAAAAGGTGTTTGTTGTCTGCTCCTGGCAGTACATTTTATATGAGCGGTACAAATGCTGGCGTGCAGGGCATTACATTTTCACAATGTATAATCGGTGCTGGATGCTATATGAACTTGAGTAGTGCTGGCACATTTGTGAAAAATATCGTCTGGCGCAATTGTATCATTGGCACAAACAGTGTTGGAATAAATGCCTTGGAAATTATACTAAGTGGTGCCAATACCATTGTATCGAATAACCTCTTCGAGAATTGCAATATATACGGTTATAGCACAAGCGCTTCAACTCCTATTTCAACGAGTACTTATTTTCGTAATTGCAACATAAATCTTGAACCTAATACTGCAAACAATGGGGTATATGACTACTGCACTTTTACAACCAACAATACAACGCACTACGTAACAGGCAGCAGCAATCAATTTGGTAAGACCTTGGTCAGCATTTACAACGGTGATGTTACCCAACCAATTGGTAACGTCGGCGATGCCCCTTGGACACTCAAAACCGGCAGCCCTGCCATTGGTTGGGGTAGAGATTACAGCAATAACCCCATCGACGGCGGCGCTTATGGCGGTGCGGATCCTTACCGGTTGAGTGGCATTCCACGCATCCCTTCTTTTTACCAACTGAGCAGCACGGCTGGCGCTGCGGCCAACAGCAATCCTTATCCCATCACGTTTAGTGTACGGGCCAATAATTAATTGGCGGTAATACTATTGTTGGTCATCCAAAAAAGAATATATGAAACAACTTATAAAAAAGGTGTTGCTGGGATGCTGTGCGCTGTTGGTAAGCTTTTGGGGTATCGCCCAGCCGAACATCGCAGCAGTGGAATATTATGTCGATGTGGATCCGGGCTATGGATTGGCCACTTCGGTAAGTATCGTGCCGGGCAGCAACCTTGTTAACCAAACCATTAATATAAATCCGGCATCCTTAACCCAAGGCATCCATTTGGTTGGGGTACGGGCCAGGGACGCCAATGGCGCCTGGGGACTCAATCAAAAGTGGGTCTTCATTAAACCCTATACCACCGGTGCCGTGGCAGGTGTGTTGCCCAACATTACACAAATAGAATATTTTATAGATGTAGACCCCGGACTAGGTGCCGCCACAACCGTAAACATTACACCGGGTAGTGATTTGGCCAATATGGTGGTGAACGTAGACCCCACCACCCTTACCCAAGGCATCCACCTATTAGGCCTGCGTGCAAAAGATGCTAATGGTGCATGGGGGCTGAGCCAGAAGTGGGTTTTCATCAAACCATTTACCGGCGATGCTGCGGCTGGTGCCGTACCCAACATTACCAAGGTAGAATACTTTATAGACACCGACCCTGGCTACGGAAATGGTACTGCGGTAAGCATCACGCCGGGCACCGATCTGGCTAGCCAAACCATTGCTGTAAACCCTGCCAGCTTGGCCGAGGGCATCCATCTGTTGGGCCTGCGGGCACAGGATGCCAATGGCAGTTGGAGCCTTGGGCAGCGTTGGCTTTTTGTAAAACCTTTCAGCGCCAGTGTGGATCCGCCTGCGGCGAGAAATATCTTGCAGGCAGAGTATTACTTTGATGCGGACCCTGGCTTTGGAAAGGGATTTCCTATTGCCATCCAAAATATAAATGACCTCAATAATATACAATTGAGTGCAAATGTGACCGGCTTGATTGCTGGCAGCCATAAGTTTTACATCCGTGCCAAAGACAATCAACATGCTTGGGGACGCTCCGATACATTGAAGTTTACCATCGCATCTCCTTTTGCCACGCCTTCCATTGAGGTTGCGTCCATTAGCAAGGCTGCGTCTTTTTGTGCTAGGGATAGTTTTAACGTAGGTTACCAAGCAACGGGAACCTATCAAGCTGGAAATATATTTACCGTAGAGATGAGCGATGGTGCTGGCAGTTTTGCAACACCTGTAACAATCGGTGCTGTTGCGGCCACTACTAGCGGTTTGATTGCTTGTTACCTGCCAGCGCACACCGCCGATGGTGCCGGGTATAAGCTGCGCATCAAGAGCAGTAGTACCTTGGTAGTGGGTAACGCAAGCGTGCAGACCCTCTCTATCCGCGACCGCCCCATGGCACAAGTTATTAACGGTAGGGTATATGTAAACGGTGGCTATACTTGGCCTTATACGGTTGCCGCTACGGCGGGAAGCCAGTGGAAATGGTCTTCGATGGGTGGAAGTATCACAACCGGGCAAAACAGCAATGCCATTAATATTTTGTGGAGCCAGCCTGCTGCCACCAATATAACTGGAAACATATATACCATAGAGACCAATCAGTTCGGCTGCGTGGGCGATACCAGCAGGGTACCTGTTACCATCTATCGGTTGGGCATTAGCGATAGCGTGGCCATGACGGCTTGTAAAGGCGAACCCATACAAGTGTACATCAAAAGTACGGGCGCCTTTGATGCGGGCAATACTGTGATAGCGGAACTGAGCGATGTAAATGGTGGATTTGCGAACCCTTCGTCCAGCGCCTCGATTGGTGCCAACGGAAACGTTGTGGCAAAGGCAGATACTATCCTCCTAACCATCCCTACAGGCATTGCTAATGGCAATCAATACCGGGTGCGGGTGCGAAGTTCCGTTCCCAACTTCACCGGAGATACCTCCCTTGCCATCAGCATTCAAAAGCCGGATATGGGCGTTGATCAAAGTGTTTCCTACTGTGTAGGCCGGGGATATAATTTGCAGCAAATATTTACCAACCCGCTATTGACCTATACCTTTTTTACCAACAATTTTACAACGGTGGCACGGCCAGATAGTGTAGAAGCCGGTACTTATATAATTAAAGGGGTGAATATGCAAGGTTGCTCGGATACGGCTACCGTGGTACTTTCCAGTAACCCCACGCCTAACCTTGGCCCCGACACTATCCTCTATCATGCTTGCCCTGGGGAGACTTCCAATATTGGCCAGCTCTATGTAACCACTGGGCTTAGTGCTGTTTGGAGTACTGGCAATACGGCCGCTGCACCACCGGGTAATTATCGGTTGATCGTCACCAACAACTTTGGTTGTACAGACACCGCCTTTGCCACCGTGCTGCTAGAAACAGCCGTTTGGACAGGCACCATCAGTAGCGATTGGCATACCGCCAACAATTGGAGCATCCAGAAAGTGCCTACTGCCAATACCCACGTTATTGTGCCCGGCAGCACGCCCAACCCATGTATCATCAGCACTGCCAATGCACAAGCGGCCAGTGTGCAAGTGCGTAATGGTGGTACCGTTAAAACAAACACCGGATTATCGTTGGATATCAAAGGAAACTGCATGACACTGCCCACCAATTAACCCTTACAAACACGGCCTCTTTGTTGGAGCAATCTTGCAAAGGGGTCGTTTAAAATGTATTTATCATCATTTATATAAACTGAAACGCATGCATTTGCTTCATATACCTTATATCAGGGGCATCCGGTTATTGCAGTCGGAGAACATCATCCGCATTGAGGGCCTCAGCAATTACAGCAAGATTTTTTTTGCCAACCAAGCCAACCCCATGGTGGTGGCCAAAGTACTGCATTGGTTCGAGGAGCAGTTGCCCGCCGACATGTTTGCCCGGGTACACCGCAGCCATTTGGTAAACAAGCGGTACGTTTCCGAAATCAAAGGGATGGCCCTGAAAACATTATTGCTCACCAACGGTGAATCCATAGCCATCAGTAGGCGGAAAAGAGGGGCATTGGCATAGGAGGGATATATTTTTAATATATAATCAAAGGGTTGATGCGTTAATAAGCAACTGATTTTTATATGGAGGCAAGCTGATTCGAAACACCGTGAATCCTATTCGAGACTGACTGGAATAGATGGTTTCAATCATCGATAGCTATATCGCAATCGCAATAATATTTGACGGTTCCATATGTGTTTGGGTGTAAGCAGGTAAATCGCCGAACTAAATTAATAACTGCCTGCCTTGCCAGATGGATAGCTTGGTGTAACATAATTGAATGCCAGGAACTTCATGAATAAGTGGTACAGTCATTTACCAGCCATGTTTCCTGGCATTGGCATGTGTATACACGAGCACCATGGTAAGCTGGCTGTTTAAATCCATCCTTATCCGTATAAAAACTTATAAAATAGATTTCCTTTTCGTGGATGTCAGGTATGGAAGGAAACCGCATAGGCTTGAAAAAACCGCTTGAAAACGGGGACGCGTAAATCGTTTGCCCAGCGCATGTTGGAAAAGCATTTTATATACAGCTTTCGTTGCCCGCCATGCGAGGGGTCGGATGCCGTCCATCCGAGGGTTCGGGTTGCCAACCTTTTTAAGTAGGTTCATCCCTAGGGAGGAAGGTTGGCAGCCATAGCACCTTGGCAACATTTTACGGAAAGTCTCCCTTCCATGCACAGACTTCCCTAATGCGCTATATGCTCTTTACAACTTCTTGTTAAACATTTATTTGTCCATTTCAGAAAACTTCTATTCATTTGTTACGGTATTGATCAGGAGCCCAAGGCTCTTTTTGCTTGCACATTGCTTCCGCCAAAATCCAATCTTTTTTATGAAGGACCCGCAACGGTTTTTTCATTTTAAAATTGGATCTATTTGAAACAGTTTGATGAATTACGAGGGTTGATATCGGCCGAAGGCCGACAAGAAAATGGCTCCGCTCGGGTACACCGGTGGGGTAGGTGGTGTTTTTGGCCAGGGATAGCAGCAATGTCCCTGCTAGGGGTACAGCAGCCGATTCAGCTTTTGGTTCCTGCTATTGGGTTACTGATCCTTCATTCCAATTCGCCTCCCTTACCTATTAGTTGGTTTCATGCCTTTGGACTTAAAAAACAACGTTTTGTAGCCATGTAACCAGCTCCCTTCTTCAGTTCCCGAAAACTTGCCGGAGCCTCGGGGAACTTTTCGGGACGTCCCGAAAACTTGCCAGACCCTTGGGGAACCTTTCGGGAGCTCCCGAAAGCTTGCCGGAGCCTTGGGGAACTTTTCGGGAACGCCCGAAAGCTTGCCGGAGCCTCGGGGGAAATTTTCGGATAAAAACAAATACACGGGGCTAAAACGCTCCATCACCATCTAAACACACAAAAAAATGACTGTTAGTATCGATTTGACGAAGTTGCGGAACAACCCGATTTCCGCGTTTTTTAATAGCGTGATCAACAAAGTAGGCAAATACGACCCAGTAGCGCTGGGCATCGACCATTATTTCAGCATCTTTACGGCTAAATCTGCGGAGCTGTTTGGTTTGTTGAATGCCCCTCAAGGGCATGTGATCACGGCCGAACTGGAAAGTTTGGATGCCAAAAGGGATGCGGCCATGAGCGGCATCAGCGCTATCATTACGGGGTTTAAATTTAGCGAGGACGAAGTGCTAAAGAACCATGCCTTGGTGCTCTCCACCCATCTTTCGCCGTTTGGCAATATCGTAGGCGACATCTACATGGCCGAAACCAACAAGATCCAGCGGCTGATTTCCGAATGGAACGCAAAGCCAGAGCTTGCCGCTGCCATTACTGCCCTCAACCTCGATAGCTGGAAAGCCAAATTGGAAGCCCACAACGAAGCGTTCCGCTTACGGTACGACGACCGCTCCGAGGATAGGAGCATCAACCAGATGGACAAGGTAAAAGCCAAGCGCCTCGAAACCAACCAGGCCTACTACGATGTTCGGGATGCGCTGGACGGTATGTATTTTATGAAACTAAAGGCCGAGCCTTGGGCCACCGCCGTAAAAGCCTTGGAAGGGGTGATTCGGGATTATAATGACACCCTCAATTCCCGCGGCCCCCTTGGCGAAGAAGAGACCCCAGTAGAAAACCCAGCCGCCACTATCGAAACCCTCGGCACCAAGTAATCGTTCTTACACAAACCAACCATACGGCGCCCCTGAAAGGGGGTGCCTTTTTCTTGTTTGGATGTTTAAGAGGCTCGTTGTTGATTAGACGGGTTGCCAAGCTCTCGAGGGTTGGGCTGCCAACGTTTGCAGAGGGCTGGTTTGACATGAGGAAGGTTGGGAACCCTTGCATCCGGTGCTTGGTTGCCTCCCCGCTCTGCTTCTGGATTCCTTCTTACCACCTTCCCGCCTCCCCGGCCACTCCAATAGCCTCCGCTCTCCGCAGCCCACACGCAGCAAGTGGGCAGAACTTATTATATTGCTGCTTTATAAGAAAAACCTATACATCCGATATTTTTGAAATATGCCGTATGATTTTAATGAACACAAGCATCGCTATGCAATTTGGACTGCAGCAAGGGCACAACGGGCTTATGCCACCACCGATATTATTGAAAAAGCCCTCAATTCAATTGATTTAAGAGCATTCAGCGAAAGCAATGAATCCATTTCCCAAGAGGCATTCGATAGCAAGCATCGAGACTGGTGTTTGAGCATGACGGCATTTTTAAAAACATATGAATTAAAAAGGATGGATTGCACTTATGGAAGGGCCGCAAAAATCATAGCAATCTATTTAAAAACAGCCGTGGTGTTGCCCAATGAAGGAAACTCATCTCAATGCGAGGTTATCCATCCACCAGTAGATAGGATTCTATTGACAAATCTTGGCAAAAAGATAAATTTGAAAGATTTTATAAAAACTGGCTGGACGAGTTTCTGTGAGGATGATTACAAGAATTTAGTAAGTGTAATCCGAGATAATTTTAATACACTTAGATGC